>Ga0163144_10010431_pt1 | contig 19800 bp, 17 predicted proteins | sample OliLak19BULKMAT1_FD_123175 | JGI IMG/M metagenome (GOLD analysis project Ga0163144, IMG submission 123175) | Freshwater microbial mat bacterial communities from Lake Vanda, McMurdo Dry Valleys, Antarctica - Oligotrophic Lake LV.19.BULKMAT1 | ecosystem: Environmental > Aquatic > Freshwater >... | reverse complement strand
GGATCCTTGCCGGCTAGGTCCCGGACATCGCGATGTGAAATTGTCCGGGCACCGCGCGTACCGTGATCACATCAACATTGAGATCACGCTATGCCAACTTATTCCAGACCCGCCGAACAATATCGCCAGAATCCGGCGCACGGCTTTTATCCATTTTCGACGCGCGATCTAGACGAAGCGATGCCCGCTATTTTCGCGTCGCTGATCGGCCTAACCCGTGCGGATAATCCAATCGCGGCGGATCTGCTGGTGACCGGTTTTTTATTCGATCGCAGCGCGCGGCATCGGCTTGCCGTTCTGCTCCCCGAGGACGAAGTGCGCAATGCGCCGGTACAAACTTTAGTCGCGCGCGCGCTTGGCGTGCAGGACTTCGCGCTTTCAAATGCAATCGTGTCCGGGCTTGCCGCACCTGCCATTGCGGCGTTCGATCTGGCAGCCTCAGGCATCACGCGCGCTATGCGGAAAATCCCGCGCATCAACTATTTGCCAACCACGATCGGCAATATCTCAGCGTCCGATGTTGAAAAGCGCCCCGAGCACGCATCATGGGAATCGGCCACCATCAACGCAGCCGGAATCATCGAAGCGGTGAGCGTCGAAACCTGGGGATCGATGGTGGAAATCAGGCGCCAGGCGTTGATCAATTCGGACTTCACCGAAATGGCGATGGTGTTCAGTTTGATGGGCGGTAGCGCCGGCAAAGCGATATCAAGCGAATTCGCGCGCGTGCTCGAAGACACGGCGAATCTGGCCGACGGCCGTGCGTTTTTCAATTCGACGGATGGCAACGTGCTGACGTCGAGCGGCCCGCCCTCGATGACGACCTTCGACAATGCCAGCACGAAGCTGGCGCGGCAGGTGACTGCGGCCGGCTCGATTGCCGCGTGTACGCCGAGATTTTTGATCGTTCCGCCTGAATTCACCGGCACCGCGCGCACGATGGCTGCCGCGATCTTTGATCCGAGCGGCTCACCGGGCACGTTGCCGCAAGCCGGACTAGACGTGATCGTGTGCCCGCATCTCGCATCGCCGACGACGTGGTTCCTGATGGCCGATCCCGCCGCCGCGCCGACGATTGGCCTGCTGCATTTTGGCGCCTCGCCGGACCAGCGCACGTTGATGGTGGAACGCACGCCGAGTCCGCCGGAACGCGACGGGATCATGGTCGCTATTCGCAATGAATTCCGAGTCACGCGGCTTTCGCGCGTCGGCATTATCAAGGTGACCGTCTAAATGTCTTTTATCAACCCCAAAGGTAATCCAATGACCAAATCAATGAACGCCGCACTGCCGGCAACCGAATCGCCCGACATCGCGCAGAGGCATCCGGAATTGTCCGCCGCCCGCGCTGCTGCGATTGGCGTTTTGACGGCGACAGGCTGGGGCGACGAGGCCGGCGAAAAGCGCCACATTCAATCCGTCGCGCACGCTTTGTTTCTGCACAGCGCCGGCGTGATCGATCTGCCGGACTGAGACACCTCCGGGCCTCGTGTTGCCCGGCCGGCGCCAGTGCGTGAGTGGCCGGCTAAACATAACCCGCACCGCCCGCGGCGCCGAACCTCGTATCACCGGCGCGCGGCGGGCAAATTATATTTTCAGGTAGGGTATTGAACGCAAATGCATTTCTACCAATTCAGGCTGTTGCGGCGCTGCCGGCTGTGACCGGCCGCTGCTTATCGGCTACGCTTGCTTGTAGAATCACTGCGGCGAATCCAAAGGAGACTCCCATGGCGACCAAAGGCGATCGAAAGACCACGGAAACCGTAACTGTTGAGCGCAGCGGCGCCCGTTCAGTAATGCTGGGCGAACTTCTGAAGAAAGATCGAGCGAAGGAGCAGCTCAGCAAGATTCAGCAGATTCAAGACCGCCAGCAAAAGCGGGCATAGGACCCTGTTGCCTATCACGCCGCCGAATCTACTGCGCCTGAGCGGTGCCATTCGATCTTCTGCTTTTGCCGCTGCTCGGCGGCTACGTCCTAATATCAAAAAGTAACACCTTCGCTTTCAAAGTCGCGAAGCAATCTGGCGAGCGACTTTTGTTTGCAGCAGCTTTCGCAGCGATGTGGCTCCTTGTTGTCGCCCGAATGATAGTTCTTACATTGCTGCACTACTTTCCAAGCTTGGGGCAGTTCTGGCACATATTTGCCCCTTGGGATTTTTCTGGAACCGCAGCGACAGCGTTTGGTCTCGGAGTCATCGCGCCCGTATTCTTCAATGCTTGGAAGCCGCTCATTGAAGCAAGCATGGAGTCAGTACAAAGCAACGGAGACGGGCTTGATAGAATGTTCTATGAAGCGACCGAGACTGAAAGCCAAGTAGTTCTCACGCTGGACGGCGGCAAAGTTTACGCAGGGTGGTTGGACTGGACACCGATCAACCCCGGAGCCGATGACGCCTATATTCGAATCCTTCCGACTATCAGCGGCCAACGAAATGCGGACGGTCGAATCCGGTGGACGACCTTCTATCAAAAGGTTTATCTAGAACTGCTAGAACTGCCTGACGATGTATCTGAAGAGCAAATCGAGGCTTTTACAAAAGTGATTCCCATAAGCGAGATCACCACGGCCGGGTTATTCGATCCCGATATGTATTACCGGTTCGTGGTGGGAACACCGCCGTTCCTTCCCTTCCCCAGAAAGCGCCGCACTCGCGGGTGACCGGCTGCGCCGCGAGCGTGCCGAAGCTGTGATCGGCGCCGCGGTGCCGGCTCCGCTGGCTCCGCTGGCGTTGCGATCTGCGCTGGGCTGTCTTCAAGCCCGACCCCGCGCCGAAACGGCCGCGCCTGCGGCCGTCTGCTGAGCGATCGGCGCTGGCCCCTTGTCTGACTATGGGCTGCCTGCTGGGCGCCTTGCGTCGCCTCTACGTCGGTCGCTGCCACCTGACACCGCCTGCGGTGTCACATCGCCCGCGCCATGCGCCCTCGCCGTTATCGGTAACGAGGCTGCGGCTGATGGCTGGCTGCTGGCTGACTGCTACTGGCCCGCGCCAATGCTGGCGAGGCGACCCGTAACCACGGCTGCCGGCTGACAGGCTCAATCGCTGAGCCTGTGAGGCACGCTGAGCGCGGGGCTTTTCTGTGGCGGGGCCGAAAGGTAACAGGGCGTTACCTATTTGTTACCTACGAATCGGGGCGCTGTCGGTAGAAAGCGCTAAGGGCTTGATTTATTGGCTCCCCGGGACGGACTCGAACCGCCGACCCAGTGATTAACAGTCACTTGCTCTACCAACTGAGCTACCGGGGAGTTGAATGGGCGACGAATGGTACTGACGCCACCCTGATGGGTCAATTGAAAATCTCGCGGCCTGTCGCGCCGCCCGTGGTATCGGCAGTCGGCTGGCAGACCCTGGTTGCCGTGTGGCTGCGCCGCCAATTGCGGTATCGTGGCGCGTGGCGCCAAACAGATCCCCATGATGGAAGCGAGATTCCGGCTCAATGCCTCGTTCAAGCCCGCGGGCGGCCAGCCGCAGGCCATCGAGGCGCTCATCTGCGGCCTGAACGACGGTCTCGCCCACCAGACGCTGCTCGGCGTGACGGGTTCCGGCAAGACCTACACCATCGCCAGCGTCATCGAGGCCGTGCAACGCCCGGCCATCGTGCTTGCACCGAACAAGACGCTGGCGGCCCAACTTTATGGCGAAATGCGGGATTTCTTTCCCGACAATGCCGTCGAGTACTTCGTGTCCTATTACGACTATTACCAGCCCGAGGCGTACGTGCCGTCGTCGGACACGTACATCGAGAAAGATGCCTCGATCAACGATCACATCGAGCAGATGCGCCTGTCCGCTACGAAGGCGCTGCTGGAGCGGCCGGATGCGATCATCGTCGCCACGGTGTCGTCGATTTACGGCCTGGGTGATCCCGGTGAATATCACTCGATGGTGCTGCACCTGAAGCGCGGGGAGCGGATGGATCAACGCCAGATCCTGCGTCGGCTGACCGAGCTGCAATACGTGCGCAATGATCTCGACCTGTCGCGCGGCAGCTATCGCGCGCGGGGCGAGGTGATTGACATCTTCCCCGCCGAGTCCGAACGCGATGCCGTGCGCGTGCAGCTGTTCGACGATGAAATCGAAGTCCTGTCGTATTTCGATCCACTGACCGGTGAGGTGCTGAGGCAGACACCGCGGCTGACCATCTACCCGAAGTCGCACTACGTGACGAGCCGGGAGACCGTGCTCGGTGCGATCGACGCCATCAAGCTCGAACTGAAAGAGCGGCTTGCGGAACTCCGCGATGCGAGCAAGCTCGTCGAAGCGCAGCGGCTCGAGGAGCGCACACGCTTCGACATCGAGATGATGAACGAGATTGGCTACTGCAACGGCATCGAAAACTATTCGCGACACCTGTCCGGCCGCCAGCCCGGTGAACCGCCGCCGACGCTGTTCGACTACCTGCCGCCGAACGCGCTGCTGATCGTCGATGAAAGCCACGTCACCATCCCGCAGCTCGGCGGCATGTATCGCGGTGACCGTGCGCGCAAGGAAAATCTCGTGATGTACGGTTTTCGCCTGCCGTGTGCGCTCGACAACCGGCCGCTGCGTTTCGACGAATGGGAGCAGATTGCGCCGCAGACGATCTTCGTTTCGGCGACGCCCGGAGTGTACGAAAAGGAACACGCGGGGCAGGTCGTCGAACTGGTGGTACGGCCAACGGGCTTGATCGATCCGCCGGTTGAAATCCGCCCGGCAGCAACGCAGGTCGACGACCTGCTGTCGGAAATCAACTTGACGGTCCCGCGCGGTGAACGCGTGCTGGTGACGACGCTGACCAAGCGCATGGCCGAAGATCTCACCGATTACCTCGGGGAACACGGGGTTCGTGTGCGCTATCTGCATTCCGATATCGACACCGTGGAGCGCGTCGAAATCATTCGCGATCTGCGGCTCGGGGTGTTCGATGTGCTGGTCGGCATCAACCTGCTGCGCGAGGGACTGGACCTGCCGGAAGTCTCGCTGGTCGCCGTGCTCGACGCCGACAAGGAAGGCTTTCTGCGCTCCGATCGTTCGCTGATCCAGACGGTCGGCCGCGCGGCGCGCAATATTGCCGGCCACGCCATCCTGTATGCCGATCAGATGACCGGCTCGATGCAGCGCGCGCTCGATGAAATGGCGCGTCGGCGTGAAGTGCAAATTGCCTACAACATCGAACACGGCATCACGCCACGCGGCATCACCAAGGGCGTGGCCGACGTGCTCGAAGGCGCGTACGCGATTCCGGGCAGTGGGCGGACCCGCACGGCGCGCAAGGCCGCCGAGACGCGGGCCGATTATGGCGGTCTGTCGACCGGGCAGCTTGGCGCCAGGATTCGCAAGCTCGAGCAGGAAATGTATGCCCGGGCGCGCGATCTGGAGTTCGAGGAAGCAGCCAGAGTCCGCGACGAGATCGCCCATATCAAGGCGCGCTGCCTCGAACTCGGCGCAGCCTGACGCCAGACGCACCCGAGGGGGTGACAGGCTAGGGGCTATTGGGCTAACCTACGCGGCCTTCGGGGACCCTAGGCGCGTAGCTCAGCTGGTTAGAGCACCACCTTGACATGGTGGGGGTCGTTGGTTCGAGTCCAATCGCGCCTACCAAATTCTGAAGTCCCGGGCCGACCTTGCCGCGCGCGCGACGCCCTTGTAACAACGTCTGAAGGCCGTTCGTAGAGGCCTCGGAGATTATCTCGTGCTGACAGTCACGCTGCCCGACGGCAGCCAGCGCTCCTTTCCGCAAGCGGTCAGCATTGCCGACATCGCGTCCTCAATTGGTACCGGGCTTGCCCGTGCCGCGCTGGCCGGCCGGGTCGACGGCCGTCTGGTCGACACTTCGCACCTCGTCGAGCAGGATGCGTCTATCAGTATCGTCACCGCCAGAGATGCTGACGGTCTCGATGTCATTCGCCACAGCACGGCACATCTGCTGGCACAGGCGGTCAAAGCCCTGTTTCCGACCGCCCAGGTCACCATCGGGCCCGTGATCGAAGACGGCTTCTACTATGATTTCTCGTACGAACGGCCCTTCACTCCCGAGGATCTCGCGGCAATAGAGAAGAAGATGGCCGAACTCGCCGCGCTGGAACTGCCGGTCCAGCGCCAGGTCATGGCGCGCACTGCTGCGGTCGAGCACTTCAAGGCGATAGGCGAGCGTTACAAGGCCGAGATCATCGAATCGATCCCCGGCAGCGAAGCAATTTCGCTGTATGGTCAGGGTGAGTTCGTCGACCTTTGCCGCGGCCCGCACGTGCCGGACACCGGCAAGCTGCGCGCCTTCAAGTTGATGAAGATCGCCGGCGCCTACTGGCGTGGCGACTCGCGCAACGAAATGCTGCAGCGGATATACGGGACCGCCTGGGCCGACAGCAAGGCGCTCGCCGAATACCTGCATCGGCTGGAAGAAGCGGAGAAGCGCGACCATCGACGCATCGGGCGCCAGCTCAACCTGTTCCATTTCCAGGACGAAGCGCCCGGCATGGCGTTCTGGCACCCGAAAGGTTGGGTGATCTGGCAGCAGATTGAGCATTACATGCGCGGTGTGCTGACCCGCCACGGCTATGCAGAAGTGCGTTGCCCGTCAATTCTGGATGCGAGCCTGTGGCGGAAATCTGGTCACTGGGAAAACTTCCACGAAAACATGTTCACCACGGAGTCGGAGGCCCGCGAATATGCGGTGAAGCCGATGAACTGCCCGGGGCATGTGCAGATCTTCAACCAGGGTGTCCGCAGCTATCGTGAGCTGCCGTTGCGCCTCGCCGAATTCGGGTCCTGTCATCGCAATGAGCCCTCGGGAGCCCTGCATGGCCTGATGCGGGTCCGTGCGTTCACCCAGGACGACGCGCACATCTTCTGCACCGAAGATCAGATTCAGGTCGAAGTGGCTGCCTTCATCGACCTGCTGCAACTGGTGTATCGCGATTTCGGCTTCGAGCAGATTCTGATCAAACTCTCGACCCGCCCGGTCAAACGGGTCGGCGCCGCCGAAACCTGGGATAAAGCCGAGAAGGCGCTCCAGGATGCGCTGAACAGCAAAGGGCTCGAGTTTCAGCTGCAGCCCGGAGAAGGGGCGTTTTACGGCCCTAAAATCGAATTTTCGCTGCGCGACAGCCTCGCACGGGTCTGGCAGTGCGGCACCATCCAGCTCGACTTCTCGATGCCGGACCGGCTGGGCGCGGAGTATGTCGCCGACGACAATACCCGCCGCACGCCGGTGATGCTGCACCGGGCGATTCTGGGTTCGCTGGAGCGTTTCATCGGTATTCTCATCGAGCATTTCGGCGGTTACATGCCGGCCTGGCTTGCGCCGGTGCAGGCCGTGACCATGAGCATCTCCGAACGCCAGGCCGCCTATGCGGGCGAGCTCGCGGAAATCCTGAAAAATCAAGGATTCCGCATCGATTCAGACTTGAGAAACGAGAAAATCGGTCTTAAGATCCGGGAGCACACCTTGCAGCGCGTCCCATACCTCCTCGTCGTGGGGGATCGGGAAGTCGAAAACCGAACCGTAGCCGTGCGAACTCGTCGGGGACAAGACCTGGGGGTCTTGTCGCTGGATGATTTCGGGCGCCTGCTGCGGGAGAAGGTGCAAGCGCGACTTAATGACACGATGGAGGACTGACCGATCGCTGCCGAAAAAAAGAACCGCATCAACGACGAAATCACGGCGCTTGAAGTGCGTCTGATCGCCGCTGACGGTGAGAATGTCGGGGTGGTGCCGCTGGCCGAAGCCAAGCGGCAGGCTCTAGAGAACGCACTGGACCTGGTCGAGATCGTGCCCAACGCCGATCCGCCGGTGGTGCGGGTGATGGACGTCGGCAGGTTTCTGTTCGAACAGAACAAGAAGCGGCACGCTGCCAAGCGCAAGCAGAAGCAGGTCCAGATCAAGGAAATCAAGCTGCGGCCTGGCACCGACGATGGCGATTACGACATCAAGATGCGCAATATCAAGCGCTTCCTGGAGGAGGGCGACAAGGTCAAGATCACCTTGCGCTTCCGCGGCCGGGAAATGGCCCACCAGGAATTGGGTGCAAAGATGCTTGACCGGGTCGAGTCCGATCTCGACGGGCTGGCGGTGATCGAACAATACGCACGCATGGAAGGACGCCAGATGGTCATGCTGGTCGGCCCCAAGCGTCACTGAACACGGTAAGGACAGGTAGACATGCCTAAACTGAAGACCAACCGCGGCGCCGCCAAGCGCTTTGCGAAGACGGCGAATGGGTTCAAGCGGCGTCAGTCGTTCAAGAATCACATTCTCACGAAGAAGAGCCAGAAGCGTAAGCGTCAGCTGCGCGGCACGACCATGGTGGCGGCCGTCGACCAGTACAGCGTCGAGCGGATGCTCCCGTCGCTTTGATCACCTAACGCGAGATTGAAATCCCATGGCACGAGTTAAACGCGGAACGATCGCCCACGCCCGGCACAAAAAGGTGCTCAAGCGGGCGAAAGGGTATTACGGCCGCCGCAAGAACGTTTTCCGGGTCGCAACCCAGGCGGTCACCAAGGCCGGTCAATACGCCTATCGCGATCGCAAGCAGAAGAAGCGCGAATTCCGCGCGCTGTGGGTCGTGCGTATCAATGCGGCCGCCCGCTTGAACGGATTGAGCTACTCCCGCTTCATTCATGGCCTGCTGCGGGCCTCGATCGAAGTCGATCGCAAAGTGCTCGCTGACCTCGCGGTCCACGAGCCGGCCGTGTTTGCTGAACTCGCCGAACGCGCGAAGGCGGCCATTGCTGCGGCGGCGGCCTGAGATTCCCGACGCGGCCTCTCCATCCTGCCGGGCGTTCCTTGCCCGGCAGTGATTTTCAATCGAAGCTCCTGCGTGCACCCTGATGGGCTCCTCCGAGGATTTGTTACACCGCGGTCTTGACGAGATTGCGCAAGCCGGCGACCTCGCCGGGCTCGATGCGGTCCGGCTCAGGTATCTTGGCAAGAAAGGGGCGGTCACCGAAGCCCTCAAAGGGCTGGGCAAACTGCCCGAGGATGTCCGCAAGATCACGGCGCAAGTCCTGAACGTCGCTCGCGACGGCCTCAATGCAGCGCTGGCCAGTCGACGCGAAGCGCTCGACGAAGCCGAGTTGCTGCAGGCGCTCGATGTCTCCGCCGTCGATGTCACCTTGCCCGGCCGCGGGCAGCGCAAAGGCGGCCTGCATCCGGTGACACTCGCGATGACGCGCATCCAGCAGATTTTCGCGAGCGCAGGTTTCGAGGTTGCGGAAGGCCCCGAGATCGAAGACGACTACCATAACTTCGAAGCACTCAACATCCCGAGCCATCACCCGGCGCGGGCAATGCACGACACCTTCTACTTCCCTAACGGGCAACTGCTGCGGACCCACACCTCACCGGTTCAAATCCGAGTGATGCAGGGCGCGAAGCCGCCGTTCAGGATCATCGCGCCAGGTCGTGTGTATCGCTGTGATTACGATCAGACACATTCGCCGATGTTTCATCAGGTCGAGGGCTTGTTGATCGATACGCACGTCACGATGGCCGACCTGAAGGGCGTGCTGCACGAATTCCTGCGTCAGTTCTTTGAGCAAAGCGAACTTAAGGTCCGTTTCAGACCGTCGTATTTCCCGTTCACGGAACCCTCCGCCGAAGTCGACATCAAGCTTCCGTCCGCGCATGGCGTGTCGAACTGGCTCGAAGTGCTCGGCTGCGGCATGGTGCATCCGAATGTGCTCGCGAATGTCGGCATCGACAGCGAGATCTATCAGGGCTTTGCGTTTGGCCTGGGCGTCGAACGGCTGGCGATGCTGCGCTATGGCGTCAACGATCTCCGGCTGTTCTACGACAACGATCTGCAGTTCTTGCGACAGTTCGCCTGAACAGTCCGACATAGCCCGTCAATTTTCGTTATTTCGGTAGCCTGCCGATGAAGTACAGCATTGATTGGTTGAAGGACTGGGTCGACGTGTCCTGGGACACCACGACGCTCGCCGAACGCCTGACGATGGCAGGACTTGAAGTCGATGCGCTCGAGCGGGTGGCTGCCGACTGTCCGGCGCTGGTCGCGCGCATCGCGGCTGTGGAGCCGCACCCGCAGGCTGACCATCTTCGTCTTTGTAGCCTTGAACTGGGTGCGCATGGTCAGCAAGTAGTGGTCTGCGGCGCGCCGAATGCGCGGGTCGGCCTGCTTGCGCCGTTTGTGCCGGTTGGCAGTGTGCTGCCGGATGGTCGTCGCATCGACGCTGCGGAGATCAGAGGCGTGCGTTCGCTCGGCATGCTGTGTTCCGCGGCGGAGCTCGCCCTTGGGGAGGAGGCAGGCGGCCTGCTGGAACTCGATGCTACGGCCATCCCCGGTACGACGCTGCTGGCGTCCCTGAAACTCGACGACACGGTCGTTGAGATTGGCCTGACGCCAAACCGCGGCGATTGTCTGTCGATTCTGGGGCTTGCCCGCGAGATTGCAGCCCTCAGCGCGCAGCCGGTGCCAACGCCGTCGGTGCCAGCAATCGCGCCCGCGAACGCGACGCTGCTGTCCGTCACGCTGTCGGCGCCCGAGGCGTGCTCGCGTTACGTCGGGCGCGTGATCAGCGATGTCGATATCAGCCGCCCGTCCCCGTTGTGGATGAAGGAACGTCTGCGCCGCTGCGGCGTGCGCTCGATTAGCGCGGTGGTCGACATCACAAACTACGTGATGCTAGAACTCGGCCAGCCGATGCACGCCTTCGATCTCGCCGCCACCGCGGGCACGATTAACGTGCGCTGGGCGCGCGACGGCGAAGCGCTGGCGCTTCTCGATGGCACCGTGTTGAAACTGCCAACGGACGCCCTGGTGATTGCCAACGCCGAGGCACCGATAGCGCTCGCCGGTGTGATGGGCGGCCTGGCCTCAGGGGTTGGTGACGTCACACGCGATATCCTGCTGGAGAGCGCGTACTTCGAACCGATCGCCTTGTCCCGCACGGCGCGTCGGCACGGTCTGCATACGGAGGCTTCGCATCGCTTCGAACGCGGCGTCGACCCGGACGGTCAGCGGCGCGCGATCGAACGCGCGACCGCCCTGGTGCTGACCTGCTGCGGTGGTACGCCCGGGCCCGTCAATGACGTTGTCGCGTCGACGCACCAGGCCAGCCGCCCTGCGATTACCTTCAGGCCGCGGCGGGTGGCGGCGGTGCTCGGTATCGATCCGGCGCCGTCGGCCGTTGTCGCCTGCTTTGAGCGTCTCGGTCTGCACTGCGCAACACAGGGCGAGTACTGGCAGATCACGCCTCCCAGCTGGCGGGGCGATCTCGGGCGTGAAATAGATCTGGTGGAAGAGGTCGCGCGCATGGTGGGCTATGCGGCGATCCCTGAAACGCTGCCCCGCGGCGCGCTCAAAATCGGAGCGCGCCCAAGCGGCAGCAGACTCGACCGCGCACGCGACACCCTCGTTGCAAACGGCTATTTCGAAGCCGTCACGTTCAGCTTTATTCCGGCACCGGCACACCAGGCGTTCGGTCAGGGCACGCCTCCGGTTGCGCTGAGCAATCCGATTGCCTCGGATATGAGTGTCATGCGGCCGAGCCTGTTGCCCGGGCTGCTGGCCGCCGTCCGCTTTAACCGGAACCGGCAGCAGCACGATGTCCGACTGTTCGAGCACGGACTGATATTTATTCAGCAAGCAGATGGATTAATACAGAAAAACCTGCTGTCAGGCGTTGTGTCAGGGCGCATCGTCCCGCCGCAATGGAGCCTGTCTGCTGCGGAAGCGGACTTCTTTGATTTGAAACAGGATCTCGAACTGTTGCTGGCGGCGCTCGGGTGCCGCGAGTTGCGCTTCGAGGCGGCCGTCCATCCGGCGTTTCATCCGCACCAGTATGCGCGGGTCACGCACCAGGGGCAGTGCATCGCCACGCTGGGCAGCCTGCATCCGAAAACCTTACGGATCATGGATTTGCCGGGCGCAGCATTAGGCTTTGAGATTGACTGGGACGCGCTGGGCGAACCCGCGACGCCGGCCTTTCGCCCACTGTCCCGTTTCCCCAGCGTGCGTCGCGATCTGGCCTTGATTGTGGCCGAATCAGTGGCCGCACAGGCCGTGCGAGATTGCATTACCCGGGCCTGCGGAGCGACCTTGCGCGACCTTCAGTTGTTTGATGTGTATCGAGGGCAAGGCATTGATTCAGGCAAAAAAAGCCTGGCTCTGGGCTTGATTTTCCAAGCGGCATCCAGCACTCTTACCGACACTGAGATAGACGAAATGGTCGCCGGCGTTGTCGAGGCGGTCGGACACGACCTCAATGGAGTGTTAAGGACCTAGCGATGGCGTTGACCAAGGCAGACATGGCGGAACGTCTCTTCGATGATCTTGGTTTGAACAAACGCGAGGCCAAAGAACTGGTTGAAGCGTTCTTCGAAGAAATCCGCTCCTCCCTGGAGCAAGGGCAACAGGTGAAGCTGTCCGGTTTCGGCAACTTCGACCTGCGAAACAAGAACCAGCGCCCGGGCCGCAACCCGAAGACCGGTGAGGAGATTCCGATATCTGCCCGCCGCGTCGTCACTTTCAGGCCGGGGCAGAAGCTCAAAGCGCGAGTAGAAGCGTATGCTGGAAGTATCGAACAATAATCTGCTGCCGGTCATCCCGGGCAAGCGCTACTTCACGATTGGTGAAGTCAGCGACCTCTGCGCCGTCAAGCCGCACGTACTTCGCTATTGGGAACAGGAGTTCCCGCAACTCAAGCCGATCAAACGGCGCGGCAACCGCCGCTACTACCAGCGTCAAGACGTCATTCTGATTCGCCAAATCAGAAGCCTGCTGTACGATCACGGCTTCACCATCGGCGGCGCACGTCAGCGCCTGGCGGGTGAAGAGGTCAAGGCCGACAGCAGCATGAGCCAGCAAATCGTCCGCCAGTTGCGGATCGAGCTTGAAGAGGTGCTGAACATCCTGCGCCGCTGAACGCGGCTAGCGCGGTCCGGCTCATCCGCCCGCCTGCCCACCGTCCCGGCGCATCAGGGTTGCCGGGCGAGCAACACCGGCCGGCGCCTGCCGTCGGTGCATCTGTCCTGTTCGTAATCAGTCGGGGCGTAGCGCAGTCTGGTAGCGCACCGCAATGGGGTTGCGGGGGTCGGAGGTTCAAATCCTCTCGCCCCGACCAACTTACGAAGCAGATGGAGCTCTCATGAACGCTGTCCTGGTGCCGCGGCTCAGTCCCGCCCGCAGCCCGCTGCGCGCGACTGCGATGGCCTCGGCGGGGTTCGCCGCAGTGCTGGCCGCCGGCTGCGATGGCCCGTCCAGTCCCGCCTTCCTGTTCCAGACCGGCCGTTTTGAGCAGTCTCTGACCTCGGCCCAGGCCCTCGCCGCCAACGCGGACGCTGCGGCGCTCAATCTGGTCGGCATTCACTATTACGTCGGCGCCGGCGTCGAACGGGACTTCACCGCAGCCGGACAATGGTTCGAACGCGCAGCGCGTCTCGGCAATGCCGACGCGCAACGCAATCTCGGCGTGCTCTACCTGCGTGGACTTGGCGTCAGGCAGGACGATTTTCTGGCTTTCGCCTGGTTCACCGAGGCCGCTGAGCGCGGCAATGCGCGTGCGCTAGCCTACCTCGCGCAGATGGGTGACGCACTGACCCCTAGCCAGGTCGTGAAGGCGCGACATGCGCTCGACGACGAAATCGGTCAACACTCAGGCCGCTGAGGCCGATACACAATTGCTTGCGAAACACCGGCCGGCGATCGAACGTGCTTCGCTATACTCAAATCTCACGTAAGTTCCGGAGCGAGCGAAGAAATCATGTGTGGAATAGTCGGTGCGGTGGCCCAGAGACACGTCGCTCCCATCCTGCTGGAGGGCTTGAAGCGGCTGGAGTACCGTGGCTACGACTCGGCCGGCATGGCCGTGCTCGGCAGCGGGCAGGCAATCGAGCGGCGGCGCGTGCAGGGGAAGGTCGCCGGTCTGGAAAAGGTGCTGGTCGACGAAGCCCTCGAGGGCACCATCGGCATTGCGCATACGCGATGGGCCACGCACGGCGCGCCCAGCACCCGGAATGCCCATCCGCATGTCTGCCGCGATCTGGTCGCGCTGGTGCACAACGGCATCATCGAGAACCACGCTGAACTGCGTGCGCGACAGTCTGCCAACGGCTACGAATTCACGTCCGATACCGATACCGAAGTAGCGGTCAATCTCGTGCATCAATGCCTGGCGGCAGGCCAGGATCTGCTCGCGGCCGTGCAGGCGGCGGCGCGCGAACTCCAGGGAGCGTTCGCGTTCGGCGTGATGTCGCGTACGGCCCCCGATCGCCTGGTGGCCGCCCGGCGTGGCAGTCCGCTCGTAATCGGGCTTGGCATCGGGGAGAACTTCATTGCTTCCGATGTCTTCGCCCTGTTGCCAGTGACGCAGCGATTCATTTTTCTCGAGGATGGTGACGTCGCCGAGATTACGCGCACCAGCATCGTGATCTACGATGCGGAAGGGCGCCGCGTCACCCGGGCCGAGTCGGTGTCCAAATTGACGGCCGATGCCGCCGAGAAGTCCGGCTACCGCCACTTCATGCTGAAGGAAATCTTTACGCAGCCCAGAGCCGTTGCCGAGACACTCGAAGGCCGGCTCGAGAACGATCGCGTCGCTGATTCCATCTTCGGCGCCACTGCGGCGGCCATTTTCGATCGCGTGAAGACAGTGACGATAGTGGCCTGCGGCACGAGCTTTCATGCCGGCACCGTGGCGAGATACTGGCTCGAAGGGCTGGCCGGCGTGCCCTGCACCGTCGAAGTGGCCAGCGAATTCCGCTACCGGAATCCGGTGGTCGGTCCGGACTCGCTGTTTGTCACTATTTCACAGTCTGGCGAAACTGCCGACACACTCGCTGCGCTGCGCGAGGCGAAACGGGCGGGCTATGCCCACTCGCTCGCGATCTGCAACGTGCCGGAGAGTTCGCTGACCCGCGAATCCGAACTCGTGCTGATGACGCGCGCGGGGCCTGAGATCGGGGTTGCCTCGACGAAGGCCTTCACCACCCAACTCGTGGCGTTGATGTTGCTGACGATCGCGCTGGGTCGACGTCACCACATCACGCCTGAACGCGAACGTGAGCTGGTTGCCGCGCTGCAAAGCCTGCCGGGCAAGTTGAACGCCGTGCTCGAACTGAACGACGCGATCTCGAATCTGGCCGAGCATTTCGTCAACAAACATCACGCGCTCTACCTCGGGCGCGGATCGATGTATCCGATTGCGATGGAAGGCGCGTTGAAGCTGAAGGAAATTTCCTATATTCATGCCGAAGCCTATCCCGCCGGTGAACTGAAGCACGGGCCGCTGGCGCTGGTCGACGACGAAATGCCGGTCATCGCCGTGGCGCCGAACAACGAACTCGTTGAAAAGCTGAAATCGAACCTCGAGGAAGTGCGGGCGCGAGGTGGCCAGCTCTATATTTTTGCGGATGCCAAAGTCGCCGTGACCCCGACTCAGGCCATCCACGTCACGGCAGTGCCTGCGGTGCCGGACGAGATCGCGCCGATCGTCTACACCGTGCCGCTGCAGATGCTGGCCTATCACGTGGCGGTACTGAAGGGGGCCGATGTCGATCAGCCGCGGAATCTCGCGAAGTCCGTGACCGTCGAGTGACTGGGGCGCGCCGGCATGGACGCCTCGCTGCGCGGAGATTTGACAGCGGCCTGCCACAGAGGGAAAGCGTGGTGAGACTGACATGACAACTGACAGCCCCGGATTGCCGGCACAGGACGACCCGGTGGGTGCGGTGCTGCTCGTCGACGACGACCCGGACATGTTGAAGCTAATGTCGGCCTGGTTGCGCGGCGCCGGCTTCAGCATTCAGACCGCGGGATCCGGATCCGATGCACTGTCGAAGATCGCCATTTCGCGACCGGATATTGTCGTCACCGACCTGTTCATGGAAGGGATGGACGGCATGGCACTGCTCAAAGAGATACATGCCGGCAATCCGTTGCTGCCGGTCATCATGCTGAGCGGCCAGGCGCAGATCCCCGATGCCGTGCAGGCCACCCACCTCGGCACGTCTGCCTTCCTCACCAAGCCGATTGCGAAGGAACGCCTGATTGCGGAAGTGTCAGCGCAGGTCAGCGCCGTGCTTGATCGCAAGCGGCGCCACGGCACCTTCGGCGCTGGCATCGTATTCCGCAGCGGCATCATGCAGGAACTGCTCGAACAGGCCGAGATGGTCGCCCAGAGCGACATCACGGTGTTCATCAGCGGCGAGACGGGCACCGGCAAGGAAGTCCTCGCACGCGCGATTCACGATGCCAGCCCACGCGCGGCGCATGCGTTCATCGGCGTGAATTGCGGTGCGATCCCCGAGCAACTGCTGGAGTCCGAATTGTTCGGACATGAGAAAGGGGCCTTCACCGGCGCCAACAACCGGCATGAAGGGCTGTTCATGGCGGCGAACGACGGCACGATGTTTCTCGATGAAATTGGCGACATGCCGCTGGGGCTGCAGGTGAAGATGCTGCGGGTGTTGCAGGATCTGCAGGTACGGCCGGTCGGCGCGACGCGCTCCGTTGCCGTGAACACGCGGATCATCTCGGCCACGCACAACAAGCTCGAAGAACTCGTGCGCGATGGCGAGTTTCGAGAAGATTTATACTACCGTCTGAATGTCGTGCCCCTGCATATGCCGGGTCTCGCGGAACGACGCGAAGACATCCCGCTGCTGCTGGAGTATTTTCTGGGCTTGCACGCGACACGTCACAATGCGCGCCGCAAACGCTTCGATGCCGAAGCGCTCGAGTATCTGATCGCTGCCGGCTGGCCAGGCAATGTGCGACAACTAGCCAATACCGTGGAACTCTGCGCGACCCTGACCAAGGGGGGCGTGATCGCGGTCGCGATGGCGCAGCGCGCGCTGCGCGAGAAGCCGGGCCGCATCCAGCCGCTGAAGGACGCGCGAGATGCCTTCGAGCGGCGCTATCTGATCAGCGTGATGCGCGTGGCCAATGGCAATGTTGCCACGGCGGCCCGCATTGCCGGACGCAATCGCACCGAGTTCTACAAATTGCTGGGCATTCATGGCATCGAGGTTGCGAGCTTCAGATCTGATGCCACACCGGATGAACCCGAATAAGTCATGCACCGGCGCCGCCTGTCGGCGCCGGCCAGGAGATGCGCATGAGTGACAAGATAAGAGTCAGCATAGATCCGGATCTCGAAGACCTCATCCCCGGGTTTCTCAATAATCGCCGCCAAGACGTCGTGCAGATTCGTGCGTTACTGCAGGCGGGCGACTATGCGAAGATTCGGCTGCTTGGCCACAGCATGAAAGGCGCGGGCGGTGGCTACGGTTTCGATCCAATCACGGACTATGGCGATGAAATCGAAGAGGCGGCGCTGAAGCAGGATGCGGCGACGATCGAGGCTTTTGTGTCCAGACTCGAAGATTATCTGGCCAGGGTCGAGCCGGTCTTCGTTTAGTCTGCGGCGATGGAAGGGCCAGCGACAGATCCGATGATGCCGGCGCCACCGGCGCCGCGTCGGCATACGTCGATCTGGTTTTTCTATTTCGTGGCCGCCGCGCTGGGCCTGTCATTCTCCGGCGTGTTGCTGCTGATGGCGTGGGACAGCGCAGTCGAGGCAGAAACGAAAGCCTTTGCGTTTGAATCACTGTCCGTCGACGACACGGCACGCATGGGGTTGCGCGCCGCGCATGAGGCCATTGAAGCCATTGCAGGTTTTTTGGGCGCCTCCTCGGATGAACTTGCCAGCGCAGCGTTTGATCGATTGAGCAGCGAACTGATGCGCCGGAACGAATTCGTCACGGCACTGGCCTGGTATCGCCGGGACCCTGCACAGGGCAGCGACTTCGTGCTGCGCCGGCGTCGCGTCCTGTCCGACATCGCGATGCCGGCGGCGCTGAACGTCGGCTCCGAACTGCCCTATGCCTCCGACCTGCGCAGCGCGCTTGAGAGCCAGGCAGTCACTCCCCTGGTGTTTCCACTGAACGGCACCGATGCGAGCGGTTACTGGCTCGCGCGACCGGTGCCTGGTGACGATGCTGCGGATGGCAGCAACGAACTGGTTGTTGCGCAGATCGATCCGGTGCGTCTGCTGGGCGGGCTGATCGGGGACTCCGGGCTCACACTGCATCTGTTTCTGGAATCCGAAGGCGTCGGTGGCCGGAAACTGTTGTTCAGCAAGCAGGCCGAGGACGCCGGACACGGCGGGCTCCTGCGTGAACTGGCGGAAAGCAGTCAGGTGCGCTTCGAGCGTTACTCGGTGCGGCTGCTGATCAACAAAGGCCTCTATTGGGACGATCTGGACAAAGGACTGCTGTTCACGGCCTCCATCCTAAGCGCCGGCATCACGCTGTTGCTGATCGCGCTCGCGCGCGCGAAAGAATTGCAGGCGCGCGAACTCGCCGCCCGCAATCGGGTGATCGAAGAACAGGTCCGGCGACAGACCCAGGAACTCGCCGAAACCCGTGATCAGGCGTTGGCCGCCTCGCGCGTGAAGTCCGATTTCCTGGCGTCGATGAGCCACGAAATCCGCACCCCGCTGAACGCCATCATCGGCATGGCCGAGCTGCTGTCCGACAGCGGGCTGTCGAGCGATCAGGAGCGCTATGTCGGGGTCTTTCGCAATGCCGGCGAAGCATTGCTGAGCCTCGTCAATGACATCCTCGATCTGTCCAAGATTGAAGCCGGACAGCTGCAGCTCGAACAGATCGATTTCGATCTGGTCGAGTTGATCGAGCAGTCTGCGGACATCTATGCGCTCAAGACGGCCGCCAAGGGGCTTGAGCTTGCGGTCAGCATCGCGCCCGACGTCACCGAGCGCGTGAAGGGTGATCCGGCCCGCTTGCGGCAGGTCGTCCTGAATCTCGTCGGCAACGCCATCAAGTTCACCGAACACGGCGAGATTGTCGTGACCGTCGATCGCGCCCAGCGGCGGACAGCGCCAGGCTGGGTGCGTGTTTCCGTGCGCGACACGGGCATCGGCATCCCGGCTGACAAGCAGCAGGAAATCTTTGCCAGCTTCACACAGGTGGACTCGTCGACGACCCGAAAGTACGGCGGCACCGGCCTCGGCCTGACGATATCCCGCAAGCTGGTGGAAATGATGGGGGGCCACATCTGGGTCGAAAGCCGCGAAGGGGAGGGCAGTGCATTTCGCTTCGAGGTCCAGTTTGCCGCGGCGACAACGTTGTCGCAGGTGGCGCTGCCGTTTGTCGCGCGGTCGGCGGCGGCGTTGATTGTCGATGACAGCCAAACCGCCCGCGAACTGCTGCGCGATGCGCTGGGCAGCCTCGCGGCCGAGGTGCGCGTGGCGTCGGGTGCGGCTGACGCCCGAACGACCCTGGCGACCCTGCGTGCGAGACGCGGGCGAGTGGACTGGCTGTTCTGTGATGCGCGCCTCGGAGACTGCGACGGCTTCGCGCTGGCGGCGACGCTGCTTGCCGCCGCTCCCGAGTGTCGCCTCGTGATGTTGCTGGAGTCAGCGAATCTGGGCCCCGAGATTGAACGGACGCGTCGATTTCCCGGCGCGGGCTTCCTGGTCAAACCGGTCAAGCGGCGCGACCTTCGCGACCTGCTGGCGGCGCCTGCGCGCGCCGCACCCGACACCGCCACGGGTGACCTGCCGCCGCCCGACATGACAGTCAGTGCCCGGTTGTTGCTGGTGGAAGACAACCCCGACAATCGTCTGCTCATTCGTTCCTATCTCAAGAAAGCCCCCTACCACGTCGACGAAGCCGAGAATGGCGCGATTGCAGTGGCCTGTTTTGGTCAGCAGCACTACGACTTGATTCTGATGGATGTCCAGATGCCGGTGATGGACGGGCATACTGCCACGCGCGCCATCCGCGACTTCGAAGCCGCCAGCGGCCGCGAGCCCGTGCCCATCATCGCGTTGACCG
>Ga0163144_10010428_pt1 | contig 19805 bp, 14 predicted proteins | sample OliLak19BULKMAT1_FD_123175 | JGI IMG/M metagenome (GOLD analysis project Ga0163144, IMG submission 123175) | Freshwater microbial mat bacterial communities from Lake Vanda, McMurdo Dry Valleys, Antarctica - Oligotrophic Lake LV.19.BULKMAT1 | ecosystem: Environmental > Aquatic > Freshwater >... | reverse complement strand
GCGCCCGTCGTCATCGCGGCCACACTCGGCATCGCCGCGGCCATCATGGCCGAAGCGGCGCTCTCATTTCTGGGGCTGGGCGTGCAGCCACCCACACCCAGCTGGGGCTCCATGATTGCCGATGGTCGCGATCTCTCGCAGCTCCGGTCGGCGCCGTGGACGTCACTCGCGCCCGGTGTCGCCATCGGCGTCGCCGTGCTGGGATTCAATTTGCTGGGTGATGCATTGCGTGATGCCCTCGACCCGCGCTCGCGCAGCTGATCGTCGCCTAGCTTTCCTCTGCCCACGTTCTGCCACTCGAACGACTTCCATATGACGGCTCCAATTCACCCCGGTCTCGACGTCGCGTCGTTGCGCGCGCGCGAGTATGCATGGATGCACCACGATCCGGCGATCTACCTGAACGCCGCGTCCACCGGTCCGATGCCGCAGTCGGCCGTCGCGGCGGCCAACCAGTGGACGGAGCTGCGCTCGCAGCCTCATCGCATCCCGCTGCCCCTCATGTTCGACACCGTGGCGACCTCGCGCGCGCAGTTTGCGCGACTGGTTGGCGCCCATGCGGACGAGATCGCGCTCATGCCCAACACCACCTACGGGCTCAATCTCGCGGCGCGTTCGCTCCCCATGCGACCGGGCGTCATCCTCACCTTCGATGGTGAGTTCCCGAGCTGCGTGTATCCGTTTCAGGCGCTCTCGTCACGCGGCATCTCCCTCGAACTCGTGCCGCGCGTGAACGGCGTGCCCGATGAAGACCTGCTCGTGCAGAAGATCGCGCGCCCCGATGTTGTCGCCGTGGTCATCTCCTGGGTGCAGTTCGCGAGCGGGTTCGTCGCCGATCTCAAGCGCATCGGCGATGCCTGTCGCGCCAACGACGTCTTCTTCATCGTCGACGGTATTCAGGGGTGCGGGGTCCGTGAGATCGACCTGCACGCGCTCCCGGTGGACATCTTCGCCAGTGGTGCGCAGAAGTGGCAGCTCGGACCGTGGGGGACGGGTTTCGTCTACGTGCGACGCGGTCTCATCGAATCCCTCGTGCCGCATGACGTGGGCTGGGCGTGCATGCGCGCGTCCACCGACTATTCGCGCCTTACCGATTACGAGTTTGAATTTTTCCCGGACGCGCGACGCTTCGAGGTGGTGACGCTCGCGTATCACGACTTCGCCACGGTCAACGCGTCGACCGCGATGCTGCTCGAGCTGGGCGTGCGCGAAGTGGCGGCGCACCTCGAGACACTGGGTCGACGAGTGGTGGACTGGGCATCGTCGCGGGCGGACGTGCGGCTGGTGACGCCGGCAGATCCGACCCGTCGCGCCGGGGTCGTGTCCTTCGCGCCCGACGATCTGCCCGCCATGAGCGATCGCCTCCGCAAAGCCAAGGTCACCCATGTCACGCGTGAAGGGGCGGTGCGTTTTTCGCCGCACTGCTACAACAGCATCGAGGAGATCGATCGCGTGCTGGCCGTGCTTGAAGCGTGACGGAAACGACTGCGTCGTCGACCGCGTCGCGGTACATCGATCGAAAGTCGCCATGGCGAAGGCATCTTCCGGGATCGTAACCCATTAAGATTCGCTTACATACGCCGCCGTCTCCGATGGCGCAGTGTGTTGCGACTTCTCCCTTACGCTCGGTCCGCCGAGAAGGCCCGTGCTGGTGTCGCTCGCCACTCGAAGCATCAGCGACGCATTGCGCTCGTGGGCTCTGCTGCTCCAGTGCCCAGTGGGCTATCTGGAGCATCAGCGCGTTGAGTCGTTGGAGCGGCACGATCCCGATGGGCGCGTTCTCCTCACCTTCGTGCGCGGCGCTGTTGGTCTCGTGTCATTGCCAAGCGGAGATGCGCGGGACTACGACCTCGAGGCTGGCGAACTGCAGGAGCTCATCTCGCTCACGCGAGCTGAGCCGCCCGCCGGTTCGATCATGCACATGCGGGAGACGACGCTGGTAGTCGAGGACGAACCGGCCGCGCTCGCGGTGGTGGACGAAGGAACGCTTGCCCCCGAACGCCGCGCGGTCGCGGCGCTGGTGTACGATCCTGTGCCGTCGGTGCTCGACATGCTCAAGCACGAAGTCACGCCCGCCGACTGGGATCGCGGCGGTGGTGCGCACGAATCGCCACATCGCGTTGGCGTGCTCTCCGGCGGCGTGCTGGTCGCCCTCGCGTCGGTCGGTCGCCCCCTCGGCAGACTGGCTCGCATCCGCGTTGTTGTCGCGCCCGGCTATCGCCGCCGCGGTTTGGGTCAGGTTGTGCTGCGCGCGCTGGCGCGGCACGTGCTCGACCAAGGGCTGCTCCCCTACTGCCGCCTGGCAATGAACGATCTCGCCTCGAAAGCGCTGGCGAGCGCCGTCGGATTCGTGGCGTTCGCGCGCTCGCTCAGTATTCGCACCGTCGCCATCGGCAGTGGCGGCGGCGTACTCGGCGATCGGTCGCCACAACTCAAATAGGCCGGGCAGCGACGCCGGACGCGTCCCTGCCGATGTTCGCTTGACGATCACTCGGGTACGTACACCAATCCGTAGTCGCGTGCGCCTTTGCGCAGCAACAGGTGACGTCCGCGAAGCAGACGGTCGGTGGTGACGAGCCTGTCGGCCGCATTCAGCTTTACGCCATTCACGCTGATGCCGCCCTGTTCGAGCAACCGTTTGGCGGCGCCGCGCGACGCGGCAATGCCAAGCGCCGTCAGGCATTCAAAGACATCGACGCCATCGGACGCCTGGACACCGTCGGCGGGGGCGGCGTACGTCGCAAACGGAATCTCGGCACGTAACGCGTCGAGCGCCGCGTCCGAGAGCGACGTCGGATCTCCCTTTTCGAACAACAGCGCCGAGACTTCCTGTGCGACGCGCGCCGCATCTGCACCGTGCACGCGAGACGTGACCTCGTTGGCCAGCGCACCTTGCGCCTCCCGGCGTTCCGGATTCGTACGCACCGCCTGATCCAACGCCTCAACCTCCGTTTGCGGCAGCAGCGTGAAGTAGCGCAGGAATCGCGACACATCGCGATCATCCGCGCCAATCCAGAACTGGTAAAATTGGTAGGGGGACGTGCGCGACGCATCCAGCCAGATCGCGCCCGCTTCACTCTTGCCGAACTTGGAGCCGTTGGCGTTGGTGATGAGCGGGAGGGTGAGCGCGTGCGCCTCGCCCCCTGTCGTGCGACGGATGAGCTCCATCCCGGCGGTGATGTTCCCCCACTGATCGCTGCCGCCGAGCTGCAACGTGACGCCTTCGCGACGGTGCAGCTCGAGGTAGTCGTACGCCTGCAGCAGCATGTACGAGAACTCGGTAAAGGAAATCCCCGTCTCCAGGCGCGATTTCACCGACTCCTTGGCCAACATCATGTTGACCGAGAAGTGCTTGCCCGTATCGCGCAGGAAATCGAGGAGCGACAACGGCTGCAGCCAGTCGACGTTGTTCAGGAGTTTGGCGCCGCGTGGACCGTCGAAATCGAGAAAGCGCGACAACTGTCCACGAATCGCTTCCGCGTTGGCCGCAATCGTCTCGAGGCTCTGGAGCGTGCGTTCGCTGCTCTTGCCGCTTGGGTCGCCGATCATCCCGGTGCCGCCACCAACCAACGCAATCGGGCGATGGCCGGCGCGCTGCAGATGCACCAGCCCCATCACGGGGACGAGGTTGCCGACATGCAGGCTCGACGCGGTGGGGTCGAAGCCGCAGTAGCCGGTTACGGTGCCGGCGTCGAGCGCGGCGGCGAGGCCGTCGGTGTGCTGGAAGAGCAGCTCGCGCCATGCGAGTTCGGAGATCGGGGCTGGATGCGCAGTCATCCGTCAAAGATAAGTGTGAGATATGTGCGCTGTCGCTCTTGGCGTGCCCGGGGGCGCGTCGGTACCGTTCTGGAGACCGATGTCCTTCTCATCCCGCTCTTCCAGCCCGTGACGTCACCATCGTCACGTAAGCGCTCCGGCACCGGCCGTCTTGCGGCCTTTCGCGTTGCCACTGCGTCCGCCTTCGCCCGCTATCCGGTCCTCGGGTGGCTGGTGCTCCTTGGCGTCTTCGGCGGCGCCATCGGCGCAGGCGCATTGGCTGGCGCATGGGGAGTCGTCTGCCGCGAAGGACGCTGTCCGTCCATCGCGTCGCTCGAGCAGTACGTGCCGCGTCAGACGTCGAAAGTGTTCGCCGCCGACGGACGATTCATCTCCGAGCTTGGCCTCGAGCGCCGCACACTCGTGCGCCTGAACGAGATCCCCAGGCATGTGCGCGACGCGTTCATCATTGTCGAGGATCGTCGCTTCTACTCGCACAAGGGAATCGACTACTTCCGCATCATGGGTGCCGCCGCGCGCAACGTGCGCGCCGGTCGCTACGCGCAGGGCTTCAGCACCATCACCATGCAGCTGGCGCGCAACGTCTTCTCCGATCGCATTTCGCGTGAAAAGACGATCTTCCGCAAACTCAAGGAAGGCCGCGTGGCGCGGGCCATCGAACAGCGCTACTCGAAGGACAAGATCCTCGAGCTGTATCTCAATCAGATCTACCTCGGCAACGGCGCGTACGGTGTGGAGACGGCGTCGCAGCGCTACTTCGGCAAGTCGGTTCGCGAGCTGACCGTAGCCGAAGCGGCGATGCTGGCGGGCCTGCCGAAAGCACCCGAACGCTACAACCCGCGACGCTTTGCCGATCGTGCCATCTCGCGTCGCAACACCGTGCTGGAGTTGATGCGTCGCGAAGGTGCCATCAACGACGCCGACGCGTCGCTGGCCAAGGCGTTTCCGCTGCAACTCGCGCAGCGGACTGAATCCGGTGACGTGGCGCCCTACTATCTGGAGTGGGTGCGTCGTCAACTCGAAGCGCACTTCGGCAAGAGTCTCTACGATGAAGGACTGCGCGTCTACACGTCGCTCGACGTCGACATGCAGGGCGCGGCCGAACGCGCGCTCGAGAATCAGCTCAAGGCCATCGAAGCTGGTCGCAGTGGCGCGTACAAGCATCTCACGTACGAGGGTTATGTCGCGCGCAATGCCGAAGGCGGCGAAGCGGGCGCCGCCAACTCCCCGTATCTGCAAGGGGCGTTCATCGCGATCGATCCGCGCACCGGACTCGTTCGGGCGATGGTCGGGGGCCGCGACTACGACGATTCCAAGTTCAATCGCGCGGTGCAGGCGCTGCGCCAGCCCGGATCGACCTTCAAGCCCGTGATGTATGCAGCGGCCGTGCACGCGGGCTTCACCGCCGCGCAGATTGTCGACGATTCCCCCATCTCGATCGAGCAGATGTCGGGGGAGAATTGGACGCCGCAGAACTACGACATGAAGTTCAATGGCCCGATGCCGATGCGGAAAGCGCTCTACCTGTCGCGTAATCTCGCCGCCATCAACACCGGCACAAATGTCGGCACGAGCGCCGTCATTCAGATGGCGCGCAAGCTTGGCATCAGCACGCCCATTCCACCGTATCCGTCCATCTTTATCGGCTCGGCCGATGTCTATCCCATCGAGATGGTTGGTGCCTACTCCGTCTTTGCGAACCTCGGCCTGCGCACCACACCGCACGCCATCGTGAAGGTCGAGAACGCGCAGGGCAAGACGGTGTGGGAGCCGCAATCCACGCGCGAAGCGGTACTCTCGCCCGAAGAGTCGTGGATGATGGTCAGCATGATGAAGGACGTTGTGGTGCGCGGTACGGCGGCGCGCAGCGTGGCGGGCGCCGGCTTTCGCGTGCCGGCCGGTGGCAAGACGGGCACCACCAACGACGGCGCTGACGTCTGGTTCATCGGATACACCGCAGATCTCGTGGCCGGTGTGTGGATGGGCTTCGATCGGCCGACGAAGATCAAGTCGAATGCGCAAGGCGGTGATCTCGCCGCGCCCGCATGGACGGCGTTCATGACGGAGGTCTATCGTCGGAAGCCCACACCGCCCGACTGGCCTCGCCCGGATGGCGTCATCACGCGCGACATCGACGCGCTCACCGGACAACTCGCGACGACCGCCTGCATGGGCAACGTCGTCACCGAGTTCTTCGTCGCGGGTACTGAGCCAACGCGCCAGTGTACGGATGGCCCCGTGCGACCGCCCGGCTCGACGGACAGCACGATGGTTCGCACAGCCCGCGATACCACGAACCCCTTCCGCATTCCACCGCCCTGATCGCGCGCATGAAAGCACGCGAGGCGAGCGCAGCACACACCCAGACCGCCACCGCGAGCATCGCCACCGCGAGCATCGCCACCGCGAGCATCGCGACCGCGAGCATCGCGACCGCGTATACGGCCCGCTGGGTGCTCCCGGTCGCGACGCCGCCGATCGAGCATGGCGCCGTGATCATTCACGGAACGCAGATCATGCGCGTCGGACGCGCCGCTGATCTCGCCGACGAACTCGCCGGCATGCGCACGGTCGCACTGGGCAATGCCGCGATCCTCCCCGGACTCGTCAACGCACACTCGCATCTCGAACTCACCGCGATGCGCGGCTTTCTCGAGGGGCTCGACTTTCGCGACTGGCTGTCGGTGCTCACGCTGGCGCGACGCGACTGTCTTGACGAGGACGCGCTGCTCGATGCCTCGCGCTACGGGCTGGTCGAAGCGCTGCTCAACGGCATCACGACCTGCGCCGATACCGCCACGTCGGCGCATCCGCTGCACGCGATGCGCGAAATGGGTGTGCGGGGAATCGGCTACATCGAAGTGTTCGGCCCCGACCCGTCGCAGTGCGTGGGCGCGGTGCGCGGCCTGCAGCAGACGGTCGACGCGCTGCGCGTGCTCGACACCGCACTCGTACGCACCGGCGTCTCGCCACACGCGCCCTACACGGTCTCTGCGCCGCTCTTTCGCGACGTCGCCCGATGGGCGCGTACCGAATCGCTGCCCCTGGCGGTACACATCGCCGAAAGCGCCGCGGAAACGGCATTCGTACGTGACGGGACAGGACCCTTTGCCGAACGCTTGCGTGCACGCGGCATCGCCGTCGCACCGTCAGCGCGATCGCCCATCGCCCTGCTCGAAGCGACCGGCATGCTCGACGCACAGCCGCTGCTCATTCACGCTATTCAGGTGGACGACACGGACCTCGCCCTGATCGCGGCGTCGGGCGCGAGCATCGTGCACTGTCCCATCTCCAACGCGAAGCTGGCGCAGGGGATCGCGCCGCTCGACCGCATGCGCGCCGCCGGCATCCCCACCGGACTCGGGACGGACTCCGTCGCCAGTAACGATCGCATGGACATGCTCGGCGAGGCGCGACAGGCCACGCTGCTCTACGCGCTGCGCGCTGGCGTTCCGGATGCATTCACGGCGCACGACGCACTCGCATTGGCCACCATCGGTGGTGCGCGCGCACTCGGACTTGACGCACGCATCGGCACGATCGAAGCAGGGAAAGACGCGGACCTCGCCGCCTTTCCACTCGACCATCCGTTCGCGTCACCGGTACACGACCCGGCGGTCACGTTGCTGCACGTGCTGGCCGGCGCCGTCACTGCATCGCTGGTCACGGTGGCCGGGCGTGAACTCGTGCGTGATGGCCAACTGGTGTCGGCTGACCGTGCGCTCGTCACGCGCATGAATGCCATCGGGCAGCGACTGCGCGAATGGCGCCGCGCATTCGTGCCTGCCGTCTCGCCGTCCTACGCGAGCGGCTCGTAGTCACGTTGCCGCGCCAGAGCAGTGGCGGCCATGCGTTCCCACTGTGTATCGTTCGGCGTACCCTCAGCGAGCGGACTGAATCCAAATGGCAGCAGCTGGTTCCGGCCGTACCGAACGAATCTGGCGCGACGGTGAACTCGTGGACTGGGCTGACGCGCAGATCCACGTCATGTCGCATGTCGTGCACTACGGGTCAAGCGTCTTCGAAGGCGTGCGTGTCTACGAGACGCCCAACGGACCCGCGATCTTTCGTGCGCGCGAGCACATGCGTCGCCTGCACGATTCCGCGCGCATCTATCGCATGCCGATGCGGTGGTCCGTAGACGAGCTCGTTCAAGCGGCGTCGGACACGGTTGGGGCCAACGGTCTCGCGCACTGCTATCTCCGCCCGGTGGCCGTCCGTACCGGCGAAGAAATGGGCGTGCTGGGGACCGCAGCACCGGTCGAGACCTTCATCATCGCCTGGAACTGGGGCGCCTACCTTGGCGCGCAGGCGCTCGAACACGGTGTGGACGTCTGCGTATCCAGCTGGCGTCGCGCCGCGCCGAGCACATTCCCGACCATGGCGAAGGCGGGTGGCAACTACCTCAATTCGCAGCTCAGCAAGATGGAAGCGCGGCTCGACGGATTTGCCGAAGGGATCATGCTCGATTCGACCGGACAGATCTCCGAAGGCAGCGGCGAGAACCTCTTTCTCGTGCGTGACGGCGTGCTCTACACGACGCCGATGGGCTCGGGCATTCTCGCCGGCATCACGCGCGATTCCATTCTGCGCATCGCGGAGGATCTTGAACTCCCCGTGCGCGAACAGGCGCTGCCGCGCGAAATGTTGTACGTGGCGGATGAACTCTTCTTCTGCGGGACGGCGGCGGAGCTGACGCCGATTCGTTCGGTCGACCACATCCAGGTTGGCGAAGGCAAACCGGGTCCGATTACCCGCACGATTCAGGACGAGTACCTCGGTATCGCGAAAGGCAGGAGACCAGATCGACACGGGTGGCTCACGCTGGTCGCAGAAGGCGCGACGGTGTGATCGACGGTCGAATCCCCGCTGCCTGCCTGTCGACTCCACGCCGACGCGACAGCGGGGATTCGTTTGCCGGACCGCGGGCAGGACCGAGCATGGCACCGCCGGACGACAGCACGACCTTGGGCTTCGCGCAGCATCGGACCGAACTTCAACAGGGGGGATAGGCGTGATCGCCGGATGTCTCGCACTGAACGCGTCGTACGAGCCTCTCACGATGGTGCCGCTTCGGCGTGCACTGCGACTCGTGATCGATGGCAAGGCGGAGATCGTCGAAGCGGAGAAGGAGCGGCCGGTCCGTTCGGAGAGGCTTGCCTATCCGCGCCCCGCCGTCATCCGACTCACGCGCTTCGTGCACGTGCCACGACGCTTTCGCCGTCAGGTGACGAACACATTCCTGTTCGCACGTGACGACTATCAATGTCAATACTGCGGACGCGCGGCGATCGAACTCAAGCCGCGCGAGTCGCTCACGCGCGATCACCTGATTCCCATCTCGCGCGGTGGCCAGAACGAGTGGACCAACGTCGTCACGGCGTGCAGCAGCTGCAACACACGCAAGGCGAATCGACTCCCCGACGAAATCGGCATGCATCCCCTGCATGTGCCCGCCGAACCGCACTTCGTGCATCTCAGCTGGGCCGTGCGACGCCTGACACCGATTCAGGCACAGTACATCCGCGTGTTCTATGGTGAGGCCACGCTGCGTCAGCTCGAGGAGCTGGAGCGGGCGACCGCGCGAAGCGCGCATCCCAATCGCCACGAAAAACATCCCCACGCACCACACGCGACCCACGGGGCGCCGCACAGCCCGGACGCACTCGTTCCATAGCCGCGTCGAGACCACGCCAGATGCGGTTGCCGGAAAACGATGGTTAGAACACGATCGTTTGCGATCGCGACTCGAGATGTCGCACTTCGCCGCCCAGCAGCCGGGTGACGAGCGTGCGCATTCCGGTACCAAGCGCTGATCCCGGGCTGCGCTTTCCCTGAACTGCCGGCTGCGCTTCGCCTCGCAGCCAGCGCTGCAGTTCGTCCAGGTCACTCATCTCCATCGTCAGCACGTCGACCTGGACGGCGATGTAGCCGCGCCGTCCGCGCGACGGCACACGCAATTGTGGTGAGTATGTCAACTCGCTGGCCGCACGCGCATCGGCAAACGTGGAGTAGCTGCCGAGGGACGTCACCCGATCCCGTGTGTAGCGCGCGACATCGTAGGTACGATCGATCAGATCGTAGCGCACGATGACGTCCCATTCTTCGCGTGCAAACATCTGATCGAACCAGCGCCCGAGCGTCCACAACTCCGCGCGCACATGCAGGCGTGCCGGAAATCCGTTGCGCAGCAATTCGTCGAACGGACGCTCGTTGAGCACCGACCGCACCGCCACCGTGGGCGCAGCCGACGCGGAGGATGGCGTGATGTCCACGCGCGGCGGCCCCTGCGACCGCAGGGGATGCGCCACCGTCACCATCGACAGCGCGAGGCCAAGCATCGCCACCGTCCGACGCAGAGACCTCATGCTCAGAAACGATGCCCCAGTCGCACGTAGAAGTTCGGCTGCAGTCCACTCTGCGAAACGGCTTCCGCTACGTACACGCCAAAGTCACCGAAATCGAAGCCGCCACCGAGATCGGTGCGCCAGCTCCCGATCTTGGGCAGCTCGTTGCGGCGGTATGTCAGCGCGCTGTTCGTCCCGTTCACCAGCCATCCACGACCGCTGTTCGCAAACAACACCCAACTGCCGTCGGCACTGAAGTGACTCGTTGTCCAACGCCGATCGCCGAACCAATCGCGATCACCGAACAGGCGGATACGGAGGTCTCCCTTCCACTCGGCCTGCAACAACAGCATGCGCTCGCACTGGGCCGGGCGCCCGAGCAATACGTAGCTCGCGTTCTCGCCGGCGGCACAGGTGCCCACATCCGCTGCACCGATCGTCCGCCGGAAGTCAAAGCCTGGCAGGGCATCGATACCGCTCACGGCAAAGCGACGCTGCAGCGGCAACGCGTCCCCATTCAACCAGCCACCGGCAACCACGCGCATGTTGAGTTGCGCGCCCGGCGCGAGACGATTGTAGCGACGCAGGTCCAGCAGGCCGCGCGAGTACATGATCTCGCCGGGTGTGGTGCGGCGAATCCCGCTCGTGGTGGGCGCAATGCGGTCGAGTGTTCCCTCGCCGCGTTCCCACTGCGCAAACAACAACCAGCCGCTGCGCGGATTCTCGACGTTGTTGCGCGTGTCCACTCGCCCGGTGATCGTCGCAATGTGCAACACGCCTTCATCGGCCGTCGGATTGGCGCGCCACAGATCGCCGTCATTGAAGATGGACCACACATTGAGCGCTCCGCGCGAGGACCAGCGTTCCTGTCCGTACTCGGCGCGCAGCTCACTCCCCGCGCGTGAGAACAGCGCGACACTCCCCGCCGCGCCATGTCGCAGCCAGTAATCGCGATAGTCGCGCGTGAACAGAAAGCTCGAGAGCCCCACTTCCAGATTGCTCAGCTGCCACTGCTCCATCGCATCCACGTCGTCGAACAGTCGACCGCCGAGCCGCACACCACTCCCGCGACCGAGCTGCAGCTGCGCCGACACGCGATGCCCAAGATTCTGTCGCTCCCACTGCAGCCGATCGCCCGTGCGAAACACCCCAAAGACTTCACCGTCAAACGAGGTCGCGCCGGACGCCAGACGAAAGCGCGGACCGAAGTGAACCGGCAGCCCTTCCACGCGGTTGTACGTATGCGCCGTAGCCAGATACAACTCGCCATACGACCGTTGATCGTCTTTGCCACCCCGACGCGACCAGCGCCGGAAGAGATCGTGATCCACTTCGGCGATGAGCGAATCCCCCGATTCGCGGTACTGCAGCCGCGACGCCCATACGCGAATGTCGCTGCGCACCGTCGGCCGCTCGGGTGAAACGAGTCGTCCTCCCAGTACGGTGAGTGAGCCATCCACACTCCCCGATTCGCGCAGCACAACACCGCCGTTGATGCACACGACGTCGCCGGTCACCGTTCCCGCGAGTTCGACGCGCCCGGAGAGTACGGCAAGATCGCCGCGCACCGTGTCACCAGCGGCCAGCGTGAAGTCGCCACGCACCCGCTTCGTCGTCGACGTGTTCCACACGGAGACCGCGTGCAGCGCGACATCGCGAGGCACACTGCCCACCCGCTGTGCGCCCGCGCGCGCCGAGTCGCGATCGGGTGTCTGTCCCTGCGCTCGCGCACTGCCAACGAAGGCGAGCATGAGCACCGAGACGAGACGCAGCCTCAGGGTCCATCGTCGTGGCGAGCAGGTCAAAACACGCCGAACACTCGCCGATTCGAACTCCGCCATGACGAACTCTCTGCTGAAGTGTGCGATGCCGAAAGAAGTGATTCGTCCGACAGCAGTCACTCACCGGACGTTGCCAACCCCAGTCGTCGCATTCGACGATAGAGATTGGGCCGGTCTGTCTGCAGCCGTCGCGCCGCCTCGGCCACGTTGCCATCGCTTTGGGCCAGAGCGGCCGAAATCAGCTGGCGCTCGTAGACATCGAGTGCATCGCTGAGGGGAAGGCCCGTGCTGTTGGCGATAACGTTATCCTCACCGCCGTTCGCCGATGTCACGTCGGGCACCGCACGCACATTGGGCAGCACCTCGCGCACCTGCGCTTCGCCGATCTCGCTGCCGGCGTGCAGGATCGCCAGCCGCTCCACGACGTTGGCCAGCTCGCGCACATTGCCCGGCCAGCGATACGTTGACAGCGCCGCGATCGCGCTCTCACGCCAACGCACCAGCGGGCGTCCCGTACGCGTGCGATGCCGATCGGCAAAGTGACGCACCAACGCCGGCAAGTCGCCCGGTCGGTCGCGCAACGGAGCCAGTGAAATCGGGATGACGTTCAGTCGGAAGAAGAGGTCTTCGCGAAAGCTTCCGTCGGCCACGGCGCGCGTGAGATCTTTGTTGGTCGCAGCGAGAATGCGAAGGTCGATCTTGATCGGCTTGCCACCGCCGACCCGCTCGATCTCCCGCGCTTCGATGGCCCGCAGCAGCTTGGCCTGAGCCTCAGCGCCAAGGTCGCCCACTTCGTCGAGAAACAGCGTACCAGTGTGCGCAAGTTCGAAGCGGCCGATGCGTCGATCGGTCGCACCGGTGAACGCGCCCCGCTCGTGACCGAACATCTCGCTCTCCACCAGATCGCGCGGAATGGCGGCGCAATTCACGCGCACGAAGGGGCGATCGCGACGCGGACTGGCCAGATGCAGTGCGGCTGCCACCAGCTCCTTACCTGTTCCCGACTCACCTGTAATGAGTACGCGCGCATCGCTCGGTCCGACCCGCGCGATCATCGCGCGCACCTCGCGCATGACCGGCGAGTCGCCGATCATTTCGCCGGAAATACCAAGGTCTTCTCGCAGCGCCTGCGCCGCGCGACGCGCCTGACGGAGTTCGAAGGCCGATGCGAGCGCCAGCAACACGCCCTCCGGTGTGAGCGGCTTTTCCAGGAAGGTGAAGGCGCCCAATTTGGTAGCGCGCACCGCGTCGGCGAGGGCGGCCCGTCCGCTCATCATGACGACCGGGAGATCGGGTCGACGTTCGCGCAATCGCGCCAGCAGCCCGAGTCCGTCCAGATCGCCAGGCATCATGAGATCCACCAGCGCCACATCCGGCTCTGTCGTTTCGGCGAGCGCAAGACCGGTCGCGCCATCGGCCGCGTCGCGCACATCGTAGCCTTCACCCGCCAGCAACGCGCCGACCATCCGCCGAATGTTCGGCTCGTCGTCGACAATGAGGACGCTCGGCATCAGCGGCCGCTCGCCCGTGCCGCGTGCATCGCAGCGCTCAGCACGGCGCGATCAGCGAACGGCGAAACGTCCGGCTCGACGGCTCACCCACGTGCGCGCTGCACCGGTTCACCCACACTCGCCACGAACGCCGGGACCGGTTGCTGCGCGCGCTCACTCAACAACTTGGTCGCGAAGCGCTGGCCTTCGCTGATCCGTTCCACTTCCACCGCCACCGCATCCACCGCCTGTTCGATCGCTTCCAGTCGGCGCGCCACCTCGGGCACGCTTGGCGGCGCGGACGATCGGCGATCGATCCATCGGCTGACGGCGCGCGCGATCGGCAAGCCGATGATGATGATGACGGCGATGGCGCCAGTGATCTTCGTCATCTCCATCACGCCTGGCGGAATGTCGTCCTGCACTCGCGCCGGCACGCCGAGTTCGCTGCCGCCGAGCACCGCTCCCTCGCCGCCAACCACGATCTGCTGCGTGCCGCCGCGCCCGTCGGGCATCGTGATGATGCGCACCGGACCGTTTGGTCCGTCCGTGGTGACCACCGCATTCGGCTGCGCCGAGACCCGCGCGCCGGCGTCCCCGCCGGTTTGCGGTGTGCCCGCACTGGTCGTGCTGAACCTCGTACGCATCATCGCCCTCCGCGCGACACGTCCACCGCCTCACGCGCCGCCGCCGCAAACTCGGGCTGTCGCTCCGACAACAGTTTCGTCGTAAACCGCTGTCCCTCACTCACGCGCTCCAGCTCCTCCGCCACCGTATCGATGTTGCGCTCCATCGCATCGAGGCGCTGCTGCACGCCACTGGACAGCTGCGCGCTGTTGCCACGTCGATCAAGCCAGCGCGCGAACGCACGCGCCAACGGATAGCCGACGATCACGAACGCGAACGCCGCACACAACGCATAGGTCATCTGCACCGCGCCGCGCGGCACCACATCGCGAATGGGGATCACCGTCTCATTCCCGTTCTGCATCAGATGAATGCCGCTGCCGTCCACGTTGATGGAGATCGGGTCCCCACCGTTCTCGCCCGTGGGAATGAAGATCGTGCCCGGCGGCGCTGGCGGAGCGGGTGGTGCCGGCGGCTGCGCGACATCGATACCCTGCACGGCGTCGTTGGCGTTGCGGATAGCATCGCGGATCTGATCCCGCGCCTGATCCCGCGCCTGCTCGCGCGCGAGGTCGGCGGCAGCGCGTGCCTGCTGCGCCGCTTGCTGCGCACCCTGCTGCGCCGCCTGTTCAACGGCCCTCGTGTTCTGCACGCCCAGCTCCCTGCTCAGCATCGAATTCAGTGTCATACCGTTGCTCCGTGCACACCGGTGAGGGGAAGGCGCAGCCGCATCTCGGTGCCGGCTTCTGGAGTACTCGTCGCATCAATGACACCGTGATGGGCCGCCACGGTTTGGTGCGCGATCGCCAACCCCAGCCCCGTGCCCCCGGGCTTGGTGGTCATGTACGGTTCGAAAATGCGCGACAGCGCCTCCGGTGGAATTCCGCAGCCGCTGTCGCGCACCGCAATGCACACCCCATCCACCCCATCACGTCGGTCACGACGAACCGCCACGTTGATCTCGGCACGATCACCGCAGGTGGTGCACGCGTCGACAGCATTGAGCAGCACGTTCGTCACCGCGCGCACCAGCGGCTCGTGAAAGCCCATCACCAACGGCAGCTCCGGCTCGATCTCGAGCGTCAGCGTCAGCCCTTCCGGAATCGTGCTGCGCACCGTGCGGGTCACGAGTTCGGCCAGATCGATGTCCGCCGCGGGTCCGTCCGGCAGGCGACCGTACTGCGCGAAACTCTTCGCCATGACTTCCAGTCGCGTCGATTCCTCGGCCAGCACGTCCACCGTTTCACGCAGCTCTTCGGGGGCACTGCGTCGCAGGCGCGCCACGGCAAAGCGGATTGGCGTGAGTGGATTCTTGAGCTCGTGCGCGAAGCGTCGCGCAGACTCGCGAAACGCGTCTGCCCGCTCAGCCTCCAGGGCCCGTCGCCGACCGATCTCCAACTCGCTCACCATCGTTCGCATCCCCGTTCGCAAAACTTCAAACTCCGGCGCTCCCGGTCGCTCCGTCTGCTCCGGCACCTGTCGCCCGGTGCGAATCAGCCCGGTCCACCCCACCAACTCGTCCAGTGGACGGCTGAGTTGCCGACTGAGATGTCCGGCCACACGCGACGCACCCATCGCCACCACCACCACCACCAGCAACGCCCCCACGAACACCACGCGCATGGTGCGCGCGGCCACATAGTCGAATCGAGTCGCCAGCTCCACCGATTCGCGCAGCTCACGCTCATGCAGGTCGAGCGCCACTCGTTGCTCGTCGCTCAGCGGCATCGAACGCGCCGCTGCAATCGCACTCTCCCCGCTGCGCGCGACCCGTTCCCACGCCGAGCCGGACGACATCAGTGACAGGGCGCGACTCGCCGTTCCGGTCCACAGCGCCGTCACGGCGACCGTCGGCACAACGGCAAACAGCAGCAGCATGGCGAACAGCCGGGAGCGGAAGGGCGCGCGACTGCGCGAGCGCGTGCGCTCCCTACGCGCTTCGAGAAACGCCAGTTTCTCCGTCGATCGCGGTGTATTCGGCACGGCTGTCGGCTTCCGCATCTCCTCCATGCTGGATAATTTACGCGGCTGTATCCGGTCGGCACGCAGCACTCCCGCTGCCGGGTATTGCACGCGTCGATCCTGGAGTGGAATGGCAACGTCGTGGTCCCTTGCCCCCCTCGTCGAGCAACGCGCCCGGGAACACCCCGAGCGCGCTCTCGCGATCGTTGGTGAACGGACGTGGACCTACGGGCAAGTCGACGCGCAGGCGTCGGCCCTCGCCGCGGCATTCTCTGAACTCGGCCTCGGGGCGGGTGATCGTGTTGCGGTCAATCTGCCCAACGGCGTCGAGTGGATCATCTCGCTGTTGGCGTGCGCAAAGCTGGGCGCCGTCGTCGTTCCGGTCAGTCCGCAGCTCAGCAGTCATGATCTGCGCTACCAGCTCCGGCACGCCGAGGCGAGTTGTGTCGTCACCATCGAACGGTACGCGGGCATAGACTTCCTGCAGCGGTTCGAAGACCTGCTCGGCGATCTGCCCGATTTGCAGTACGTGGTGACCGTCGGTGAGGAAGACCTGTGGTACGACGATCGCATCTTCCAGTTCGAAGATCTGGTCTCCAGCGGCTCCGGCCGCCCGTACCCGCGTCCCGTTTCGTACGACGATGTCATGGATCTTGCCGTGTTGTACACGTCAGGCACCATGGGGAAGCCAAAGGGCGTCCGTCTGTCGCATCAGGCGGTGGTCGAGAATGCCGTGCGCAGTGCCGAAGCCGTCGAATTGTCACCCGACGATCGTGTGCTGCCGTCGGTACCGCTTTTCGCGATCTTTGGCTTCAGTGTGATGGTGGGGACGATCGTGTCCGGATCGACGCTCGTGCTGCGCCCGGCCTCGGACGCAGCCGGCGCGCTCGCGCTTATTCAGGCGCGCGAGGTCACGGTGCTGCATGGCGTCCCCACGTTGTATCACCTCCTCATGCGCGAGGAGGCGTTTGACCCGTCGCGGGTGCGCTCGTTGCGTACCGGCGTCATCGCCGGCAGCTCGGTGGACGAAGCGCTCGTGCGTCGCGTGCGTCGCTGGTGTGACGTGCTCGTGGCGTACGGGCTCACGGAAACCGGCGCCACGGTCACCATGACCCGCTTCACCGACAGCGACGAGCAACGTCTCGGATCGGTGGGACGCGCGCTTCCGGGCGTGGAAGTCATGGCCGTCGATGTGGTGACGGGTGTGTTGCACGGACCCGAAGCGGTCGGCGAGATCGCCGTCCGCGGGTCGAACCTCATGCACGGATACCTGCGCATGCCGACGGAGACCGCCAAGGTCCATACGCCGGAAGGGTTCTTCCTCACCGGTGATCTTGGGATCATCGACGAGGACGGGTACGTGAAGATCATCGGGCGACGACAGGAGACGATCACGCGCGGCGGACGACAGTTGTATCCGCGCGAGATCGAAGAGCGACTCCGCGCGCACCCGGCAGTCGACGATGTCTGCGTGATCGGCGTTCCCCACGATGTGTTGGGGGAGCAGGTCTGCGCGTGCATCGTGCCAGTGGAAGGCGCAGTCATCACCGGCAGCGAAATCAAACGCTTCGCCCTCGATACGATGACCGCGTACAAGGTCCCCGATCTCGTCCGTTTCTTCGATGTCTTCCCCATGACGGGGAGCGGCAAAGTCAGGCGGCGGGAACTCGCGCGTGCACTCGCGCTCGATCACACAGTTTCGCATACCGGTTAGGACATGCACTCACGTCAACAGCGTTCGGCTCCCATGCGATCCGTCGCTCCGTTTCACCGCGGCCCACAAGCCGCCCCCGCCCCTGCCGCCGGCGCCGGCGCTCCCATGCATCAGGCACCCAACGCCGCCCTCCTCATCGACTTCGACAATGTCACGATGGGGATTCGCTCCGACTTGCAGGGAGAGCTCAACAACCTCCTCTCGTCGGACATCATCAAGGGCAAGGTCGCCGTCCGTCGCGCCTATGCCGACTGGCGCCGCTATCCGCAGTACATCGTGCCGCTCACGGAATCGTCGATCGATCTCATCTTCGCACCGGCCTACGGCTCGTCGAAAAAGAACGCGACCGATATCCGTCTCGCCATCGACGCGATGGAACTCGTCTTCACGCGTCCCGAAATCGGCACCTTCGTCCTGCTCTCCGGAGACTCCGATTTCTCGAGCATGGTCATCAAGCTCAAGGAATACGGCAAGTACGTCATCGGCGTCGGCATTCGCGAATCGTCGAGCGACCTGCTGGTCATGAATTGCGACGAGTACTACTCGTACAACGCACTCGCCGGTCTCACCAAGACGGGCGACGATGAATCCACGCGCTGGGATCCGTGGGAGCTCGTGACCGAATCGGTCACGCGCATGAAGCGTAACGGCGACGTTATGCGCTCGGATCGCCTCAAGCAGGTCATGCAGGAGATCGACTCCTCGTTCGACGAGAAGAACCTCGGCATGCCCAAGTTCTCGCGCTTTGTGCAGGAAGCCGCGCACAAGGGACTGCTCAAGGTCACCAAGCTCGACAGCGGCCAGCTGGAGATCGATGCGCCCGTGCCCGGCACCGCCCTTGCCGCTCCCGCGGCTTCTGCCGCCGTTGCTGCCACGGCCGTCGACGCGGACGCCGTTGACGGCGAGTCCGCCGATCTCCGTCGCGAGCGTCAGAACGAACGCGACGATCGTCGTGGCCGCCGCGGACGTCGGGGCCGTGGTCGCGACCGCGAGCGTGGTGATCGCCCCGACACCGACTCGCTCAGCTCCACCGCGGAATTCATCGCGCAGGCAATGCCGGACGCCGCCGTCCTTGCCCCACCGGCAGTTGCCGCTGCGGCAGCACCTGCAGCGGCAGCACCTGCAGCGGCAGCACCTGCAGCGGCAGCGGCTCCCGAGGCCGATCTTGCCCCGGTTGAGGCGTCGGCTGTCACGCCGTCGGATGCGTCCGCTGCCACGCCGTCAGTTGATGCTGCAGCACGCGAAGATCGCGGCGGACGTGGGCGCGATCGCAGTCGTGGACGCGGACGTGATCGTCGGGAAGAACGCCCGGATCGCAGCGATCGTAAGCCGGAAGTCGCTTCCACCACCCCGACCGCATTTGGCGAAGCAGTCGCCGACACGATCGGGATGAGTGGCGAGCGCCTCACGCGCAGCGAAGCGTTCGATCTTGTGCGTCGCGCCGTCGAGTCGCTCGTCTCGGGCGAAGACGCCACCAGCGCCAGCGCCGCGCGTCGTCGTGCGTTCGAACTGCTCGGCCGTGACAGTGAGTCGCTGAGCTCGCGCAACTTCGAGCGCATTCTGCAGGACTCACACGACGCCAACATGGTGGACCTCCGTCGTCGTGGTAACGACTTCGAAGTGGCCCGCGCGGCGGACGCCGCACCCATTGTCGACCAGCTTCGCACAGTCGAACTGGCGCAGCAGGCAGCGGCGGCGGCCAGCGCGCCGCCGGCCCCGCCGCGTGGTATGGGCGCGCGTGGTGTCGGTGGACGTGGCATGGGTGGCAGAGGGAAGGGTCCGAGTGGCCCGCCCGAAGGGCTGCTCATGGTCGGCGTGGTCGGTCCGCGCGTTGTCCCCGCGTCGACCGTAGCCAGCGCCAACGGCGCCGGACTGTCTGCACCTGTCATCGCCTCCGAGCCCATTGCTCCCACCATTGCCGAGCTCGTCGCGGTGGTGGCTGAGGCGCCGGTCGCCGAGGTGGCCTTGGCTTCCGAGAAGGCAGCGCCGAAGCGCGGTCGCGCTCCGGCGAAGGCCGCCGCGGCCAAGGCGGCGCCAGCCAAGACGGTTCCAGTCAAGGCGGCTCAAGCCAAGTCGGCGCCAGCCAAGTCGGCGCCAGCCAAGACGG
>Ga0163144_10010427_pt1 | contig 19809 bp, 19 predicted proteins | sample OliLak19BULKMAT1_FD_123175 | JGI IMG/M metagenome (GOLD analysis project Ga0163144, IMG submission 123175) | Freshwater microbial mat bacterial communities from Lake Vanda, McMurdo Dry Valleys, Antarctica - Oligotrophic Lake LV.19.BULKMAT1 | ecosystem: Environmental > Aquatic > Freshwater >... | reverse complement strand
GGTCGGCACGAAGGTGAGATCGATGTGCCAGACATGGTGTGGATACTTCGCTGTGACGCGAGCTGCCGCCGAGCGCTCTGCGCTCGCCTTCGTCGGCGGCGTCGCGGCTCGGGTGTCCGCGGTGGCGGTCTGATTGGCAGCGCCGCCTTGCGGAGCCTCCGCTCTTGTTCTTCGCCATTCGCCGCACCATTCCATCGGCCAGATGCAATCCGGGGTGAAGGTCAGCGATTGGTTCGAGTCCACGTAGGGCTCGGAGCACGTGCCGATCATGACGCCGTCCTGTGCCGAACCGCAGGTCGTCAGCTGTCTGCCGCTCACGACGCCGCTGCACACAGCCGAGGGCGGACCGCACTCGCAGGGCACGTCGCAGCCGCGATTGTCGGCGTGACCGCCGGTGAAGACCAGCGTCTTCACCGCGAAGGAGGCGCTGGTGCAGTCGACGTCGCCAGTCTCCATGATGCAGATGCGCGGTTCGAAGCCGTCGCTCGGGTGTGCTGAGCACTCGGCACCTCCTTCGCAGGCAGCTTGTGCATCGGCCGCGCACACGACACGCTCCTCGAAGGTTCTAGCCGCCGTCACGCTCAGCTCCGTCGCAGGGCACGAGCCACCGGCCGGCGCTGCTGTTGCTGTCCAGCTCGCCGCATTGAAGGCGCTGATGACCGTACAGCCAACCGCCGGCACCACGGTGGTCCCGAACGCGTTGACGCAGCCAGCCGTGAAGTAGCGGGTGACGATCGCCTCTGGGCAGCTGCTGCCCATCGCGGCTCCGCACATGCAATTGCAATCGGCCGGCTCGCCTGCGAGATCGGTCTCGCCAGCGGCCACCTGGCGTTGGTAGGCACCAGCGCAGGAGCCATTCGGCAAGCTGAGCGCGACAGGGCCTTGCCATCCCGTTGGAACGTCGATGCAGAATTATCCGCGCGCGAAGAGCCCCAAGCGTGAAGTCGCGTCGAGACCTGGCAACACGTCAGCGACGCGTGGATTCTGCAACGCGTGCTCGACCACCTCGCTGAGCAGGACGCGGTAGTCGGTGAGGACACGAAGATCGCCAGGGCCTTCGAGCGCCTCTTCCGTCAGGCCGCGCCACGCGCCGAAGACGCCGCCTCGGGTGAGCCTACCGCCCGCGACGAAAGCGACGCTCGCGCGTCCGTGATCCGTTCCGAGCGATACGTTCTCATGGCAGCGGCGACCGAACTCGGTGAGCACCACTACGGTGGTGCGACTCCAGTCGTCGGCCATTGCTGATCGGAACGCGGACAAGGACGACGCTAGATCGGCTGCTTTCTCTTGCAAGATCTCCGTCTGCACGAAGTGCGTGTCCCAGCCGCCGTGATCGAGCGTGACGATCTCGACGCCGAGCTCGCGACGATGGCGCAGGAGCAGCGCGGCGTCGCTCAGCTGTCGACCCAATGTCGAGCTCGGAAAGCCGACCTCGCTACGCGCGCCGCGTGCGATGCGGGAGAGCTCTCTGCTGACTGAAATTGCGTCCCGACCCGCCGCCCGAAGCTCGGCCTCGAGCGGCAATCGATCGAGCGAAACCGTCGGTGCGTAGAGGCGCGCGAGCCTGTCCAGTGTTTCGTCGTCGAGTGTCGACGCGATCATCTCGCTGAGCTCCGAGAGCGCAGTGGCGCTGTGGCCACGTATGCTCTCAGGCAAGATCGAGCCGAACGCGATGGCGCCGAGCGGCCCCACTGGTGCACCGGGGCGCGTCGAGAGATGACGTGCGAGCCAGCCACTCGCGCTGGAGGTCGCCGTGAGGCCCGCACGCTCCATGCGATCTTGCGCCTCGAAATGCGACCGCGTGTCGTCGTCCGAGCCGACCGCATGAACGACCGCCAGCTCGCCAGCGGCGAGCATCGGCGAAAGTGGCGCGAGCGCTGGATGCAGACCGAACCTGCCGTCGATGTCGACCACGCGTCGTGCTTTGGGCACTCGGGTGTCGTCTGGCAACGGCGACGCGAGCGTGGGCCGTAGCTCCAGAAGGGCGGGGTCGGCATATGGAGGGATCAGCGCCAAGCCATCGGCGCCGCCCCGCAGAAAGATCACGACGAGCGCAAATGGTTCCATCAGTACCTCTGGAATGCAGGGCTGGAGAGGGTCGAGGCCAGGGTTTGTGCAGCGTTCTCCGAAAAGAGCTCGCGTTCGCTGCCCTGAGGCAGGCGCCCCAACGAATGCGCCACCAGGCCTGCCAGACGATTGTCGTGGCAAACGGCCTCTGCGAGGTGCGCAAGGTCGACGCGTGTGTCTTCGATCGCGCCCGACGTCAGCTCGAACGCGAAACGAAACCGTTGCAGCAGCGTCGCGAGCCAAGCTTCACCGCGCGCCGGATAGCCGTCTGGCGTCGGCCAACCATACGGGGCATGACCCATGCGGCCGAGCCACGACAGCAGCGCGCCTTTGGCATGCGTGTCGGCGCCAAGCGCCCGCAACGCAGAGACGACGAAGCGGAACGGTCGCTTGATCTTGCTGCGCTTGTGCTGGTCGAACGCCTCCGACTCCAGCACCGTGCGTAGAACCGCGCGGATATCACCGCGGCTCGCTGTGAAGGTAGCTGCCGCAGCGGCGACCAATGTCTCGGGCGGGTCGTCATCGACGAAGGTGGCTGCGATCTTTCGAGAGACGTGTTCGGCAGTGCGAGGATGGGCCGCCAAGATGTCGAGCAGACGATCCAAGTCGGACCGGCCGCCCCCGCTGCGGATGGTTTCTCCGAGGACTCGCTTTTCGCCAGAGTCGTGACGCTCGGGGACGAACTCGACGAGGCCGGGAGCCCACTCTTCGCGCACCACGAAGCCGGTCAAGCAACGCGCGGCCTCCATCACGTCTGCTTGCGTGTAGCCACCTCGCACCCCCATCGTGTGAAGCTCGAGCAGCTCGCGCGCGTAGTTTTCGTTGGGTCGAACCGAATCGTTTTCCTGCTTGTTGTCGCGCCCATCGAGATACACGAGCATCGCTGGCGAGGTCGCAGTTGCGCTGAGTAGCTCGCGAAAGTTGCCCAGCGCGTGCTGCCGAATCACGTCGCGATCGTGGAGTGGCAAGAGCTTCTGACAGAGCGACTTGCCGATCGCGATATGGAAGTGGTCGCTCCACAGCTCGACCATTACCTCTTGCAGCTGGCGCTTCGAATAGCAGGCACGAAGCAGCGCGTGCCGCGCGAGCTGTATCTCGATCTGATCGGAGGGCAGCTCGAAGAGCCCTTCGCCGAGGTGCACGACGTCGATGGCGCCAGCGCGGACGTCGCAAGCCGCATCGTCGATCGCGCTTGGCTCCAGCTGCTCGTCCAAGTACGCCTGTTTGCCCATGCGTTTGGCGCGCTCCCAGTCGCCGGGCCAGACGCCGAATGAAGTGCGTGCGAGCAGATGTTGAGTCTCGTCGACGACATCGAGCGCGGGTGCCTCGAACGCTTTCGGTAGCCCGCCTCCGAGCGAATCGCTCAGCCAACTGAGCGCGCGGTCGCAGCCCGACAGCGCCGGAACGCAAGCTGCTGCAGCGATCACGGTTCGCCGCGAGACGCGCTCAGCGGGGGACATGGCTGCCCGGCTCCCACGCCGGCGGAGCAATCCCTTGCGCAGCCAAAAAGGCCGCCGGCGGAGCAATCCCTTGCGCAGCCAAAAAGGCCGCCGGCGACGCAAAACCATGGGTAGTGAACGCAGCCAGCGGCGCCGAAGCCGTCTTCTTTTTGAGGGCGCCGATGACAATCGCGCCCAGCCCCGAGGCGATCGATACCGGAAAGACAAGGAACCAACCGAACACCGGGAAGATCGACGCTAGCTCGAGCACGAGGGCGCCTCGCAGGGTCTGGCGGTGGGGCGACGCTTCGTCGGCTGGAGTCGGCATTCGTGCACCGAGATGCGAGGCAACGACAGTGAGCCCCACGAGGGCGCTCGCGACGAATGCGGCTGCGACGAGTGTCGCCAAAAGCTTTGCACCACCGCCCCCCTTCGTCAGCACCGCGAACAGCAGAAAACTGACCAGGCCCAGCACTAGACCCACGACCGTCGAGCCGAGTGGCCGTCTTTCTAGCGCGCTCGAGGCGTGCTCGAGCCTCTTGCCCAGGAGCGCCTTGGTAAACGAGATCGCCCCCGCCAAGCTCAGCAAGAACAGGCACACGATGCTCGCAATGAAAACGGTGCTCCCGAAGTACGGCATGGCCACCTCGAGATGTGTTCGCTCGAGGCAAGGCCTGTCTTTCGAATACTTTGCCGAAGCTAATTCATTTTTTTCGCCGGCTCGGGCTTGCCCTCAGGCGGGACGATCAGCGCGCTGATGCCCTTCTTGCCTTGAAACAGAACCAAAGCGCGCGTCTTGCCGATCACCGCGAACGGCTCACCGGTCGCTGGGCCTCCATGCTCGGCGTCGTCCATCACGAAGGTTCTCGTCTCGCCGCGAGTGAGCGAGAGCACACCGCTCTCCAGCCGGGTGAGGGTTGCCTTGGTCCCGCCGACGTCGGCGTCGAACCACGTGCGGCTCGCGACACCCAGCCGCGGCCGATCGCTCGCGAGGGTGAGGGCGCCGAGCTCTTCAGCGACGCGCTCGTTCGTCCACGCGCTGAACGCGCCGTATTCAGTCTCCTCCGGTGTAGCGCCCATCTTGACGATGCCGTGGATGATCGATTGCGTCTTTCCTTCGACCAAACGCGCGCTCTGCGGCAACACAGGCGTCTCTAGCACCCCACACTTCGCAGGAGCTTCGGCGTCGTCGGGGTCGGCTTCGCACAGATAGAGCGCGTTGCTCTGGTCTCGGTAGAGCAGCGCTTTCTTGCCCTCGCCGATCGCCGCGATGCCGCGCAACGTGAGCACGCCTGGCAGGAGCTCGTCGAAGTCGCGGTCTTGCAGCGGGACGCCGTCGAGCCTCGACGGCGGGTCGATCTTGCGGTCACCTTGCGGGCGAATCTTCGCGGCTCGCGCGAGCGTGTCGATCTGGGGCAGCACGGCGACGATCTTGTCGCTGTCGCACTTTTTTTGGCAGGCGAGCTCGACGTCCATCAATTGGCGAATCGCCTCGCTCTTCGGGTCACTCGGTAGGCTCGCGTAGAAACTGTCGAGAGACTGCTGGCAACGATGTGGCCAGTCGCCTCTCTTTTCACCGAGCGCCGCCGCCACGGCTCGCATGCGCAACTCCGCGCGTTCGCCCTCCGCCAGCGAGTCGCCTGCGACACAGCCCCAAAAATCTCCATATCTGCGGCTGGCCTCTGCAGTGCTGCCCGCGCCGACGAAGAACAGCGCGACAGCGGCGACCAGCACCAACAGGGCGGCTGCGCTGATGGCGATCAACGTCTTTCGCGACGGGCCGCGCATGCGGGCGATGGCCGAATCGGGTGCGTCCGGCGCCTCGGGCTCTGACATCGGTCTACGGTAACACCCTGGTACGCTTCGCTGATGCGGACACAAAGGCACGTGAGGCGGACACCCATCAAGTGGCTGGTGGACAATTTTTTCAAGGGTTGCCTCGTGTTGGTTCCACTCGCAGTGACCGCATATGTCGTGTGGGTCGTCTTCACGACGTTGGATCGCTGGGTGCCGATGCCGGTGCCCGGGCTCGGGATAGGCGTCGCGGCGATCGCCATTACAGCCATCGGTTTTCTCACCGGTAACGTCGTGGGGCGACGGGTGGTCGCGCTGCTCGATCGCCTGCTCGAGCAGCTACCGATCGTGCGCCTCTTGTATGCGTCGCTGAAAGATCTGCTGGGTGCCTTCGTCGGCGACAAGCAGAGCTTCGATCGGCCGGTGCTGGTGAGGCTCGACAGCGAGGGTATCGTCGGCGTGCTGGGCTTCGTCACCTGCGACAAGCTCGACGACCCGGCGCTGGCCGACCGCGTCGCCGTCTACCTGCCACAGTCGTACAACTTCGCGGGCAACTTGATCGTGGTTCCGCGCGACCGCATCACGCCAGTACAGACCGACGGGGCCTCCTTCGTGACGTTCATCGTCTCTGGTGGCGTGTCGGGGATGACTCCGGCGAAGACGTATTTGGAAGAGGCGGCGCCGCTGTCCCGGAAGAGCCGCGCGTAACGCTACTGACAGCCCAAGAGCTGTACGTCGTCGACGAAGAAGTTCGTCGTATCGATGAAGTCGTCCGTGATGCCTTTGAGCTCGAGCGTGTGGTTTGCGCCATTGGCGAAGGCGCTGGCGTCCAACGTGATGAGCTCATAGCCGACCGCGCCGCAGCCGATGTCGCTATTGGTCCGCGTGAACAGCGTGGTCCCGTCGATCTTGACGGTGAACACATCCGTCGCGATGCCTGGGTCTTCGCAGACAGGCATGTCGAATCGAAAGCTCAAGCTCGCGGTGCCGACCGGGATCAGCACCGAGCGCGACACGGTCGCAGTCTCCAATGCCGTGTTGGTTCCGCCGAACCACGCCCAGAAAGTGCCAGCAAAGGGCCCGGTGCCGCCACCCATGCCGCAGCTCGCGGTGTCGCACACCGGCGTGCCGAAGTTTGTCGATGCCTCCGTCCAGCCACCGCCGCCGGGACCGCTCTCGAAGCCACTGTTGGTCAGCAAGTTGGCGAGCGTGCAGTTGTCGGAGCAGCCGGCAGTGTTGAAAGCCGTACAGCTGCCATTGCAGGCGAGGTTGCCCATGTCGAAGCCTTGCGACGCGCACGTCGCGCCGCCGAGCTGTGTGCCATCGCAAACCTCGGTACCGTTGAGGCTGCCGTCGCCGCAACTGGCCGGCGCGCCGCCGCCGACACCGGGTGCGCCGCCGCTCGGAGGCGAGCCACCGATTTGGCCCTCGCCACCTTGCGGACCATTGCCACCTTGCGGGCCGAAGCCGCCTTGTGGTGCGTCGCCGCCTCGAGGCCCGTTGCCAGCGCCCGGGCCGGAGCCACCGTCAGCGGCTGCGCCTCCGTCGAGCAAATCATCACCTTTGGCACAACCCACGACCAACAGGGCGACGAGTGAAAGAGCGCGAGTTTTCATAGCAAGCTCCAAGGAAGACAACATCTGGATCGTACACCAGATCGCCGACGCCCCCGCTAGTCGTGGCTGCCAGCCAGCGCTGGCGCGCTCTTCGCGGGGGTCGCGGCGCCGAGCAGAGCCGTGCGCTCGAGCAGCCGCTTGAGCTCGAATTTGCGAAAAATCTGGAGCATTCGGCTGCGATCAGGCAAAAGGCTCACGAGCTCGCTGACGTCCGCGTCGGGCCCGAGCTCGAGATCCCGACGCAGTGTCGCCAGCTTTCGCGCGGCGCGGGCAGCGTCAGCGTGTTCGGTGAGCGAGCGCTTGCGCGCGGGCGGCAGGACCGCGGTGTTGGCTAGAACGTCATCCAGTGTTCCGTACTTCGCCGGAGAGGCTCTTCGTCATCCTGTAAGGCTCCTTTTCTTCTGTCTACTTTGGCTCGAACGAACGCAGCGAAGCGAGCAGGGACGCGAGTCCGGGGCTAGGCAGCGACTCTGCCGTTTGGAGCATGGTGCGAACACGGGCGGCGCTCGCGCGGGCGACCATCTCGCGCCCCTTGGCGGTCAGAGACAGCGAGCGGGCGCGGCGATCAGCGACGTCTTCACGCCGCACGACCAGCTTGCGCTCGACCAGGCTGTCGACGAGCCGACTCGTCGAAGGTTGCGATCGGCCAAGCTCGCTGCCGAGCTCACCCACACGCAAGGTCTGACGCTCGTCAAGCAGGTAGAGCGCCGCGATCTGCGCCACGCTGTAGTCCTCGCGCTCCAGTGTTTTCGCCAGGTTGGCGATGATCCTGGTGAACATCTTGCGCGTGAGACGCTCGATGGGGCTGCCTACCAGGGCATCGTCTTTGCTCAGCTCCGTCATGCTCGATACTTGCGATGAGGCATTATATGTATTTTGTAAAGTATCCCAGCGCGCAAAAAATATTCGGCGGCCGGTTCTGGCTACAAATTGAGCGGTTTTCCGAGCTTCTCGAGCCCCAAAGCTCGCCTTCCGCGCCCTGATGCGCTACGCCACAGGCCCACCAAGAACGAGACGGAGGTCCAATGGCGAGCGGAAGCTTCATGAAGCGCCAAAAGGAACGGCAGCGCGAAGAAAAGCAGAAGGAAAAGGAGCAGAAGAAGGCCGAGCGAGACCGTGACAAGGCCTCCAAGCCCGAGGCTGAAGCTGGCGTCGATCCCGATCTGGCGGGCATCGTTGCCGGCCCCCAGCCCGTGGTCGAGTGGGAGTAGCGACTTTTCTGGCTTAATTGATGGTCGCAGGTTCGCTGTTCGCCCTCGGATTGTTGGGTTCGACGTACAGCCTGTTTTCTGTGCTGCTTCATCGATCCGGCGCCGTCCCCCGCGCCGTACTGATCCCGATCGACCCGCAGCACTACTACCTGGCGCAGGCAATTTTCGTCGGTCCCCTGTTCGTCCTGCTGGCGTTCGTGTTCACGTTCGTGACGCGTGCGCTCGCAGGCGACCGATCGGACGTTTCGTTGCGTCGCGCGTTCGAGGCGCTCGCGCCAACCTATGCGTGGCCGCTGCTCGTGTTGTTCGTGCTGCCCGACTTGGTCGTCTTTCTCGCGGCCGGTCACGCCGCGCTGGCGCCCGCGATGCGCTACTACGCACCGCTCGCTCCCTTGGCGATCATCGCGTTTGCGACGGCGAGCGCGCGCAAGCTGTTCGGAGTCGGTGTGCTGCGCGCGGCGCTCGCGACGACGGCGGCGTTGTTCGCGCAAGCGCTGGTGGGAGCGCCGCTGCTTCGCTGACCTGTGCTCGGCTTCTGACCCCCGCTACTCGGCGACGCGACACGGCGCCAGCGCTTCCGGTGTCATCATCTGCTCGCACGGCGTTTTGGCGAGCGTCGCCAGGCAGACGTTCAGATCTGCCGCCGTTCTGCCGGAGGCCGAGGCCGGGTCGCGGGCGGCAACGCAGCCCGGCGAGAAGCTGTCCCTACACCCGACGACGAAGCCCTCTGCCAGCGCGCCACCCCCCATACATCGCTCGCCCATCTGTCCGCACACCTGCTTGCCTGCGGCGGTGCACCACTCACCGAGCGGGATTTGCCGCGTCTGATCACCCGCGACCACCGCACCTTCTGCATCGGCGCTGCCCCCGCCGCACGCCGCCGCAAGAAGGGCAAACGTCGCCGGCAGAGCGAGGTAGACCGCCAGCTTGGATGTGCGCATCGGCGAAGCTTCGCACGGCCATCGGGTGTGCGACTAGCATCTGGGGCGCCACACCGACATGAAGATTCCGAGCAATGCGATCGGCTTCATCAGCCACGAACGGGCGCGCCGATCGGCGGCGAGGGGCTTGCTCGGCTCCGCCGGTCTCGCGGTGGTTGGTGCATCGTTGATGATCCCGCTCGCTTCACCCGGCTTGTTTGGGGGCGTGCTGCTTGGCCTGATCTTGTCTGCGATTTTCGGCACGAAGCTGTTGAAGGCGCGACGCGACAGAGCCCGCCGGCTCCCAGGTGTCGTCGAGATCGGCGAGAGCGAGATCTCGGTCTCGACCGGCGTCACGCCGCGCCGCATCGCGCTCGCCCGCGTCGAGGACGGCTTCAGCGAGCCTTCTGGCTTGGTCAACCTGCGCTTGGACGATGGCGAGGTGCTGGTGTTCGATGCCGGCTCCGTCGACGGTGCAGACCGCGTCTTGCAGCGAGCCGGGGTCGATGTGTCTCGCCGCACGCTGCGTGTGCCGCTGACGAGCGCCGCGGCGAGCCAGGTGGCGGGTGTGGCGTTGGCCTCGATCGGAATTTTCGGGCTCGGGCTGGCTGTGCTGTTCTGGCTCATGATGTTGTCCATCGGCGTGGGCAAGCTATTCACGAGCTCCGACCTCGGTCACGAGCTCGGCGCTTTCGTCGTCTTGGTGCCCAGCTTTTTGGCGTTGATCTGGGGCATTTCGTGGTTGGTGGGCGCGCTGCGCACCCCCCATGTTGTCGTCGGCGCGGACGGCGTGACCGTCGAACGTGCGTCGAAGACGTCGTTCGTGCCGTACCGCGATGTGACGCTGGTGAAGGTCGATGCACATGGTGTTCGTATCGAGCGCAAGCACGGCAGCGCTGTGCTCTTGCGCACGACCAAGAGCGGAGATGCACCGCTGCCGACCGGTGAAGTCGTACCGGCGCCGAACGAGACCGAAGGTGCCTTGCGCCAACGTGTGCTCTTCGATCGCATCAAACAAGCCGCGAGCGAGAACGCAGCGCCGCCTTCGGTCGATGCGCTCGATCGCGGCAACAAGAGCCTCGCGGTTTGGCGCAGCGAAGTGAAGCGTATCACCGAGCAAGCTGCGGGTTATCGCTCGCAAGGGCTCTCGCGGGCGCTCTTGCACGAGCTGCTCGCCAACGGCGCTGCGCCGCCCGAACGCCGCATCGCAGTGGCATTGGCGCTGGGCGACAGCCAAGACGAGAGCGATAAACAGCGCGTGCGTATCGCGATCGATACCTGCGCCGACGAAGCGGTGAAGGCTGCGCTGGAGCAAGCCGCCGAAGGCGAGCTCGAAGAAGAGACGCTCGAGCTTGCCTTGCGACCGCCGACATGACGAAGCGAGTCAGCCCGCGAGGCGCAGCCGACCCTTGACCGCGGGCCGCGGCGTCGCGCGCGGGTGAGCGATGCGGGGGCCGCCTGACTTCGCCTCGGCAGGCTCGCTGCCCTCCAGCTGCTTCAAGCCGTAGAAGCCGTTCATGGCAGTCGACAGCATCATGCCGCCTGGCGAGAGCGTCCGCGCGCCTCGGAACAGCCGCTCGCCCACGGCGCCGACAGAAAAGGCGTTGCGCCAAAGTGCGCGGTGCGCGAAGAGCAGCGACTGCGACGTCATGCGCGCAGGGCGAAACGCAACGTTGTAGCCGTTGTAGTGATCCCAATTCTTCTCTTCCAAGATGCGATTGTCCGCCAAGAAGCGGTCATACAAAGGTGTGCCGCGTAGCGGCGTGAGAATGCTCAAGAACGGCACGTCGACGCCGACCGCGTTGAGCCCTTCGGCCGTGCGCACGATGCGATCCGGGTCTTGGTCGTCGAAGCCCGCCATGAAGCCTGCCATCACGCAGATGCCTCGGTCGTGCAGCTTTTGGATCGCATCCTTGTACTCGGATGCCTTGTTCTGCCGTTTGCCGACCTGGCTCAGATCGGCGGCGTCGAGGCTCTCGATGCCGAGAAAGATGCCAATGCAGCCCGAGCGCTCCATACGTCTGAGCAAGTCGTCGTCCTTGGTGATGTCGATCGAGGCTTGGGTCAGCCACCACTTGTCGAGCGGCACCAGGGCATCGAGCAGCGAGCGCGCCCATTTGCGTTTGGCGAGCAGGTTGTCGTCCCAGAACCACGCGACCTTGTCCTGCCACCAGTGATCGAAGTGTGTGGTGGCGATGTCGCGGATGACGTCGTCGATCGGCCGCACACGAAAGCCGGGGTTCAGATCGGGCACCGCGCAGAACGAACAGCTGAACGGGCAGCCGCGTGTCGCTTGCAACACCCGTCGCACGACGAAGCGATCTTCCAGCAAATCGTAGCGAGGTGTGGGGAGCGCGTCGAGCGAGGGCGCCGGTCCTCGATAGGTGCGCTCGAGCTTTCCATTGGCGGCGTCTTCGATCATCGTGGGCCACAGCCCATCCGCTTCGCCGATCGCGATGGCGTCTGCGTGCGCGAGCGCCTCTTCTGTCCAGTAGGTGGCGTGCGGGCCACCCATGATCACGGTGACACCGAGCTTGCGATAAGCGTCTGCGACCTCGTAGGCGCGCCGCGCGAACCCGGAGAAGAACGTGATGGCCACTAGGTCGACGTCGGGCGTGATCGGAACGGGTCGTACCTGTTCATGGACGACCTCGACTTCGTGGCCTGCCGGAACGAGCGCCGCCAAGTGGATGGCCGTCACCGGGGGAGCGAAGTGCCAACGGTGCCCACCCCGATAACGAGGAACGTACGAAACGATGATGCGGATCTTCATGGTCTCGAGTGAACGCTCGACCGGTGGCGCCGCCGTGGCTGCTCGGGGGAGGTTCGCGGGAGACTCGGTGCAGAATGCGTTGTGACAGTTTGCGACAAACGTACGCCAGCGCCACATCTTGTCCCGCTATGCCGCGGGTCAATTCGCGGCAAAGGGTCAAGCAAATCGCCACTACGGTCAGCTGGAACGGGCCGTGCGTAGGGGTGTGGAAGTGAACCCGCGTCAGCACATGGAGACGGTTAGGGGGAGGCAGCCCTTTTCCGTATCGATGGTGCTCGTCGCTCTCGTCTGGCCGGTCACGCTTCCCGCCGTCGCCATGGGCCAAGAGTCGGAAGCCGCGCCCGAGGACCGAGCCCGCGTGCTGTTTCAGCGCGGCGCGGAGGCGTACGGGCAGGGGCGCTACGACGAAGCGATCTCGCTGTTCCAGACGGGTGATCGGCTCGCGCCTCGCGCCGCATTTTCGTACAACCTTGCCGTTGCACACGAAGGCAAAGGCGAGCAGGCCCGCGCGCTCGAGCACTACCGCAACTACCAGCGCCGGGGGCCGAAGCCCGAGGAGCGCGACGCGATCGTCAAGGAGATCCGACGGCTGGAGAAGGTGCTCGCCGACAAGGGGGTGCAACAAGTCACGATCCACGTTACGCAAGTCGCTTCGCTCGTCGTGGACGGCAAAGAGGTGGGTGTGAGCCCTTGGACAGGCGAGCTTGCGCCGGGCGGCCACGATCTGGTGGTGCGGCCGACCGGCGCCGAGCCGATCTCGACGAGCTTCGAGCTGCCCCATACGCGCGCTGTCGACGTGCGAGTCGACACTTCCAAAGCCAGCTCCGGCAGGACATTTCAGAAGCCCCTCGCTTGGGCGCTTGTCGGCGTGACTGGCGCGGCTGCCACAGCGGGCGCCGTGCTGGGTGCCATCGCGTGGGACACCAAGAGTGGGCTCGATGATAGCTGCGGCCCGAATGGGGACAATTGCCCCGCTGGAAGCGAAGGCGAGATTGATACATTTCGTACCACGAGGACTGTCTCGTACGTCAGCTTCGGGCTCGGCGCAGCGACAGCGATCGGCGCGGTTGTGCTGTTCGCCAAAGATGCTTCGGACGCGCCGACGACCGAAGTCTCTGTGATGCCTTACGACCCGGCGGCCCAGGGAGTCTATGTCTCGCTTCGACAATCGTTCTGAGACCGAACATCGCTCGCCCATTGCATGGGTGGCGCTGCTTTGGCTGCCACTCTGCGGTTGTCCGTTCACCGACAACTACGCGGTCGATGGCGCTGACGAAGGTGGCGGCGAGGCTGCCGGCGGTGCCAGCACATACACTTCCACTTCCACTTCCACATCCACTTCCACCGCGACTTCGACGAGCACCGCAGCCGGGGGAACGCCCGTGTGTGGTCCAACCACACCCCCGCCGGGCGGCGCTTGTCCCGCGGAGTGCTCCAGCTGCAACGGGGCAATCTGCGTCATCCAGTGCGTGGACGACGACTGTAGAGGCGATGCCATGGCATGCCCGGCCGGCTTTGCTTGCGAGCTACACTGCACCGAGAAAGACGCTTGCAAGGACGCCTCACTGAGCTGCGCGTCGGGGTTCGACTGCCACGTGGCCTGCGAGGAAGACGAGGCCTGCAAGAACCTCGATATCGTCTGTGAGGGGGCTGCTTGTTCGGTTTCGTGCGCGGCAAGCCTGTCGTGTAAAGACACGACATTTTTCTGCGGCACAGGTGATACCTGCAGTTGCGATGGGTTCGCACGGCCCTTGCAAACGTCTGGATGTGAGAGCGCCTGCTCTTGCACCGGCTGCGAGTAACACCATGCAATCCACCAAAGCAAAACGAGCCTCGGACGCCACGATCGATGCCGGCCCGCGTCAGCAATCGCAGGGCTACGAGGTAGGCCAGCGGATCGCCGAACGCTACGTGCTCAAGGAGCGCATCGGCGAAGGCGGCATGGGTTGCGTTTGGCGCGCTCATCACGAGGGCCTCAACTCCGACGTCGCGCTGAAGTTGACCTCCTGTCCGGACGGCATGGTGGCAGACCGCCTGGTGCGTGAGGCAAAGCTCTGCGCCCGCGTTTCTCATCCCGGTGTCGTGCGGGTCTTCGATGCAGGTGTGGCGCCGCATGGCGAGCCCTTCGTGGTGATGGAGCTATTGCGTGGCGTCGACATGGGCCGCTGGCTCGACACGCGTGGCCCAGCTTCGTCGACATCCGCCGTTGCCCTCTTGTTGCCGCTCTTGGAGGCGCTCGGCAAGGTTCACGATCTCGGGATCGTGCACCGCGACATCAAGCCCGAGAACGTCTTCTTGGCTGAGAAACAAGACGGCAAGGTCGAGCCCAAGCTGGTCGATTTCGGCATCGCTTGGTCGCCCGACGTCACCAAGCTGACGTGCGACGGCGATGCGCTCGGCACGCCTGCGTACATGTCACCGGAGCAGGCCGGTGGCCTCGAGGCCAGCACCGCATCCGACGTTTGGTCGTTCTGCGTCGTGCTCTATGAAGCGATCGAGGGCAAGCTCCCGTTCGACGGCAAGAACGCCCTCTCGCTATTGGTCGCGATCCTCAACGATGCACCGGCAGAGCCGGCCTTCGCAACGATGCAACCGGAGCTGTGGAAGATCATTCGGCGCGGCTTGTCTCGCGAGGCCCAAGACCGTCTGACTGCGCGGGCCCTCGGCGGCGCGCTCGCTCGCTGGCTCGAAGAGTCAGGGGTTCACGCGGACATCAACGGTCAGTCCGTTCGCCAGGTCTGGAGCGCGCATATGCCGCCGACGACCCAACGCCCGTGGGATCGCTTGTCCCGCTGGGGCAATGGACGGCGGCGTTGGGGCGTCGCGGCAGGCTTCGCTGCGCTCAGCGTTGGTGCCGTATGTCTGCTGCCGTTTGCGCCAGCCACAGCTTCGGACGAGCGTCCCAGCTCAGCCAGCCTCGCCAACGCCCTTGTCGTGAGCGAGGTAGCGCTCTCGCCGACTCAGCCACTGCTGGCGATCGCGCCGATCGAACAAGAGATGCTTGCCACACCCGTCGCGAACGTGGTCGTGCCTGCTACCCTGCAGCTCGCGCCTTCGCCGCTGAGCGTCTCCACGATCAGCGGGGTGGTCTCTGGGGGAACGTCGCCGCAATCGAATGCGTCTCTTCCCCAGAGCCGTCGTCCCCTCAAAAACCCCTTCGATTGAGAGCTACTGAGCGAGGTCGCCATGGAGTGGAATCGGAATCACCAAAGCCCCGATGTCATTGATCGACGTGGCCAGGGCGGCGGCGGCGGCTTTGCCGGCGCCGGCGTCATCGGCTTGCTCTTCGGCCTCATCAAGTCGAAGTGGGGCTGGGGCGGCGTGCTGGTGTTGGTTGGGGTGGTGGTGGCGTACAACTTCTTCGGCGGTGGTCTACGCGGAATGATGTCGTCGTCGGAGCCCGAGGGCATCAAGCGCTCCGATGACGAGCTCGGAACCTTCACCGGTTCGGTGCTGGACGACGTGCAAGGCGTTTGGGACAAAACCCCACTGCCAAAGGGTGCTTCCTACCGGCACGCCAAGCTCGTGTTGTTCACCAACGAGACCCCGACCGGTTGTGGTTACGGTCAGTCTGCGAGTGGCCCTTTTTATTGTCCGCCGGACGAGAAGGTCTACATCGATCTGGGCTTCTATCGCGACCTCTCCGCGAAGCTCGGCGCGCCCGGTGATTTTGCGCAGGCGTACGTGATTGCTCACGAGATCGGCCACCATGTGCAGAACCTGACTGGCGTGAGCGACAAAGTTCATCGCGCCGCAAAGTCGCAACAGAAAGGCGCGGACGGCCTGTCTGTACGCCTCGAGCTGCAAGCCGATTGTTATGCGGGCATTTGGGCGCATTCGACGAACCAACGCGGCCTGCTCGAGCAGGGCGACATCGAAGAAGCCATGGCTGCGGCGGAAGCCATCGGCGACGACAGGTTGCAGAAGCAGGCGGGCGGCAGGGTCTCGCCCGAGTCGTTTTCGCACGGCACTTCGGCGCAACGTGTCGAGTGGTTCAAGCGCGGGCTGAAGAGCGGGCGCGTCGACAGTTGCGATACGTTTGCGGAGACGTCGCCCTAGCAAGCAGCAGCGTCAGTCGAACGCGGGTAGCCAACGAGGGTCACCGGCGAACAGCCACCTGCGGGCAGCCTCGACCTGCGTGCCGACATCCCCTCCATAGGTGTGACCCGCGCCGGGGGCGTAGAAAGTGCGCGCGTCGAGACCGCTGCGCTGCATCCATTTCAACGAGCTGCGCGCCGATGCGTCGCAAAAGGCCTGGCCGCAGAAAATGGCGACACGTGCGCCGACGTCATGCAAGCGTTCAGCTGCCGCCACTGTCCATTCTTTGGCGCCTCCTTCCACCAAAATAATTCTCGAGAACATTGCGGCGTGCTCGCGCCGTTCGTGAATGAACAGGGCGCCCATCGACGCCCCTTGCGAATAGCCGGCGAAGACTGCGCCCTTGCTGTCGACGCGACCCTTGTAGCCGACGTCGAGCGCGGCGACCGCGCGCACGACTTCTTTACCGAGCTCGATATGCCCGTCGTAAAAGTAGCCACGCTGATCCGGCGGTAAAAAGCGATCGGTCTCGCGGCCGCGGGTGCACAGGATGAATGCGCGCGTTCCAACCAGTGAGAGCCAGCGCTCGCAGTGCGCCTCCGGCGTGCCACCTGCGCCGTGTGTGGCGATCAAGAGCGGCCGCATGCGGCCATCGTCCGGTGGCACGACCACGACGGATGGGAGAAAGCCTTCCACCTCGAGCGGCGCCCACGTCGGTGCCATGGATGCCGGAGCGGCAGCCGAGGCGTGCACGATCGGTGCTCCAGGCGACACGTAGAAGCTTTCCGACACAGTCGCCTCACCGCTGCGCCCGCTGTGCGTGCGGCCTGAATCGACCGGCGCCGCCGCGCTGCACCCAGCAAGCGCCGCAAGCGTCGCAAGCAGCATCAAATGTCCGAGGGATCGGGGCATACAGGTCGAGGCGAGAGCGCGAGCGATATCGGTGCATGATCGGTGCCTCGTCAAGCGGCGCACGTCACCACTTCAAAGCAAGCGCTCTCCACAGTAGCTTGCCTGTCATGGCAGGCGGCGAAGGCGAAGATACGGCACTGGCAGACGAGGCCAGCACCGACATTACCGGCGGCGTCGCCGCGGGGATCACGGACGAGCCTTCTGATCTCCTGCCCAAGCAGCCTCCTCCGCCCATCGATCCTGCCGAGCAAGCCTTGGCCGAGACAGGCGATGCAGGGGCCATCGACCTGGACGAGCCTGATCCCGATGCGCTCGCCGATTCGCCTGACGATCTCGGCAACCAGAAGCTGGCAACCGGCGAATACGCTCCGGCGGCGCCGGTGGTCACGGAGCTGAAACCGATGCGCGTGGATGCGCGCGGCGGCACACCGGTGACAGTCTTCGGCGCGGGCTTCGTGCCGGGCTGCAAGGTGTTCGTCGGCGACGACGAGCTGATCGGCGAGGCGATCGACACCTTCACGCTCCGTTTCGTCGCGCCCGGCGGCAGCGGTTCGGCGAAGCTCTACGTCGAAGCCCCCAGCGGCAAGCGCAGCCCAGAGCCCGCAGCGCTCATCTTCATCGACGGCCCCACCTTGCTGCGCGCGATCCCGTGCGAGGGGCCGACTGAAGGCGGGATCGATATCGTGCTCGAAGGCAGCGGATTCAGCCCTGGCTCGACGATCAGCTTGTTCGGCGCCCACGCGCCCGAGATCATGTTCGATAGCGCCAATCGATTGCGCTTCACGCTGCCTGCTGCCGGTGACGGCCCGCTGGAGGGCGCAGTCACCGTCACGGCGCTCGACGGTCTGATGGGCCGGGCGGACGAGCTGTTTCGTTATCGCCCCCTGAACCCGAAGATCACCGAAATCGACCCGGCCCACGGCTGGGTGAGCGGCGGCAAGATGATCGCGCTTCGCGGTAGCGACTTTCACCAGCGCGCCAAAGTGACTGTGAAAGGGCTGCCTGCGGTCAGCCACCATCGCAGCGCGACGCACGTCGACTTCGAGGTCCCGCCGAGCGATCTCGCTGGCAGAGCAGAGGTTCTACTGGTGAACCCGGACAAGCGCGCGGCGCCGGCGTCGTTCGAGTACAGACCCGTCCCGGCACCACCGAAGATCATCGAGCTGCTCCCGAACAATGGCCTGACCACCGGCGGTAGCAACGTCCGCATCTCGGGAGACAACTTCACCGACGACGTGCGCGTGTTTCTCGGTGAGCTGACCTGCACGCGCAAGGTGGTCAGCTCGAAACTGATCGACATCGACCTGCCGCCGCGCAAGTTGCCTGGCAGAGTCGCCCTCGAGATCGTGCTCGATGAGTACGCCATCCGGCTCGAAGAGGCGTTCACGTATCAGTCGCCGCGCGCGCCGAAGATCAGCAGCCTCGAGCCGCGCAGCGGGCCGACTGGTGGTGGCACGCACGTCGTGATCGAGGGCGATGACTTTCCGAAGAGCGCGTCAGTGCGCTTCGGCGACGAGGCTGCCAAATCCGTCACGGTTAAGGGTCCAACTCGCATCGAAGTGGTGACACCAAAGGCTCGTAGCGCAGGCTTGATCGACGTCGTGGTCAGCTCGCTCGAAACCGGCCCGGGCGTCGCGACCAAGGGCTTTCGCTATGAGGCGACCGCGGCGCCAACCATCTCGGTGGTCAGCCCGCAAAAGGGCACTATCGACGGCAACACCGAGCTCTCCATCGAAGGAAAGAACTTCGCCGAAGGGGCTGTGGTGCTGGTGGGTGGGCTGCCGGCCAAGACCAAGCGCATCAGCGGCTCGGTGCTCGAGGCGTACACCCCAGGCGGCGACGACGGCAAGCTGGTCGACGTCGCGGTCAAGAACCCCGACGGGCAACAAGCCGTGCAGAAGCGCGCCTTTCAGTACGACGCGCGCTATCGCGCTTGAGTGAGGCGTTTCAGGCGGGGTCGCTGACCAGCGAGAGTGTCAGCCCCGACAACGTCTCGCGCACGAACGCCTCGTCTGCCAGCGGCCCGTGGGCGACCAGGCAGGTCGTTCCGTCGCGCGCAAAAACGAAACGCTTCTTCTTCTGGCGCAGCGTTTCGAACAGCGCGTTGACGCTGGCGTTGTCCGCGCCAGCGTTGCGCGGATAGAACACGAGCTCGCCTGCCTTTCCGCCACGCGAGAGCGACGCCAGTAAGTGGCCCTCATGTTCTGCCACGGACCGCGCTGCTTTCACCGCTTCCAGGCGAAACAAGAGCTCGACAGTGGTCAGCTCGCTCAGTCGCTTGGCGAACCACAGCGGCTTGGTGAGCGTCGCGTCACTGGTTGGGTCGGGCGCAAACCAAGAAGAACCTTGTGTGTCGAACGGCAACCCCAAGCTCAACGTGCGGAAGCAGCCGAGGGCTCGTTCGCCCGGCTTGGGTCCCCATGACATCGAGAGCACACGCTTCTTGTGAACAAGATAGGCGAGCTCGAAGCCTTGCTTGCGATCTGCCGCGATCCAACTGCGAATGTGCATCAACGCGGCGAGCGGATGGGCTGCCGGCGGGAAGCCCTCCGGGATCGCAACTTCGTTGAGATACACAGCGCCGATATTGATGCCGTGCTTGAACGAGACCATCAGCGCATTGGTGGGAGCGTCAGCTGCGGGAGGAGTCACTGGTGCCAGTCCGGCTTCGAGCATCCGCTCCAACACTTGCCCCGCGCTGATCGACGCCAGCGTGATCGGCTCTGGGGCCCCACTGCTGGCAGTGGCTGCGATGGCGCTGGAGGGCAGCGCGACCACCAGCGCGGCGCTCTCGGCTTCGGGCTCGCCAGGTGCCACTGGTTCATTGCCACGCAACGCGAGCCAAGCTGCTGCTCCGGCGACGCCAGCCGCGCCAACACCCAGTAACAGCGTTCGCCGCGACGTCGGGCGCGCTGTCGGCACGCTCGACGTTCGAAGCACCGTGTCGGAGAGGCTCATCGCTCGGATCGCTTCTGCCAGCGCCACGCCGAGCACGGTCGCGTCGGCGTAACGTTCATCCGGCCGAATCGAGAGGCACTT
>Ga0163144_10010426_pt1 | contig 19809 bp, 12 predicted proteins | sample OliLak19BULKMAT1_FD_123175 | JGI IMG/M metagenome (GOLD analysis project Ga0163144, IMG submission 123175) | Freshwater microbial mat bacterial communities from Lake Vanda, McMurdo Dry Valleys, Antarctica - Oligotrophic Lake LV.19.BULKMAT1 | ecosystem: Environmental > Aquatic > Freshwater >... | reverse complement strand
CTTGTCTTCTTTTAGCACGGATATTTACGTTTGTTTGCATAAATATTTTCAAATCAGCCTCTGGAAAAACTACTGTACCGATGTCTCTTCCGTCCATTACGATTCCCTTTTGCTGTCCCATAGACTGCTGTTGTGCTACCATGGCATGGCGTACTTCGGGTACTCTGCTGACTTCGCTTACTTTTTGGGAGATATACATCTTTCTGATTTCACTTTCTACATTTTCACCATTGAGATAGGTGTCACTCTTTTGTGATTCAAGATTGTATTGAAAAGTGATTGTTAGACTTTCCAAGGCTTCCTTCACTTGCACATCTTGTGAGAAGTCTATTTCATTTCTCAAAAAGTACAAAGTAACAGCACGATACATTGCCCCTGTATCGATATAAATATAATTCAAATGTTTTGCTACTGCCTTCGCAGTAGTGCTTTTGCCAGAGCCGGCGAAGCCATCAATAGCAATGGTAATTTTAGGATTCATCATCTTAATTTAATTTACCCCAAAAGTCCGAAATTTTTTAACATAAAAAAAACCTACTTTTGGTAGGTTTGATACTGCAGTTGCAAGGCATTTTTTTTCCAGGTTTAACTATTCCATGAGGTTTTCTACGTTTGGGCATGTGATTGACACAACTTCCAAAACTCACGCTCAAAAATGCCAATAAAAGAAATAAACTTACCATTTTCCGTAAATTTTTCATGTTTAAGTGTATTTTGAAGGTGAGAGACTAATTTTTGCGTTTTTTAGTTTTAGGCTTTGTGAAATCACTTGGTTTATGCTTATTAGGAACCCATGTTTGTTTAATAGGCTGATAATTTGAACAAGAAGCAAGGAAACATACCAGAATACCGAAAATCAATAATTTTTTCATAACACTTTAATATTTTAATTTCTATCTACTTAACGCAAAATTGACCAAAAGTTATGAATCAAACTAAAAAAAATGAGTTCTTTTATCACATATTTATAAAGTAGCCATTTTTCTTACCATTCTGAGCAAAGATTCTTCTTCGGTCAGGGCTGTTACCTCTTCTATACTAAACCAACGTAATTCCTTAGACTCGGGGCTGAGCGTGAGAAGTGTATCTTCGGAAGCAATCAAGCAAAAACGCACATCATAATGTGCATGTTGAGGCATTTCGGCACGAGCAGGGAATAAGTGAATATCTAAATCAAAAATCTCTTTTTGCAAAATGCCTATCTTTTGAAGCCCAGTTTCCTCTTGTGTTTCACGCCAAGCAGTCTGATAAATACCGTCATCTTTAGCATCGGCATGACCTCCAGGCTGTAGCCATCTATCTAGCTTTCGGTGATGGACTAGCAGTACCTTATCCTTGGTTTCATTGATAATCCAAGCCGAACCTGTGACATGCCCAGGCAATAGATTTCTATCATAAAAGTTAGGAAAAGTTCTGACCAAATCTTCAAACTGAGTTTTAAAGACCTGTTCTCGGTTATCTTTAGGATGGTATTTACTCAATAAATCGAGTGTATTAAGTTGATTCAATGTGTCTCAAAATTTAGGGTAAGTGATAAAGCAAAGATATGAAAAATGAGTGGAGATTCTAAATGATATAGTAAAGTCATAAAATGTTGAGTAGATGAAAATCTATATCAAGTACCACAAAACTAAGGTCTATGGGTTATATTTGTACCTCACTAAGTAAGAGATTATCTATAAGTTATTGGTTGTTAGGCTGTAAGAATCTGATAGTGAAAATTTCACTCAAAAAACAAGTACTTTATTTTGAAAGTGTTACTAAACAAAAATGATACTATGCTAAAAATAGCAGTCTTATGCAGTATAGACTCTTGGGGAGGCTTAGAAATGAATACTTTTAGGCTTTGCAAATGGCTCACAGAGAGAGGAAATGAGGTTGTTTTGCTAGGTAAACCTGATAGTAAACTCATCAAAGAAGTTCAAAAAGTAGGAGTGAGGACAATAGAATTTACCCAAAAACGAAAACACCTTAACCTAAGTGCAGCCAAAGAGTTGGCAAGTATTCTAGACAAAGAAGGCATTACACATCTTTTGATTTCGCATTATCATCAGTTTTACACAGGTGTACTGTCTAAGTTTTATGCTAAAAATAAACTAAAAGTGGTTTTTTGGCAACACATGCAAATGACCAGTACGAAAAAGGACTTATACCACAGTTTTTTTTATAGAAATCTAGATAAATGGATTACGCCTCTTGAATACTTGAAACAGCAACTACTATCTCGGACTAAAATTCAAGAAAATAAAATCAAAATTATCCCATTCGGTATAGAAGTAGATAACTTCATAAATGCTTCTAAAGAAGATAAAGCCATTGTCAAAAAACAATTTAACCTCAATGATGCTGATTTTGTGGTTGGGTTTATTGGGAGGTTAGATAAATTTAAAGGACAAGAGTACATCATCAAAGCTCTTAAAATCATAGAGGATAAAATACCTACTATCAAGTTACTACTCATTGGTGAAGAAACTTACGGAGAGGAAGGCTATTTAGACGAACTCAAAACACTGTGCAAAGTATTACAAGTAGAAGATAAGGTTATTTTTCACCCTTTTGTAGAGAATACACCCAAAGCATTTAGGGCATTGGATATATTTGTGATGTCTTCTCTTGTCGAATCCTTTGGGATGGTAACAATAGAAGCTATGGCTACTGCTATCCCTGTCATCGGTACTCAGATTGGAAGCACGACTAACTTGCTTCAGCAAGGAGAACTAGGCATATTGGTAACTCCCGAAGATGAGAAAACACTGGCAGAAGCGATTCTGAAGCTATATCAAAATCCTCAATTGAGAGAAGAATTAACTCAAAAGGGTCAAAAAGCTATCCAATCAAAATACACACATACAGCTCAATGTATAGCTTTTGAGGAAGTTTTTACGGCTTTGTAAGACTAAAAATGAGTGTTTGATAAGTAGCTTGGGGCGATACCCCAAGTTTTGCTGCTCGAGCCTTTTCAGGCTATTTGTGATAGATTTTAGGAACCATTACAATTATTAGACTTAACTGATTAGGTTAGTAAGCAAGATTCATTTTATCTATATATCTTGGTCTTTTATTTACCTAAAAATCTAAATATACGAATAATGGAAAAAATATTAAAATATACAGGTATTTTCTTGTTATTACTGATAGTGCTTGTAGTCGGTTTTACCTTCTTACCTGGCAATGCTTATCTCCGCAAAGCAGCTTGGGCAGGAAAGGCGAGCATAGAAGATGCAAATATATTTGCCAACCGAGCCGTCAAAACAGGTAAGGTGCAAGAATTAGAAAAGGCAAGTGATTACAATCAATATCAATTGAGCAAAGAACAAGAAGAGATTTTCACAAAATACCATACAACTGCTTTTCTGATATTGGAAGATGGTAAAATTAAATTTGAAAAATACTGGGAAGGTACAAACCAAGATACTCGCTCCAACTCTTTTTCGGTAGCCAAAAGTGTAGTTTCATTGCTGATAGGAATAGCCATAGAAGAAGGGAAAATCAAAGGCGTAGAGCAAAAAGTAGCTGATTTTTTGCCACAGTTTAAAGAAGGTAAAAATGCGACCCTCAGCATCAGAGATTTATTAACAATGGGTGCAGGGCTAGATTGGAGTGAAGCCTACGCTAATCCTCTATCCACCGTAGCTCAAGCTTATTTTTCAGAAGATATCAAAGAAGTGATGGAAAATGTATTAGTGGAAGAAGAACCAGGGAAGGTGAATGACTATCAAAGTGGTGCTACTCAGTATCTAGGTGATATTATTACAAAAGCTACAGGTAAGAAACTTTCAGACTATGCTTCTGAAAAGCTTTGGATTCCTTTGGGTGCAGACAGTGATGCACTTTGGTCATTAGACCATGAAGGTGGCACAGAAAAAGCCTTTTGTTGTTTTAATACCAATGCAAGAAACTTTGCCCGATTGGGTCAGCTAGTATTGCAAAAGGGAGAATGGAATGGCCAACAACTTGTGCCCGAAGAGTACATCAAAGAAGCCATCAGCCCTGCCTCTTACCTCACTAGCGAGAGTTTGGGTGGGAGTGTAGATTATTATGGTTATCAGTTTTGGATTATGGAGCATCAAGGACAAAAAATCCCCCACATGCGTGGCGTAAAGGGTCAGTATGTCTGTATGCTCAAGACTCAAAATGCTGTAGTAGTAAGATTAGGACACGACCGAAACGAAGAACGAGTAGGCACTACACCCAAAGATGGCTTAGAATACATGGATGTTGCAAAGAAAATATTGAGTTCTAAATAATATACTCCGATAACATTAGCATTTTTATCTTGTCAACGGTCTATTTTCTTAGAAAGTAAGACCTTGACAAGGATATCAATCAAAAAAAGGCTTCAAATCGCCACCATTCAGCAACTTGAAGCCCGTAATCTTAAATTAATAAAGGTCAAAAGAGTATCTTATTCATATTCAAAAATTGCATCATAAATCGAGGAGTACTCAAAAGGAATTACGACTTCTCCTTTGGTGTTGATTACACCCATTTTTTTGTCTTTCATCACATATAATAGACCATTGGTAAAGTGAAAAGGTAAAAACCGACTGTCATACTCAAAAGGAATTTTAGTCTTGCCTTCTTCATTCATAAAGCCCCATTTTTCATTTTTGCGGACTGCCATTAATCCTTCGCTAAAATAAGAATGGTATTTCAATGGCATATCAAACTCAAAATCAGTCAGCTTTGTCTTTGCATTAATCAGAGCACCTTTTGACTCTTTCTGTACTATCAAAAGAGGTTTTTCTCCTGATACCCAAGCTACATATTTATATTCAAGAGGAACGATGATTTCATTTTAGTCGGTTTGAATTCTCGCCATTGCCTGAGTCTTTACAGGCAATTAGTCGGCTTTGGGCAGAATACTTTATTAAACTTCAATCATCTCCCTATAAAAGATAAAATGGAAGATGATTTGGCTATAAGCCTAGTGATAAGAGCTATGTATAAAAATAAGCATATAAATTCATATAAACGATATTTATTATATACAAATGAGTTATTTTCGGTTGAATTTGTGTGTTTTTTAAATAAGAATAGTGATTAAACCGAACAAAGTGCTAATTTACATGTTACCAGAGTATAATACATTTATAAAAACTAAACAAAAGCAACATGGACAAATTAGAAATTAAAGGAAATTGGAACAATTTAAAAGGTCGCACTAAAGAAGTTTATGGGGCACTTACAGAGAATGACCTTACTTATTAAGAAGGTAAAGAAGACCAATTAATTGGCTTTACCCAATAAAAATTAAGCAAAACTCGTAATGAAGTCATTGAAATGATTAAACCTCTCTGACACACTATATTCATTTTTTCATCTAATTTTTTCATCTTAATCAAAAACACTATAATTATGGGAAACTTATTGTATCTAATAGCAGTCATACTTGTCATTATGTGGGCAATTGGCTTCGTGGGGTATGCAGCAGGCGGTATTATTCATATACTATTGGTACTTGCCGTTATCTCTATCTTGTTCCGTGTCATTGGTGGAAGAAGAATCCCCTGACAAACTAAACTAGTCGATATTTCAAACTAAAAACCTCCAAGAAATCTATTTCTTGGAGGTTTTTGATATTTTAGTTACTTATTTATGGAATATTACTGAGAGTATCTGACATTTTTTTAAAACAAAGATTTGACGGATTAAATAGATAAGAATCTGTATAAATCTGTGTTTATCTGTATGCTAAAGAAGCTTAACCTGTATTTTGTCTCGTACTTAGCAAAAAAAATACCTTCAAAAACTTTACCTCACTGTTTTCAAAAGCTCTTCTATGGCTCTTTCTAGTTGTTGGTCTTTGCCTTTGCTGATAAGGTCAGGGTCATTTTTGAGGACTACATCAGGTACAGTTTGGTTGTTTTCTAACCATTCTCCTTTAGTATTTTTGGCACTGACAGGCACAGAACCCCAGCTAGTAGCTCCATCTTGGAGACCTTCCCAACCTGCAAAGCTACATGTGCCAGGGACAGGCATTCCTATCATCTTGCCGATGCCTAAGTCTTGATAGCCACAGGCAAAGCAATGTCCATCACTGTAGTTAGATTCATTGACCATGGCTACAGAAGGCTTCGTCCAGCGGAAAGTTGGTTCATAACCCACAGGGCGGCTTTCAATGGCATATTCTAAGAATTTCTCTCCTGTTAAGAACATAGCAAGGTCAGCTACTAAATCTCCACCACCATTGAAGCGAGTATCTATAATCATTCCTTTGCGGTCGTGGTATTTACCCATTACTTCTTCATAGGTGTCTCTGTAAGGGCCATCACCCATACCAGAGATGTGTACATAACCTAATTGCCCTTTGCTGAGGCTATCCACTAAATGTTGGCTTTGACGAACCCATCTCTTATAAAGCAAACGATTTTCTTCACCTTGTGAGATAGGCTTTACCGTAATCTGCTGACGGGCTTTGCTTGCAGGGTCTAAGACTTCTAAGAGCATAAAATGGTCTTGCTTGCGATTCAAAAATTTAGCAATATCTTGGTCAGTACCAAGTGATTCACCATCTATTTTTTCGATAATCATTCCAGTTTTTAGCTTGATGCTTTCTTTGTCAAGAGGACTACCCTGTATGATTTCGGCGATTTTAATTCCTTCGCCTGCATAAGTATAATCCATAAATATTCCTAGAGAAGCTGTTTGGTCTCCATTAGGACTAGAAGGGCGGTAACTTGCTCCACAGTGAGAGACATTCAGTTCACCCAACATTTCAGAAAGTAATTCTGCAAACTCATAGCCATTGCCTACGGAAGAGACTTTAGCCTCATAGATTCCTTTGAGTTCTTCCCAAGGTGCACCATGAAAAGTAGAGATGTAAAACATCGCCTTAGTTCTGCTCCAGACATGGTCAAACATGTGCTGACGCTCGGCATTTACATCTAAGTTAAGTTCGCTACTGACACTGATAGACTCTTTCTTGAAGGATTTAGGATCTATTTTATACATTTTTCCATCTGCCAATAAGAAAAGATTTTTCATTTCTTTATCCCATTCTAGTTTTCCACCACGAGTCCCGAGAGACATCTCCATTTTGGTTTCTTGGGTGCGTAGGTCAGTACTCCAGAGGTTATATCCTTTCTCAAAACTAGCCAAATACAAGAGTTTTTCGCCATCTTCTGAAAGTACAGCATCTCCCAATGAAGAAGAGTGAATGGTTAGGCGTGTTTTGCGGTCTTGCAAGCCTTCAAAATTAATCTTTACAGTACTGTCCTTTTTGACTTCTGTTTTTTTCTTGTCTTTGGAGTCATCTTCTTTTTTATCCTTCTTATCTTTTTCCTCTATTTCTTTGAGCAAGGCAAAATCATCTTTGCTGAGGTTAAACCTATCCCAAGCCTCTTGAGTAAAAAACATAGTATAAACATCTAGCTGTGTTTCTCCACTTTTGGCATAGCTTCTGAGTCCATCTCTATCACTATACCAAAGTAATTGTTTGCCTCCATTGACCCATTTAGGGTTATAATCTCCATAGCCACTTTCAGTAAGATTAATCATTTTTGATTTGCCATCTGCTGCAATTAGTACCACTTCTGTATTAGACATCACAGGAGAATATTCTGCCATAATCCACTTGCCATCAGGACTCCAAGTAAAATATTGGTCTCCATCTCCCATATAAAAAAGCTCATCAGGGGTAAGTAGTGTGCGGCTTTGCTTAGAAGCAAGGTTATAAATTTTTAATGAACGGCGATTTTCTATGTAGGCAATTTCTTTACCATCGGGAGAATACATAGGTTCATAGCTATCAGGAGAATTAGGCATCATTGCCTCTTCTTTCAGCACTGTAGAAGCATAAAAATAAGGTTCTTCGTTTCTTATTTTGCTTGTCTGATAAATCTGCCACTTTTGAGTACCTTCACGAGCATAAAGAATAGACTTTCCATCTGGGGAAAAGCTCACAAAACGCTCTTGTTCGGGTGTATTGGTGATTCTCTTGGTCATTCCACCTTCTACAGCAGATACAAATACTTCTCCTCTAACGATATAGGCAACTTCTTTTCCATTGGGAGAAACCGCCATCTCACGTACATTTCCACTGATAGGGATGATTTGTTGTGAGTTGCTTTTATCTCCTAATCGGATATTGATAGTGAGTTTATTAGGTTGCCCACCTGCGGTAAGTGTATGAAGATCACCATCATAGCTAAAGCAAAGTTTGCCATTATTAGAGATACTTAAGAAACGAACAGGGTTCATTTTAAAAGAAGTAACTTGCTCAGTTTGTTGAGGATTGGCAAGGCTCATTTTATGCACATTAAAACTACCACTGGTTTCACTTAAATAATAAAGGGATTGGTCATTGTCAGCAAAGACAGGATTGCGGTCTTCTCCTTCAAATTTTGTGAGCATGGTGTGGGTATTTGCACTTTTATCATATAGCCAAATATCACGGGTAATAGCTGATTTGTGGTGCTTTCTCCATGGGTTTTCATAGCCTTTTTGGTCATGATAGACCATTTTAGAACCATCTTTATTTACTTGAATGTCTTCGGCAGGGATAGTCCAGAGTTGAGCAACTCGCCCACCTGATGCAGGGACAGTATAAACCTCAGGCTGTGAACCCGTAGGATATTGTCGGTGCATGACGGCATCTTGTCTTTGTCCTCCAAAAATAACTTGCTTGCCATCTGCACTAAAAGCATAAGGATATTCCGAAGCAGAGTGATAAGTAAGGCGAGTAGCTTCTCCACCTCTTGAGTCTATCACAAACACATCAAAATTACCAAATCTATCAGAGGCAAAGGCAATCTTAGAACCATCAGGCGACCAGACAGGCATAAAATCATGGGCTTCATGAATGGTAAGTGCCTGTGCATCTCCGCCATTAGAAGAAACCACAAAGAGGTCTCCTTTGTAAGTGAAGGCTATTTTAGAGCCATCAGGGGAGATAGAAGAGGAGCGAAACCAATTACTACTAGATTGTGCAAGCACTGAATTTAGACAGAAAAGGCTCAAAAAGTAAATGAGTAAGCGTTGTTTGTTCATATTAAGTTTGATGAAGATTTGTGTAAAAATAACTTAGTTCTAGGGTGATGGTAATTTGGCTTACCTGTTACAATGCTAAAGATAATTTTTTAGATTATCATCATCACCTGGCGATTTAACTTATTCTTTAGATTTCTACTTTGAGGATGTGAGAGGGAGAATGGTTAACTTAGTTTTTGGGAAGTTCTGAGGATTGAAAACTATGAAGTTCAGAACTTTTTGTTATATTAGACCTTCCAAGTTTTTAGAAACTCGAAAGGTCTTACTTGGTAAATATTTAGAGTAAAGTACTCATTATAAAGCTATCTTTCATCTTCTTCTAAGGCTTTGATTGTGCAACAGGACTTTTTGAAAGGGAAGACACGTACTTTGTCAAGGTTTGTATTTCAGTTTCAGTGAGTATATTTTTCCAAGGTGGCATTCCATTTTTTGAACCATTTTCTATGATTTGCTGAATCTTTTTTGAATCGTTTCCATAAATCCATTTATCATCTATCAGACTAGGACCAGAGCCTCCCTGTCCTGATTCGCCATGGCATATAGTACATCTTTGCTCAAATAATTGTGTTCCTGAAAAGGCTACTACTTTTTTAGCAGCAAGAGATGTTTTATTAGATTTAATTTTTGATTTTGTGATATAAGTTGTTTCCTTGTCATTGGGAACAAACAAAGTGATTTTACCTTTACCACCATATTCAGCCACATAGATATTTCCAGTTTTTTCATCTTCTATTAAATCAAGAGGGCTATTCATTCCACTTAGACCAAGGGGCTGGCCATCATAACTGATACGCACATCTTTGGTATCATCTTCTACTTTTAGAACCATTAAATCATGGTAGATATTCAAGCGTGTTACAATCAGCATTCCCTTTAACTTGCCATCAAATCGGTTGCTTTTATATTCAATGATGCCATTGGCAGAGGCATGCATCCCAAAGTCAAAGGCAAATCCTCTATAATTAGGGTCTGCTTTGATACCTTTATACTCAGGGTTTTCAACATCTATCTCTCCTCTATTTAAAATATATTCTCCTCTTATTGGGTTAGGGTGCCCATAATAGCCACCTTTTTCTATTCTAAGCAAAAAATCATGTTGAGGATTTTTTACTTTTGTAACTGCGGGAATATTTTTAGGCCCTTTATAGGTAACAAACTTACTCAATGGCACATATTTTGGGCTATTAGGGTCAGAGGTAGGAGTATTTTTTTTGCGCATAGAGCCATTGACAGTGCTATAGAGTTTGCCATTGCTGTGCCATACCAAGTCATATCCATTGCGAAGACCTGTGCCATAGATTTGCAAGGGAGCATCAGCTTCATAAGGGTTGTATGTGCCACCACCTTCAGGCGTTTTGGCATCGAGAGGGAGGAAGGAAGGTAATTTATTGAGATCAAGTCTTAGAACAGCAGCTGACAGCAAAGATTCCTCTCTTGCCAGCCATTCTTTTTCATCATCTGCACGCCCCATACTGGTATTACTTCCTTGGCTAATATATAAACAGCCATCGGGGCCAAAATCAATGCTATTGGTAAGGTGATCACTTGCAGAGCGAGGCAGATGCTCAATGATAAGCGTATTCTCCATTACTTCATCTGAGTTGTTACTGAGTCTTATACGTGCAAGACTACTCACCCAGTTAGGGCCATTGTAGATACTTTCAGATTCGCTATATGTAATCCAAAGACAAAGACTATCTTTATGAGCTTTAGGGTCAAACCTTATCCCAATCATTAGTTTGGCACTATCTCCAAAAAGATAAAAAGTATGTTCAAGTTTGAGACTTCCATCTTCTTGCATGAGGTATCGTTTTATTTTCCCCTCTTTCAGTCCACCATATAATTTCCTATCTGGTCCTATTACGAGGCTTGTAAAAAGACCTTCAACCTCATCTCCTAAGTCTATTTTTGTGAAACTCACATCCGAAATCGTATGGTTTGAGGCTTGTTGATACCTAAATTTTTCGATACTTTTTTTTACGAAGTTTTTAAAAGGGCGGTTAGTAGCTAGATAAAGTCCCAAAGCCATTAATAATCCAATGGCGATTACTCCAAAAACGTATTTTTTCATCGTATGAAATTAATTTGTGTGAAAAATAAAAATGAATAAATAAATTATATCAAGAAGTTGGAGAATGACTTTAATAAAAGCAAAATAAGTGCTTAAAATGGTAAAAAACAATTAATTATTTTCTGCATATAGTTCTGCTGAAAAATAAATAATGATTTTGTAGAAATCGTTTAGACGAACTATTAGATGATAATGTTATAGATTAGTTAAATCGTTGAAAAACAAGGTATTGTGAATACCTATCTCTGACAAGTGTAACAGTTAAAATAAAATAACCGTTTAAAATGCAAAACAATAATATTCTAATAATCAATATGATCGCCAAAACTGGTGCTATTCAATATTGATAGCGTATAATTTAACAAAATTAAGAAAGATTTCATCATTTAAATAATCATCAGAGCTACTTTGTGAACAATTTAAAAAATACTCATAGCACATTTTAGCCCTTGTGAGGGCTTTTAGGTCATTAATAGATAACTTATCGTTAGAAAAGTGATTTTTGTATTTTTCCAATAACACCTGACTGACTAACTTACTGGTAAAAGCAATATTAACTGCATTGTTAAGCTGATTCTGTTTGTAATTCTTGAATTCACCTCGTTCAAGCGTCTTCGCTTGAATGGTATTTATTAGTTTAAATTATTGAATATCAGACACTTAAATTCTTTTTATAAATAGAAATTATTACCGAAATATAAGTTTTACTTAAACTGATTTATTATTTTATTTTTAAATCATTACTTCGTACCATTAAAATAGGCATAAAAAAAGAAGTCAATCTATAAATGATTGACTCCTTTTTAATTTTTAAAATACTCGAATTTTTATCCGTAAAGATACTCTTTAGTATTGTGAAAATAATTTTCATTGACCCATATCACAGCACGAGTTTCGGTATCAAAATTTGCAATTTGATTAAAACCCATTTCCTTCAACACTTTCTTATTTTTAGCAAAAAAAGCCTTGATTTTACCCTCTTCTTGTTCTTTAGTGGCTACGTAAATCATAATAAAAAAAATTGATGAATTTAAAAATATATGTAAAATATAATTGAGCAAAAAATGATAGATTAGCAATAAAACAGACTTTGTTAAAGTAAAAAATGATAGCTAATCAATAATTTCCTAGTTTATATACTTAAATCAAACAAAATTCTTACTTTAATTGTTCAACTATAATTTTTTTCCTTCTCTTTCTAATTGTTTTCTGAGCCCTTCTCTAAAATCTTCTTCTGTAATTATGCTTGATTTACGGTCTAATGCCATAATGGAGCAGTAGTGTTTGATATTTTTAATGGCAGCCCCAGTGATTTCGTATTTTCGGGCAATGTCTTGCATATCTATTGCTTCTTCCAACTCATATTTTCCAGTAAAAGCCCTTTCCCAAAGTAAAAAACGAGATTGCTCATCAGGTATAGGGAAATATACCTCCGATTGAAATCTTCTTAAAAATGCTTTATCCATATTAGAGCGTACATTGGTCGCTAGGATAATCACCCCAGGATGCTCCTCTATTTTTTGAAGCAAAAAGGCTACTTCTTGATTGGCATGTCTATCATTAGAGCTTTTATTTTCGGTTCTTTTACCAAATAAGGCATCTCCTTCATCAAAAAATAAAAGCCAATCATGATGTGCTGCTTGGTCAAATACATTGCTTAAGTTTTTTTCGGTTTCACCTATGTATTTTGAGACTACCTTAGAGAGATCTATTCTATAGACTTCCATATTCATATCCTTCCCTAAAAGGGTAGAAGTTAGGGTTTTGCCTGTCCCCGAGGGACCATAAAACAAGCATCTATAGCCTATCAGTTCACGGTTAAAATCAGTATCTGTTTGGATAATATGCCGATGTCTTAGCCAAGCACGCACCTCATCTACATCTCTAGTAGTGTAGTAATCTAACACCAAATCTTGCCAATTGAGGAGAGTAGTGATTCTTTTGGCAGGGAAATCAGGACTATAATCAGGCTGATAGGGTTTGCCAGTAGTCAGGCTTTGAAGATACTCTCTAGAAATCTCAAGTGTGCCACTCAGCATAGGGTCATTGTTGGCAGGGGAGATGAGCGTAAGTACATTTGCCTGAGCAAAAAAATGAGTCGTATCAAAGATAGACTGAAAGGTAAGCCTAAGCTGAAGGTTAGAGCCTGCTAAGATAAACATAGCCGTCTCTCCTGTAGGTAAAAATCCTTGATGTGTTTTACCTTTTATCCCTCCAAACTCTGTAAATTCCCTGTTTTGCTGATTTGGAAAAAAGAAAATATCTAGTATTTCAGGGCGAATGTGTGGCACAAGGGTCAGAACAAGGATAATCCTTTCGGCAAAATGCAAATAACTTAGCTCATCACCTTTGTAATAGTCTTTGCCAGCTTCTTGAAGTCTCTGTACGAGCTGTGCATATACAGAGGTATGTGAACTCAAATCTGGAGGTGAAAACTGCTTAATAAGTTCAAGACTCACAAAGTTATTGTGCTTATCATGGTAAGATAGCATACCCTTAAATTGTTCTGTCCTGTATTGCAAAAACTCTTCAAACCAAGCCAGTTCCTGATCAAGGGTAAGAGAATTGGCTTTAATTTTTGAGTGATCTAGATTCATGTTATATAGTGGCTACCGTTAAAGTGTATTACTGAGAAGGCGATGCTAATCCCTATTGCAAACTTAGAAAAAATATAGATAACTCATAGACCTAGTATTCTAAAACTTCTATCAAGTAATTCTCTAACAAGCATTCAAAACTAATTTTTACCATTGCTTTACAGCCTGTATGCCTGAGTCAATGGCTTCTAAAAGTAACGGTAAACGGTGATTATCTACACCTGCATAGACCAAATCAGTATGGCTTCTGTGTTGATTTTGGTCTTTGAGCAAATAGTCAGGGCTAGGGATAGACATGGCATGCCCCATAATTTTGAGCATGGCTTGTATAGTATGATTGGCAAGTTTTTGTGCATCTATTTGGAAATAATTGGCTATTTGTATTAGTGTTTTTTCTATTAATGTTTTAGGGTTTTGCTCGAGTGTTACCATTTCTTCACGCATTTCAGGTGGAAAACAAAAATAGGCAGTTAAGACTCTGTACTCTGTGGAGGGTAAATATTGCGTATCAGAATCCACAAAGCCTAAAAAATAATCCGAAGCATCTATTACTTCATTTTGCCAATAGCTTTCAATGGGTAATATTTCTTTTTTGACTATAAAACTAATCACAGCCCAAGGAGCATACCTGTTTTTGGCAAAAAGCTCGGCATCTTCTGGAAAGACATGTTTAAGTGCATGCTTTTGACCTGCATAGACTATTTTTTTTGTATTCAGGATGATTTTCTTTTGGGAGGCTAAATCTAGGATTTCTACCTTGAAGCCTTTTTTTTGTGGTTCTATCTTGCTTACTAATTTTTGAGTACTTACCTGCTCAGAGGGTACTTTTGAGAGTAATTTTTCTATAAAATAAAAATTTCCCTGAGGAGGAGAAAATAATTGAAATGGATTGTCTTCTTCCAGATAAGGTCTAGATAAGTAATAATAAAGACCTGCCAAAGCAGAAACCTCATGAAGTCCTCCTCCAAAATCATCTATCATCTGATAGTTCATTGCTTGTCTAGTAGTTTCATCTAGTTTGACTGTTCTTTGTAAATAATTTAAAAAGCTTTCTCCATTAAAATGATGCAAACTTTTATCTATTAATCGACTCGGAGCCATCAGTTTGCCTAGATAAGGGCGAGACTGCTCAAAAAACTGCTTGACAGCTTGGCTATCAGGAAGAACTCCATCACGCTCTTTATTTTGATAAATGCTCATAGCCTCTTGTTCATCATCTATGAGGTATTGACTATCCACAAAGTTCCAACGATTGCTCAAACTATGATACTTTACAATACCTACCTCAGAGAGTACTTTTAAGGCTTCTTCTCCAAAATAATCGGGATAGCTTAACTCATAATGAGCTCCTTGGCAAATAGATGTTTTGCCCCATTTGACTGCACTTGCTGTGCCTCCTAAGGTTTCAGATAACTCACACAAATAAAAATCTTTTTGACGAAGCTGATAGGCTGCCGATAGTCCTGCAATGCCTCCTCCTACGATGAGGTATTCACTTTCTATTTTTTTTGCAATAGACCAATCACTGGCAACACGAAGTTTATGCCCATTTTGGCGGTTACTCTGTACTTTAATTGGAAACTTGATACGGATATTGTCATCACTTTTCTTAATATCACAACTGGCTAATCCCGCTAAAGCTAAAGCAGAAAGGTGCACAAAGTAACGTCTGTTCATGTTTTTTGATATAAAAAAATAATGATTATTTTGTTCATTTATATATTTATCCCTACATTTGAGGGCTAAGATACAAGCAACTAATTTATGCAAATAAAATTGTATTTAGTTTGTTACTTTTATCAATTGAAACCATAATTCAGCCTAATTCAAAAATATATTTATATTTATAATAAAATCTTGTTTTTTATTTTTGTTTATAATCAACCTATAAATTCTTTATTCATTTATGAAAAAACTTACACACTTAATTATTTTATTGAGCTGCTTATTGATAAGCTATCAACTCAAAGCACAAGGAGATGTTGGCGTAATCGTCAATGAATTCAATACTAGGCTTATCCCTGGTACTACACCACCTGATACTGCAAGGCAATTTATTGAGTTACTTGTGGTAGGCTGTCCAGGCAGAGGCGAATATACAGGAAATACTCCTGATAACATAGGCCCTGACCCACAACTAGTAGATTTACGAGGCTGGATTGTAGATGATAACAATGGAGATTTTGGAGGTACAGACGGTGTCTCTGATGGTCATATTAGATTCTCAAATAGTCCTGTATGGGCAGCAGTGCCGGTTGGGTCTATTATTTTAATCTATAACCGAGCTGGCTATATTACCAATAATCCATTTATAGATGACCCTAATGATACAGCTCCTCAAAACAAAGTCTATGTCACTGCACTCGGAGACCAAGTAAGTGGTCGCCCACTTTTTGTGCAAGATGCAACTAATAATACCTATCAACCTTATACAGTAGGAGATGCTGAAGCAGACATACAGGGTACTTATACTGCTACAACAAATGCAGCCACTAGCTGGAGTCGCTTAGTGTTTGAAGGTGCTGGAGATGCTGCTCAAACTAGAGATGCAGCAGGTAACTTTTTTCATGGAGTGGTCTATGGCTCATTGAGTGGAGGCACACTTGCACCCAATAATGGTATTGCAATTCCTTCTCCCACACAAGGAGCAAACAAAAGCGGTATAACTGCCATTAATGCAAGTATTTATTTTTCACATGACAATACCAATAATGTGTTTTTTGATAACTACCGACACGGTGGCAATTATACCATTACCACTACCATCAATGCTAATACAGTAACCCCAGGTCGAGTTAATATAGTACCATCAGGTGACAGAAATGGTATATTAGTTACTAATTTACGCAACTCACTAGACGCAGGCCCTAACCAAGTAGTCTGCGGAGTAGAGTCTCGTTTTCAGCCTACGGGAGTAATTGGATTTTGGACAGAGAATAGTATGTGGCGTTTTACGGGAAATTTTAATCTCAACAGCAGTATTTTCAACTTATGGAAGTATGTCTCAGGTCCAGGTGCAGCTAATGACCCCACTAATGTAGTTATTACAGATGTAAATGACCCTAACTCTACGGTCAGAGCTCAAGCAGGCCCTGGAGCCTATGTGTTTAGACGAGTCATGCCTGATGAATTCTTTAATAATCCTACAGCAGGAGTAGAATTTTGTGTGGACTCAGATACGATGTCCATTCTTTTTTTAGGAACTCCTGAGGCATTTGCAGGGAATGATTTTGGCGTATGTAGCAATACAGCAGATTTAGTAGGAGCTGATTTGGCAAGTGGAGTTCCCTTTAACTCAATTTGGGAATATCTACCTAACTCAGGCCCAGCAGGTGCACCAAATCCTATCCTTATAGATGATGGTGATTTTGATTCTAGTACGCAAAGAGTACAAGTTACAGCACCAGGCACTTATTCTTTTAGGTTGAGAGTTGGCTCAGTAGATTGTCCAGATTTAGATGTAGTACAAGTTACTTTTGCTTTTGGTAATTTTGATCCTAATGCAGGGACAGACCAAGTAATTTGTGGATTGAGTGCTGGCTTTGGAGCAAATACAGACCCTACAAGCTCAGCTTACTGGACGATTGCTGCTGGGTCAGAGACGAATGTAGGAGTTCAGTTTGATGGAGTAACACACAACCCGGCTGACCCACTGAACCCTGTAAGTAATAATCCAAATGCCATTATTACAGTACCTCAAGCAGGAACGTATGACTTTATCTGGAATTATGGTTTCAGTCAAGGGGCTGTCAATTGTTTACAGAGTGATACCGTAAGGATTGTATTTTTGAATATAGCCAATGTAAGTGCAGGACCTAGTCAGACATTGTGTGGATTTACGACTAATTTAAGTGGTTCACCTGTAGCAGGAGGAAATATCACGAATGCAAACTGGACTATAGTCTCTGGACCTTCTGGTGGTGCAGTAGCTACTTTTAGCACCCCCAACTCTAATACTACTTCTGTAACCGTAAATGTACCAGGACGATATGTATTTAAATATAACATCACTGGGCAAGACCTTGCCACAGGAGTAACTTGTGGAGATGGTGCTGACGTAGCAGTGTTTTTTATCGCAAACCCAACGGCAGAAGCTACTGACAAAGGGGTTTGTGGCTTGGCTACAACCCTTACAGGTGTAGATACTTTTCAAGATGTAACAGCCGACGGTATTATAGATGATGTAGGACAATGGTCAGTAATCAGTGGGCCAGATGTAGCTGGTGTTACTATAGATAATATCACTCAACGTAATAGTCCTATTTCTGTATTGACTGAAGGCACTTATACTTTGCGTTGGACAGTAACACGCACCGTCAATGGTGTTTCTTGTCCTATTTCTAAGGATGTTACTATTTTCTTTGTAGAAAACTTTGATACTGTGGGTGAAATTCCCGAGGCAGGTGCAGACCAACTAGAAGTATGCGGTAATACTACTACTTTAAATGGAAATGCACTCACCGTAGCAGGAGCAACGGCTTCTTGGAGAGTAAGAGGTGATATTAATTTGGCTTCATTAGGTATTACCGCAGTAAATATCAATACCACTGGTTCACCTATTCCTTTTATAGAAGTGCTTCCTATTGATTTTAGTGGAAACTTGACCGTAACTCTAGACTTTATATGGAGCTTTAGCAAAACTACTACAGTGGGTGATATTACCGTTACTTGTTCTAATGAAGATATAATGAGTGTTACTTTCTTTGCAGTGCCAGTACCAAATGCTGGGGAAGCTGATACGGTTTGTATAAATCAAGCTGGCTATCCTTATGCATTAGGGGGGAACTTACCAACAGGTACAGTAGGAGAGTGGATTCTTGTAACTGGTCCTGGAACGGCTACTTTTGCAGACGATGCCAGCCCTACTAGCACGGTTACTGTAACGGCGGAAGGACTTTATACCTTCCAATGGTCTTTACAAAATGGTACAACTTGTCTCCCTGTAACAGACCAAGTTCAGATTTATTTCCTTAATCCTGCTACAAGTGATGCAGGATTGCCACAGAATAATATTTGTACATTTACAAGCAGTATCACAGGCAATACTCCTGTAGGTTCAGATGTGGGACAATGGACTTTGGTGAGTAGTCCAAGCAATAATGTCACTATCTCAAGTCCAAATACTCCTACTACCAATATCACTATTACTAGCCAAGTAGCAGGTAATTATACTTTCCAATGGTCTGTATTTAGAGTTTTAAATGGAGTTCGTTTCTGTGAAGTAAGTAGCCAAGTTACACTTAACTTTATCAATCAACCTTTAGCAACTGCTGGAGCAGATCAACTTGATATTTGCTTTAATGATACACCAACAGCTACTTTAGCTGGCAACACACCTGCTGCACCTTTTACAGGTACTTGGAGTTTAGTAGGAGGGCCTGTGGCTACTACGAGCTTTACGCCCAATGCTAATACGCCTAATGCTACTTTTACCACCAATACCATAGGGTCTTATACCCTTAGATGGACAGTAGCTGGAGGGATTAACTGTAGCTCCAATGAGGAAGTAATTATTGAGTTTATTAGTCCAGTAAATGCAAGTGTAACCAATCCTGCTGCAGAGGTATGTAACCTTACCATCAGTCTGACAGGTACTGATTTAACTGGGCAAGTAACTCAGGGGCAATGGACAGCTACCCCTTCTGCGGGTGTAATATTTACTAATGCTACTGAGCAAAGTACTCAAGCTACAGTGCCAACAGCAGGTAATTATACCTTTACTTGGACTATAGGTAATGGCGTTTGTCAAGATGCTGCGACTACCAATACTGTTCGCTTTTTCCCTGTACTTATCAATCCTACTGCCGAGCAAAATGTAGTGGTTTATCTAGGACAGACAGTTGATTTATTCGCAGATGGAGGCCCTGATGCTATTTATACTTGGACATCAGTAGATGATCCTACTTTAGCTAATTTAGGAGGAGCAGCCGCCGCCGCTAATAATCCTACACCTACATTTACAGCAAGTGCAGCGAGTCCTAGTGTATTTAATTACATAGTAACGATGCGTACTGGTTTCTCATTAAATAACAGTGATACAGGTTGTACAGTAAGTATCCCTGTTAGGGTGCGTATTTTCACAGAACTCAATGTACCTAATGTATTTAGCCCCAATGGAGATGGACAGTTTGATACTTGGAGGATTCCTTT
>Ga0163144_10010425_pt1 | contig 19810 bp, 14 predicted proteins | sample OliLak19BULKMAT1_FD_123175 | JGI IMG/M metagenome (GOLD analysis project Ga0163144, IMG submission 123175) | Freshwater microbial mat bacterial communities from Lake Vanda, McMurdo Dry Valleys, Antarctica - Oligotrophic Lake LV.19.BULKMAT1 | ecosystem: Environmental > Aquatic > Freshwater >... | reverse complement strand
GTTGGTTGCTGGGTTGGTTGCTGCGTCCGTCATCAAGTCAGCTCCGAGTCGCTGCGGCAACGTCTGATGCGCTGCGCGTGCCACGGGTTCGAGTCCAGAGATATTCGTTGCGATGCGGCCACTCGAGCCAGAGCAACGCACTCACCATGATCAGCGCCGCGATCGCGCCGCCTTCGGGTCCCCATACGCCACCGGTCAGCCAATCCGGTCCGTTCAGCACGCCGCGGTAGCCCGGCGTGGCCAACGCCAGTCCACTCACGGGAACGTGCAATACCGCCGCCATAATCCAGTTCCACGCGAGATGTGCACCCCAGGCCGCCGGCAGACTGTCCAGTCGCTCACGAATGAGTCCGAGACAGAACCCCGCCAGGAGGACGAGCACGGCGGTTCGCACGCCTGCACCAGGATTCAGGAAATGCACCGCACTGAAGGCGACACTCGTGCTCCAGCGCGCCATACGCGCCCCGCCCGCATCGGCCGCAACGTGCCAGAGATAGCCGCGAAAGATCAGCTCTTCCCAGAGCGCTGCAGGGGCAAGCATGAACAACAGTCGGAGCGCGGTGGCACTCCAGGCGCGGGTCAGCGACTCGCTGCCATCGAGCAGTGGTGCGGCCTCGATGCGAAATGCGCCGACGATCCACAACAGCGCAGCTGTCGCACCAATCGCTCCGGCGCCAAGCGCAAGTCCTCGCAGGATCGCCCGCGGCGACCACGCGCCGTGCCCGAGCGCAACGGACTCCCACTCGTCGTCGTCTACGGTACGCAGCGTGAACGCCACCGCGGCGAGCACGGCCGCCAGCATCGTCCACGGATATCCCGGCAGCGGCTCGCCAGCAATGGCCGACGCATACTCGAATATCGGGGCGATGAACGACTCGGCGATCCCCTGCGCGAGGAACAGACAAGCGGCAAAGGTCAGCAGTCGCCACGGCGCGCGCAACTGTCCGGGTGCCCCGTACAACCACCGTGGCGAGTCCGCGAGTACGGTCGCGCCCCGCCCCGGCCGATGTCGCACTACGCGACCCGCTCGACAGAAAGCGCGACGGCGTCCCCACCACCCAGACACAACGTCGCAAGTCCGCGCTGCGCTTGCCGATCGGCCATCGCATGCAGCAGCGTGATGAGCACGCGCGTTCCGCTCGCACCGATCGGATGACCAAGCGCGATCGCGCCACCATGCACGTTGACACGTTCGAAGTCCCAGCCGAGTCCGATGCCATCGGCCAGCGCCTGCGACGCGAACGCTTCGTTCGCTTCGATGAGATCGAAGTCGTTGATCGTCGTGCCGGTGCGCTGCATGAGGTTCTTCACGGCCGTGATCGGTGCGAAAAACAGGTCCTGCGGGTTGCCGGCGCCGGTCGCGTAACCGGTGATGCGTCCGAGAATGGTGAGGCCATGCTCGCGCGCATACGCTTCCGAGGTCACCACGACCGCAGCACCGCCATCGTTCAGCGACGAGGCGTTGCCGGCCGTGACCGAGAGCTTCGATGCATCGCTTCCCTGGTCGGGAAAGGCGGGGCGCAACTTCGATAGCGAATCGACCGTGGTGTCGGCACGCGGTCCTTCGTCGGCGCTGATGATGGTGGGTCCTTTACGGCCGGGGATTTCCACCGGCACAATCTCGGCGTCGAACTTTCCAGCGGCCTGCGCGGCGATGGCCTTGCGATGCGAGGCCGCCGCAAACTCATCCTGCTGTTCGCGCGTGACCGTCGCCTTGCTCGCGGTATACTCACCGTGGCTACCCATGTGCACGTTGCACGTCGCGCACCACAATCCATCCTTGATCATGCCGTCGACCATCGTCTGATCGCCAATCTTCACACCGCCGCGCATGCCGTACACGTAGTGCGGCGCGTTGGACATCGACTCCTGACCGCCGGCGATGATCACCTGCGCGTCGCCAGCCTTGATCGACTGCGCGGCGAGCATCACAGCCTTGAGACCGGACCCGCACACTTTGTTGATCGTCACCGCAGAGACAGTCGCCGGAATACCAGCCTTGAGCATCGCCTGACGTCCGGGCGCCTGCCCTGTGCCAGCCTGCAGCACGTGGCCCATGATGACTTCGTTGACATGCTCGGCGGACACACCGGAGCGTTGCAGTGCAGCGCGAATTGCTATGGCGCCGAGTTCAGGCGCAGCGAGAGGGGCGAGCCCTCCGAGATACCGGCCGATCGGCGTGCGTGCAGCACCGACGATGACGGGTTGGCGGGAAAGGTCTGTCATGGGAGAAACCTAATTGACAGGGGGCGCGACGCTCAAAGGTCTTCGGCACAACTGGCCTGACTCACCCCGGCGAACGCCCATCATCGCGACATATTTTGTGACGGCGCACGCGCGGCGGGGGCGGACCGTCGGTCCCGGGACAATCCGTTGCCAGCGATGTTGCAGCACAACACCGTCACGAAGATGAAGGCGCCGGGAAATACGCCCAGCCACGGTTCGGAGCTCATCGTGGACTGCGCTTGATAAAGCATGTTCCCCCAGCTCGCCGTCGGCGGTTGCACCCCGACACCGAAAAAGCTCATCGCGCTTTCGAGCAGAATGCCGCGCCCGACGGCGAGTGTGATGGCTACCGCGGCCGAAGGCAGCACCCCGGGAAGGATGTGTCGCAATACGATGCGTACCGACGTTGCACCGCCCGCGCGCGCCGCCGACACGAAGTCGCGTGCACGAAGTGACTGCACTTCACTGCGCATCACGCGCGCGGTCTCCATCCAGCCGAGTACACCAACAAGCAGAATGAGCGCGGGAACGCCGGGTGCGAAAACGGCGGCCGCGATCATCAGCAGTGGCAGTCGCGGCACCGACAGCATCGCCTCGGTGAAGCGCATCAGGATCGCATCCATCCAGCGCCCCGCGTAGCCAGCGGTGGCGCCAACGACGACGCCGATGAATGCGCTGACCGTCGCCGACAGCAGCCCGATGGCCAGTGAAATACGCGCACCATACAACACGCGCGTCAGCAGATCCCGCCCAAGTTCGTCGGTGCCGAACCAATGCGACCAAGACGGCGCCGCGCGCCGATGCGCCAGATCGAGTGCGTCGGCCGCATACGGCGCAACGATGGGCGCGCCAACCGCGCAGACCAGCAACAAGAGCAGCGCCGCCAATGCCACGGCAGCGCCCGTCGGTCGGCGCGTAATCTGTTCGCGCAGCCCGACGTTCATTCGAGGCTCCGCGTGCGCGGGTCGAGCGCGCGTACGACGACATCGGCGAGAAAACTGAGCGCGATGACGGCCATCGACGAACACATCAGGAATGCCATCAGCACCGCGTAGTCACGCTTGGCCAGCGCCTCGGTGAAGAGACTGCCGATACCTGGCCACGCGAAGACGCTTTCGGTGACGACCGCGCCCGACGCCATGATGGATGCGTCGAGCAGCACGACGGTGACGAACGGCAGCAGCGACAGACGCAGCGCATGATGCAGCAGGATGCGCACTTCCCCGATACCCCGTGCACGTGCAGCACGGGGAAGCGGTGTCGCCATCGCCGCACGCAACGAGCCGCGCAGGTAGAGCATCCAGCCGGCCCAATGCGCCACGGCCAGCACGGCGGCCGGCATCACCAGATGCAACGCGCGGTCAGACAGACTGCCGTCGCCAAATGAGGTTCGCCCCGAGGACGGCAACCAGCCAAGCCAGTTGCTGAAGAGCAATTGCAGGACCAGACCCAGCCAGAACACGGGCAGTGAGATACCGGCGACGGCAAGCACGCTGGACACGTGATCGATGTGCGTGCGCCGCACGCTCAGGAGCGCCGTGAGCAGCGAGACGACCACGGCGGCGATGGTCGAGACGCCAACCAGCTGCAGTGTGGCGGGAATGCGCTCGATCATGCGCGTGCTGACGGCACGTCCGTCCGCGTAGCTGTAGCCCCAGTCGCCGCGCACGAATGACGTGAACCAGGACCAGTACTGCACAACCAGCGGCTGATCGAGCCCCATCGCGCGGCGCAACCGCTCGATGTCCTCCGGACGCACGTTGGGGTTCTCGAGGTAGAGCGAGAGCGGGCCGCCGGGCACCGCGTGAATGAGCCCAAACACCAGCAGCGAAACCACGAACAGCAGTGGCACCGCTTCGGCCGCGCGTCGCACGACGAATCGCAGCACGACGGCTCAGCGCATGCGCCAGGACAACATCACGAACGGCGGGACGCGGCACGCGGCCGACGCGCTCACTGTGGCGGCGCCAGCTCCCACTCGTGCACGTTCCAGAACGGACCGGCGTTGGTGGGGTTGCCCTTGAAGTTGCGAAGCGTCGCGGGCACCGCGTCGATCTTGGCCGTGTTGTAGAGCACGATCTCCGGCACCAGCTCAGCCACACGCCGCTGCGCCTGCTGCAACAGGAGTTTGCGCTTGTCCTGATCGGCGGTGCGATCGGAGGCGTACAGAATGCGCGTCAGCGAATCGTCGGCGAAGTAGTTGATGTTGCGACCGTTGGGCGGCGTGCGATCGGAGGCAAAGAAGAGGGTGATCTCCGGATCGGCGCCCGACTGCCACCAGTGCAGCATTGCGTCGAAGTCACCGGCAAACCACACACTGCTGATGGACGTGCCGTCGATCAACCGCACACTGACGTTCACACCGACATCCTTGAACTGCTGCTGCAGTACCTGCGCGATGTTCTCGCGAATGGCAAAACCCGCCTGCGTGATGAGTGTGAAGCTGAGCGGCGTGCCGTTCTTGGCACGAATTCCATCGGGGCCGGTCTTCCAGCCGGCCGCGTCGAGCATGGCGCGCGACTTGGCCGGATCGAAGGCATAGCTCCGCACATTCGGCTCGTACGCCCACGACAGCGGCTGAATGGGTCCGTTGACGACGGACACCAGCGTATCGAGCATGGAGTTCACGATCTGTTCGCGATTGACGGCGTGCGCCAGTGCGCGGCGCACCTCCAACTCCGCAAACGGCGGAAAGTGCTTCTCATTCAGCGTGACATGCTCGTAGCCATTGCCGATGACGCGATTGAGACGCACCGCAGACGCACCGCTCAACTCACGGACCTTGTCCCACGGCACGAGTGCCACCAGATGCACCTCGCCCGACTTGAGCTGGTTGATGCGTGTGTTGGTGTTGCTGACAAAGCGGAACAGAATGCGCTCGATCTTCGGATACTCGGCGCCCCGCCAGTAGTTGGGTGACTTCTCCAGCAGCACATGTTCGCCCGTCTTCCATTCGACCACGCGATAGGGGCCGGTGCCCAGCGGCTTGCGGTTGTAGTCGGTCGCCTTGTCGATATCGCGCCCTTCGAGCACATGCTTGGGCAACGTGCCACGCGCAAACTGCATCTGGTACGGCGCGTACACCTCCTTGTAGTGCACCACCGCCGTCAACGAGTCCGGCGTGTCCACCGAGGAGATGCGATCGAAGCCGTCGGTGCTCTCGGGCTTCCAGTCGCCCTTGATCATCGCATCGACGGTGAACTTGACGTCTGCCGACGTGTGGGGAGTGCCATCGTGCCACTGCACACCGGGCCGCAACTTCCACGTCACGTCCATACCGCCATCGGTGCGCATGATGACGCCGCCGTTTTCGACCGTCGGAATCTCGGCGGCCAACACGGGAATGATGCGCATCTTCTCGTCGTTCGTCACCAGCCCTTCGATCACGCACGTCTGAATATCTTCGAGGATGTGCGTGGCGTACCGGTTCATCGTGTCCGGCTCGCGATCGTAGCCGACGATGAGCAGCTCGGATGACGCGCTCGTTGATGTGCCAGCAGTCGCCTCGGCTGCCTTGTCGCTGCCACCACACGCGGCGACGAGCGACAGCGCAGTCCAGGCAACTGCCTGCGTGAACCTGGTCGCGCGCATCAGGTGTCACCATCCGTCATCAGCTGCGCGATCAGCGGCATCGGAATGGATCCGTAACCGAGCAGCGTATCGTGAAACGTCTTGAGGACGAACGCATCGCCGAGTCGTCGTTGCATGGTGTCGCGGAGCTCGAGAATAGTGCGAGTGCCCAGCCAGTACATGATGGCGGTGCATGGAAACATGCTGTTCTTGACCACTTCAGCACGTGCAACATCGGCGGACATGCCAACTTCCCCGACGTAGAATCGGATCGCGTCATCGAAGGACATCGTCCCCTGATGCAACTCGATGTCGACGATCGCGCGCGCCAGAAATCGCGTCTGCGAATGCTGTTCGGAGAGTTGCTCCAGCGGATTCAGGAATCCGAGTTCGTCCATCAGCACGGTAGCGTAACACGCCCACCCTTCCGCCATCGTCCCGGCACAGAACATACCGATCCGCGTCGCGCAATCCACGGCCGCGACCTGACCGATGCGCGTTGCCGCACGATGATAGGCGTGCCAATTCTGCACGTGATGCCCGATGGCGCCGTGATGCACCACGTGATTCAACGTGACGACCGTCTGATTCCAGGCGCGAAGATGCGTTTCCGCTGCGGCATCGTCGGCCGGGATCGGTGGCACCACGTAGTCGTACACCGTGTACGGATCGAGCGGGGCCGGCGCGCGATAGAAGAGATAGTACAGGTACGGAGCCGCCTCGCGCGTGCTCTCGGGAAACGAGACGTATCGGATCGGCCAATCGGGCCACGTTACCACATCGTGCTGTGCTGCGTGTGCGTGGCAGCGACTCCACGTCTCCTCGAAGCTGCCCAGATAGTTCCGACTGGTGGCGTGATGCTCCGCCATCATCAACTGCGCACGTTCCCATGTGCCCGTCGCACTCTCCGTCATCCGCTCGAGCTTCGATTTCGCCACGCGAAACTCCGAACGCGCATCGGCGAGCAGTTCGCGACGCGACTGCAGGCAGTGATGTCCGCGCTTGAGCAGCAGGTCGTACTTGGCAGTGCCACACGAGGACATTCCATCGACCCCGGCAGGGCGCGAACGCAGCCACTCGGCGAATCGCTCGAACGCCGCCGCCACGGATGCCGCTGCTGCGAGCGCGGTCGCCTGCACGCTGTCATCCGCGATCTCGCGAACCCACGCCTGCACGCCGGCTCCCAACAGCCGATCGGCGCCGTCGCAATCCTTGAGCGCCCTGGCGCGCCATGCGTCGGGAATCGGCGCGCGTGCGAGCACCGCTTCCGCGTCCCGCAGGAACGCAGGCACAGCCTGCATGCGCGCGACGGCCGCCGTCACGCGCTCCCTCACCGGCGCGAAGTCACGGATCATCAGCGACACGACGGCAAATACCGCTTCCCCGCTCCAGAGCGCAGGGTTACCGCGCGGCCCGTGGCGACTGGCGTATTCCGTGATTTGTATGGCGAGGAAGTCACGCGCGAGGACGGCATCCAGCAGCTGCGGATGTTCGCGCACCCGTGCAGCGTCCGCGACGTCGGTTGCCACGGGGAGATGTTCGGCGGCGAGCAATCGATGCAGCTGCGACGACAGCATGTGCATCTCCGCCTCGAGCGTCACCAGCCCGGACTCACTCCAGTCAGGCAGCTGCGTGTCGTACGCATGCATACCCGTGAACGTTGCGTTGACCGGACGCCGCTTGTAGTAGTGGTCGAAGAAACGATCGAGTGTGTCCTTCAGCGCGTTGTCGCGCTCATTGTCACTCGCGTCATCGCGCGCCGCACGATCTCTCATGCGTCGAGCGGAATGGAGACCCAGCGACGCTCGCGGAACGATCGCTCCACGGCATTGATCAGCTCCTGCACGTGCGCGCCGTCTTCGAAGTTGCCTTCGTTCTCCGGACCGTCGCCGAGGATTTCCGTGATGAACGAGCTGACAAGGTTCGCGTAGAACAACGAGCGCCACGACTCGCGCTTGCTGCCACCGGGCGGATAGAAACGCTCCGGCACCTCGAGCTCGCGGAACTCCACCTGATTGGCTTCCGCGGCCTTGAGCGACTCGCAGATGCCGTTCTCTTCGACCAGGCGGCAGATCAGTGCGCCCTTGCTGCCGTACACGCGCGCCTCGATGCCGGGATAGTTGCCGACCGTGACGAAGCTGGTCTGGATCGAGCCGATCGCACCGCTTGCATACTCGCCGATGAAGATGTCGCCGTCATCGATGTTCATACGCATCATGGTGCCGGTGGCACGCACCATGCGCTCGGGGACGAAGTTCTTCATCGTGCCGACGACCGAGGCGAAGCGACTGCCCATGAACAGGTGCCCGATGTCCATGATCGGCGCACCATACCCTTCGAGCGAGGAGACCTGAATGATAGACTGATCGGCCTCGTGATCCACCTGGCGCAACGGGTTCTGCGGATCGAGCCACTGCGAGTTCTGCTCGTAACCGTTGAAGATGAACGGCGTGCCCACGAATCCCTGCTCAATCAACTCTTTCATGTACTGCATGGCCGGGCTGTAGCGAAAGGTGAAGCCGAGTTTCGTCTTCACGCCCTTCGCTTTCGCCAACGCCGCCGCCCGACGCGTCTCCTTGAAGTCGTACGCCACCGGTTTCTCGCAGAGCACATGCTTGCCCGCCTCGAGCGCCGCCCAGCTCAACTCGAAGTGCGTCGCGCTTGGCGTACACACATCGATCAGGTCGATATCCTCTCGCGCGATCAACTCGGCGTGCGAACCATACACCTGTGGGATGCCGAACTTGTCGGCGAACGCCTGCGCCCGCTCGATGATCGGATCGGCAATGGCAACGAGATCGCACCGCGGATCGCGCTTGTAGCCGGGACAGTGCGCGAACTCGGCCCACGCGCCTGCGCCGAGCACGCCGACCTTAACCTTGCCCGGCACCTTGGTGGTGCGTCGCACGTCCGCCATCAGTTGATGATCTCCGATTTGTCGCCCGGGAGCAGCAGTTGACGATGCGCCCAGATGGGGGCGATGCCATTGGTCATCACACGCTCGTGAAACGCGCGCAGATTGAACGTCTTTCCCTGCTTCGCGGTGTAGTCCGCGCGCAGCTTGAGGATGCCGCGCTTGCCAAGGAAGTAGCCGCCGTACGTGGGGTCGTAGGTGGCGCGTTCTGCTTCGCGCCTGGCGGCGGGAGCGGCAACGTACGCCTGCTCCTCGAAACAACGCTGCGCGTCGGCGAGTGTCCACACGCTGGTGTGCACCTTGATCCCCGACAGCAGTCGGCAAATGCGCGTGAGCGCATCACTCACCTGCGCCATTCGCTGTTTCGGATCGCCGTTGCCGAAGCCTTCGTCGAGCACCATCTGTTCGGCATAGTGCGCCCATCCATCCTGCCCCGACGACGGCTGCGGAAACGGATTCAGCCCGATCCAGATCCGTCGTACTTTTCCAGGTGTCTTCCGCATGTATGTCGAGTGCAGCCAATGACCCGGCATCGCTTCGTGCGCGGCGGTGTTGCTCAGCGAGGCGTAGTTGTACCGCTCGAGCCACGCATCGCGGTCCGCCGGCGCGAGGTCAGCGCGCGCATCGGTGATGTAGAAGATGCTGCGCACCGGCGTCTTCTCCAGTGGCGGCGACGCATGCATGGATGCGAAGCCCAGATCGAATGGCTGCGCCGGTTCGACGATCACGCGCTCGGTGGGTGGCAACGAGGCGAGGCCCTTTCGCGCCACGAATGCAGTCAGTGAATCGACAACGACCTTCGTCGCGGCGACGACGCCGCCCATCGGCGGATGCTGCTTGCGCACTGCGCGCCACGTTTCGAGTGGATCCTTGCCGGGCGCGAGCCTGTGTGCTGCCGCGCGAAACTCGCGCTGCGAATTCCTGAGTTCGCGCTCGCCGATGGCGACCATGCGATCGAGCGGTGTGTCGATGAGCTCCTCTGCGAGGTAGCGGCGCGCGATGCTGAGCGCCCCGATTCGAAAGTCCCCGTCCGCCTTCGGAATGACCTCCCGCTCGAGATACGTCGTGTAGGCGTCGATGAGCGGCTTGGCCTGGTCGGCAGCGCGGCGCAACGAGTCGCGCAGCGGTGCGCTTGGAACGCTTGCGAAGGCGAGATCGAGATCTTTGCCCAGCATGTCGCTCGCACCGTGCATCATCGCGGCACCGCGTTCGGCAAAAAGCTTTGGCGGATTGGTGATGTTCGTGCGCGCGGCGGAGAGCAGTGTTGGCACCTGTCGCAGCTTGCTGATGATGCGGCGCATCCGCTCGGGCGCTGGGCTGCTCTCCATCGTCATGAGATTGTGCACGCCGTCCGTGAGCGCCGACGCGTACAGCATCGGGTTGCGGCGCCAGTTCTGCACCGTTTCCTGCTCCAACAGCCAGCCATCTATGACGCCGAGCAGGATGCGCTGGTCCACGCGCTCGTCAGGCGTCAGCGCATTGGCGCTCAACGCGCGCAGACGAGCGGCATCGGCTTTCAGTGCCGCAATCTCCGCCTTGATGCCGCCGGCGGTGAAATCATCGAGTGTGTCATCGTGGTCGTGCATGCCGTTGCCCGCCGCAATCGACGGATGCCGTCGCGCGAAATCATCGAGATACTGATCGACCACCTGCGCAAAGGTGCGCGCCGGTTGCGGACGATGCGCGCTGGTGACCGAGGCAAGCAGTACGAGCGAGAGCGCCGTGAACAGGGCGCGGGCCGGACGTTTCACGATCCCTCGGGGCGAAGTGCGGAAGGTTGCTGCGGCGAGCGCGCGGCGCGACGTGTTCTACGCGTCGTATCCGACGACGAGGTTCATCCCGGCCTGCTTCGCGCGCTGCACGGCCGTTGAAGCGGCAGTGAGTAGTCCGTCGACGCTGGTCACCTCGTCGCTCAATTCAGCGACGCCAACACTGAGCGTGCAGCGCACACCCTGATACTCGCCCTGAAACAGGTGTCGCTGCATCCGCTCACGAATACGTTCGGCGAGCACGAGACCACCGGACAGCTCTGTGCTGGGAAGCAGCACGGCGAACTCTTCGCCGCCCACCCGCCCGACCACGTCGGTTGTGCGCGACTCCTGGCGACAGACCCACGCGATCGCCCGCAGCCATTCATCCGAGAACGACTGTCCGCGCTGCTCGACGAGTTCGCGAATGCGATCCGGGTCGACCAGCAGCAGCGAGAGTGGCTGCCCATAGCGTCGACCGCGTGCGACTTCGGAGCCGGCCACGTCGAAGAAGGCGCGACGCGTGCTGACGCCGGTGAGGTAGTCCGTCGTGCTGGCGGCGTCTTCACGCGTGACTTCATCGAGCTTGCGGCGATCGGAGAGATCGCGTGTGACCACCGAGTATCCAATGGTCGAGCCATCAGCGCCGCGCAGCGCCGTGACGACGGTGTTGGCCCAGAAGGTCGTGCCGTCACGGCGCGCGCGATTGCCTTCTTCCTCGCACCAGCCGTTGCGCGCCGCCAGCGTCAGCGTGTCCTGCACGTGCGCGTCACCACTCAGTTCGGACGGCAGCAGCACGGCGATGGACTTGCCGAGGATATCGGCGGTGCTCCACTGATGCACGCGTTCGGACGCCTCGTTCCACGAATCCACCTTGCCGTCGGTGGTCACCGTATAGAGCGCGTAGTCACGAACCGCGCCTTCCACCGCACGTAGCCGCTGCTCGAGACGATGGATGGTGCCCACCGCTTCGGCGAGGTTGCCGGCGTCGGTGGCCACGGCCACGATACGCCCCGGGGCAACCTTCACGAGTGCGAGCTGCACCCCGTGCTGCTCGCCCGGCGCCAGCAGATCGAGTCCTTCGACGATCACCCCGCGCGGTGCATCGTACGCGCGCACGCGCGCCGCGAGATCGGGCACGACCGTGGCGAGCGCGAGAAACAGATCCTCCAGCGACCCGGCGCCGGTGAATGGCGTCAGCAATCGGCGCGCGGCCAGATTCGCCATGCCGACACGTCCGTCCTCATCGATGGCGACCAGCCCCACCGGCGCCAGCACGAACAGGTCGAGCAGCGCCTCGGGGGTCACGCGTCGCCCTCGGCCGACGCGTCAACCGCAACCGGCGCGTCGAGGTTGGGCGTCAGCGCGCGCGTGCGAATCTCGTCGATCACGCGCCCAACAAACGCGTCCGCCGGGAGAATCTCCTGCTTTTTGCCCGCGCCGCGCACGCGCAGCGCCACGTTTCCTTCGTCGGCCTCGCGCTTGCCGATGACGCACATGTACGGAATCTTCGCCACCTCGCCTTCACGCACGCGATAGTTGAGCGTTTCGTTGCGCGCGTCGAGATGCGCGCGAATGCCCGCGTCTTTCATGCGGTGCACCAGCGCCGCCCCGTACTCGTTGTAATCGATCGCAATGGGAATGACGCGCACCTGCTCCGGCGCGAGCCACACCGGAAACGCGCCGGCAAAGTGTTCGATCAGAATCGCGATGAATCGCTCGAAGGATCCACTCACGGCGCGATGGATCACCACTGGCCGATGTGCCGTGTTGTCTTCGCCGGTATACGTGAGGTCGAAGCGCTCGGGCGCGTTGTAGTCGAGCTGAATGGTGCCCAACTGCCAGGCGCGTCCGATGGAATCGGTCACGTCGAAGTCGATCTTGGGGCCGTAGAATGCACCGTCACCTTCCTTCAGCTCGTACGGGCGACCGGTCGCATCGAGCGCCGCACGCAACGCGGCTTCCGCGCGATCCCACAACTCGTCGGAACCGATCCGCTGCTCCGGCCGCGTCGCGAACTTGAGCCGCGCAGTCAACCCGAACGTGTCGTAGTAGCCAAGAATGAACGTCATCAGGAACTGCACTTCGTCGGCGATCTGGTCTTCGCGCAGGTAGACGTGACAGTCGTCCTGCGAGAACTGCCGTACGCGTGTGAGCCCCGACAGCGCACCCGACAGTTCGTTGCGATGCAGCACGTCGAAGGTCACGTAGCGCATCGGCAGGTCGCGATACGAGTGCTTCGTGGCCGCAAAAAAGAGATGGTGCGACGGGCAGTTCATCGGCTTGAGCGCCATCTCATGCTCACCCGTCTCGTTGTCGAGCACGAGGAACATGTTGTCCTTGTACTTGCCCCAGTGTCCCGACTGCTCCCACAACTTCGAGTTGTAGAGCAGCGGCGTCTTGATCTCCTTGAACGCGTCGCGCTGTCGCTCGCGCACGAACGCTTCGAGCGTGTTGTACACGGTCGTGCCTTTGGGCGTCCAGAAGACGCCGCCCGGCGATACCGGAAAGAGCTGGAACAGGTCGAGCGCCTTGCCGAGCACCCGGTGGTCGCGCTTCTTCGCTTCCTCGAGATTGTGCAGGTGTGCGTCGAGCTCGTCCTTCTTGAAGAAGGCCGTCGCGTAGATGCGCTGCAGCATCTGGCGCTTCTCGTCGCCGCGCCAGTACGCACCGGCAGCGGACAGCAGTTTGAAGTGCTTCAGATACGACGTGTCCTGCACATGCGGACCACGGCAGAGGTCGACGAACGGACCGTCGGTATACGTCGAGATGACCTCGTCGCTCCCTTCGAAATCGTCGAGTCGCTCGAGCTTGAGTGGATCATCGACGAACCGCGTGCGCGCTTCCGACAGCGTCACCTCCTCGCGAACGAACGGAAGCTTCTCCGCGATGACTTTGCGCATTTCGGCTTCGAAGGCGTCAAGGTCCTCTGGCGTGAACGGCCGCGCGACCTCGAAGTCGTAGTAGAAGCCGTCGTCGATGGCCGGACCGAAACCGATGTGCGCATCGGGGCGCAAACGGCGCACCGCGGTGGCCAGGATGTGCGCTCCCGAGTGACGCAGCACCGCCAGCGCGCGCGAATCCTTGTCCGTGATCACGATGAAGGCCCCGGACTTGCGTATCGGGGTCATGAGGTCCTGCACCTCGCCATCCACCGCCACCGCCACCGAGGCCTGCAACAGCCGCGCACCGATCGTCGCTACCACGTCGCGCCCCAGCGTGCCCGAGGGCACTTCTCTGGTGGAACCATCGGGGAGCGTCAGGATAAGCATCATATCGGGTCCAGCATTGGACGGGCCGGCGATCATCGGTAGCGGAGTGGTGGAAGGGCGCAGGACAAGAGCAAATGGCGTCAAGGCCAACTGGCGACAAGGCCCATGGCGACAAGGCCCATTGCTACGAGGCCACATGGCGACAAGGCCACATGGCCGCGCGCGGCAGGCGCCGGGATACTCTCGGCACTCGCCGCACAAGATGGTCAACTTACCGATTGGCAGATACACGCGCCACCGGAGATACGATATGCCGCGCACCCTGCGATTCGTTGCTCGTGACGTGACGGAACCGACCGATTGGACGCGTCGTTCCCGCGCCACCTCGTTGCTGTTGCTCGCGGTCGGCGTCACCGCCGGTCTGGCACTGGTGTTGGCCACCAGACGCCGAGGTCGACGGGCACTGCATCGAGGTGACAGTTCGTGGACCCGCCTCCGCAATCCGGAACGCATGCCATCGCATCAACCTGTCGCCCGCCTTCCCCTGCCCACACCGCTCGACCGCGCTGCAGCCCCGCCGCTGCCTCCGCTCCCCGCGCACATCGAGCGGACTGAGCACGCGACTGTTGTGCTCGAGAGGCGGGTGCTGGAGGCCTTTCGCAATGACCCCATCCTCGCCGAACGCGCCATCGATATCGGCGCGCTGGAGACGGGCGTGATCGAGTTGGCAGGGTGGGTCGATGCGCCGAACGAAGTTGGGTTGGCGGTGACGATTGCCCGCGGCATTCCGGGGGTCACGCGCGTCGTCGATCATCTCGCCGTGCAGGGACGCACACCGCCTCGCAACCACGCCACCGACAACTATGCGGCGGTCACGGTCGAGGACGTCGCGCGGGACGCCGCCGGAAACCATCTCCGCGCCGATTGATCCGCGAACGAGGGGGCACGCGTATGGACAACTTCCATGCGCTCGAATCCGCTCCGCGACAACCATAGTCGCGTTCGCACTCGCGCACTTAGTTTTCCCGGATGACATCGCCCGACCAGAACCCCCTCGCACCCAATCACGACGCGGCAGCCGCTCAGGCCGCCTGGTATCCTCGTTGGACCGAACACGGCGTGTTCACCGACAGCGCGTCGCGCGCCGCCGACCACGAGCCGTTCGTGATCGTGATGCCGCCGCCCAACGTGACGGCCGTACTGCATGTCGGACACGGGCTCAACAACACCGTACAGGACGTCCTCGTACGCTGGCGTCGGATGGCGGGCGATGAGGCGCTCTGGGTGCCGGGCACCGACCACGCCGGCATCGCCACGCAGAACGTCGTGGAGAAGCAGCTCGCCGCCGAAGGGAAGACGCGCTTCGACGTGGGCCGCGAGCCGTTTGTGCAGCGCGTCGCCGAATTCGTGGAGCAGACGGGCGGCGAGATCCTCAATCAGCTCAAGGCCATCGGCTCGAGCGCCGACTGGACGCGCACGGCCTACACGTTCTCCCCCGAGTTGTCCGCGGCGGTGCGCGAAGCGTTCGTGCGCTTGCACGAAGACGGACTCGTGTACAAGGGACACCGCGTCATTCACTGGTGCCCGCGCTGCGGCACATCGCTCTCGGATGAAGAAGCCGAGTTCACCGAAACGGCGGGCAAGCTCTATCACCTCCGCTATTCGCTGGCCGACGACCCCACGCAGTCGATCACGGTGGCGACCACGCGCCCGGAAACGATGCTTGGTGACGTGGCCGTGGCGGTGCATCCCGAAGACGCGCGCTACGCGGCGATGATCGGCAAGGAGCTCGTGCTGCCGTTGAACGGTGCGCGCATTCCGATCATCGCCGACGACTACACCGATCCCGCGTTCGGCTCGGGCGCCGTGAAGATCACGCCCGCACACGACGCCAACGACTTCGAGGTTGGGAAGCGACACGCGTTGCCGATGCCCGTTGTCATCGATGCGGATGGTGTGTTGCGCGAAGTGGAGCTGGCGAGCGGACGTGTGCCCGCTGAGCTCGTCGGACTCGAACGCCTCGAGGCGCGCACCCGTATCGTGCAGATGCTCGAGGCGGCCGGTGCGCTGGTGAAGATCGAGCCTCATCAGCACAGCGTGCGTCACTGTTACCGCTGCGATACGGTTGTCGAACCGCGGCTCTCCGATCAGTGGTTTGTGCGCATGCAGCCCCTCGCCGCGCGCGCGCTGGCCGTGCTGCGCAGTGGCGAGTTGCGCATCCTCCCCGATCGATGGGAGGCCGTCTACGTCAACTGGATGGAAGGCATTCGCGACTGGAACATCTCCCGCCAGATCTGGTGGGGACATCGCATTCCGGTGTGGTACTGCGACGCCTGTGCCAACACCGATGGTGCCACACCAATCGTTTCCCGCACTGACATCACCGCCTGTCCGACGTGTGGCGGTGCCGTTCGTCAGGACGCGGACGTGCTCGACACCTGGTTCTCGTCATGGCTGTGGCCGATGTCCACACTCGGCTGGCCCAACATGCAGAGCGCCGATCTCAAGGCGTTCTATCCTGGCGATGTGCTCGTGACCGCGCCCGAAATCCTCTTCTTCTGGGTGTCGCGTATGGTGATGTCCGGCTGCTGGTTCATGGAGAAGGCGCCGTTTCACACGGTGTATCTGCATGGCACCGTGCGCGACATGCAGCATCGCAAGATGTCCAAGAGCCTCGGCAACGGCATCGATCCGCTGGACGTGGTGCGTCTGTACGGCGCGGACTCCTTGCGCTGGACCATGGTGGCCGGACTCGGGCTCGGCGTGGATGTGATGCTCGATCCGAACGACCTGGACAAGTCTTTCGCACCCGGTCGCAACTTCTGTACGAAGCTCTGGAACATCGCCCGCTTCCTGTTGTCGCGCGTTGGTACCGAGCCGGTGCAACGCGTCGAGTCTTTGCCTGCCGAGGCACTCACCGCGGCTGACGCCTGGATTCTCGATCGACTCGATCAGGCCATCGCCGACTGCGACGCGGCACTTGGTCCGGCGCGTCCGGCCGATGGCGAAGCCTGGACCGATGCCGAACGCGGACGCGGGCTGCGCCTCTCCGAGTACGCGGAAGCCGCGCGTCGGTTCGTCTGGAATGAGTTGGCGGACTGGTATCTCGAATCGATCAAGCCGCGTCTGATGCAGGACGGCGCCGATCGAGAAGTGGCGCGCGCGGTGTTGGCGCACGCGTTTGACGGTGCACTGCGACTGCTGCAACCGATGGTGCCATTCATCACCGAGGAGTTGTGGCAGCAGTTGCCGCAGACACCGCGCGACGCCTTTATCGCGCAGGCGGCCTGGCCGCGTCGTCGTGCTTCGCGACCCGCGCACGGCGATGCCTTCGAGAGTGCGCGGTTGGTGGTGCAGTCCATTCGCACCGTGCGCAACGAGAATGGCGTGCAGCCTGGCGCGTGGGTGGACGCCACACTCGTCGCCCACGACGGAATGGCGGTGGCACTCGCCCCGCAGCTCGCGGTTATTGGCTCGTTGTCGCGTGCCCGCGTGACGATGGCGGAAGCGGCGCCGAGTGGTGCGGCTGCGCACGTGGTGGTGGCGGTCGGGCTCGAGCTCGTGGTGCCGTTGGCGGGGATGATCGATCTCGCCAGGGAGTCGGCGCGAATTTCGACCGAGATGGAGCAGCTCGATACGCAGATCGTCGCGTTGGAAGGCAGACTCTCGAACGAAAAATTCACGGCGAAGGCGCCGGAGGCAGTGGTGATGGCCGAACGCGCGAAGCTTGACGAGTGGCGCGCGAAGCGCGAGCAGATGGCTGCCAAACTTCGGTCCTTCGCCGCATGAGCGAGGCGCAGCGGCGCGGACTGTTCGTGTTCGGCGCAGCCGTGATCGCTGCGGTCGTTGCCTCATGCGCCAGTGTCACGTCGCCGGAAGGGGGGCCGGAGGATCGCGATGCGCCGGTGGTGCTCAGGACAACACCGTCGTTTGGCGCGGTGGGCGTCAAACCGAAGAACGTCGTCATTCAATTCGACGAGGTGATCAGCGAGACGCCGCGAGGCGCGCAGGAGTTGCGCTCGATCGTCTTCATCAGCCCGAAGGTCGGTCCGCCCGAAGTGGACTGGCAGCGCAACAAGATCTCCATCCGCCCCCGGAAAGGCTGGAAGCCGAACACCGTCTATTCGATCACGGTCAGTCCCGGTATCGCCGACCTGCGCAACAATCAGTTGGACAGCACCATTCGTGTCGTTTTCAGCACCGGCGGCGAGATCCCCAAGACGTCGATCACGGGCGTGGTGTTCGATTGGGTTGCCGGAAAGCCTTCGCCGAAAGCGTTGGTGGAAGCAATCGCGGTGGACAGCACCACGTATCAGGTGCTTGCCGACTCGTCGGGGCGCTACGATCTCCGCTACATGCCGGCCGGCAAGTATACGGTGCGTGCGTTTGCCGATCGCAACAACAACCGTGAACTCGACCCCCTCGAATCGTGGGACACCGTCGGTGTCACGATCACCAGCACGGCCAACGTCGAGTTGTACACCTTCCCGCACGACACCGTGGGACTGCGCATCTCCGACATGACGCTGCTCGACAGCGGCCGCGTGGTGAAGATCACGTTCGACAAGCCCTATGCAGTGGATCAGCAGTTCACCGCCGGCACGATCACCATCAAGACGGCCGATTCGACGCCACTCGTGATCGCGAAACTCGAGACCGCGCCGGCACGCGCGCTCCTCGACTCGTTGCAGCGAAAGGCGAAGGCGGATTCGGTCGCCGCCAAGGTCACCGTGGACACCTCGGCATCGGCCAGGGCGCGCGCCGACTCGTTGCAGCGCCGACGTCGCCTGGACAGTCTGACGATCATCGAACGGACCGAGCGTGAGGCGCGCCGGTTGGCGGCGTTGCGTGGCAATCGCCCGCTGCCGCCGCGCGACACCACACCGCCGCCCAGGATGAAGCGACCGACGGTGTACAGCGACCTGTTCGTCACGCTGCAGCAGCCGCTGGCTGCCGGCGCACAGTTTCGCCTGCAGGCCATCGGCATGCGCAGTCTCTCTGGCACGGTGCGCTCTCCAGCGCGCACGCTCATCACTCCCAAAGCCGCCAAGGTCGACAGCAGCAAGCTCGTACCGCCCAAGCAGCCGTGAGCGGCACGTCATCGCTGCAGCCGGCGCTCTTTCTTGATCGCGATGGAACGCTCATCGCCGACGCGCACTTCCTCGCCGATCCAACGCTCGTCCGCCTGCTGCCAAACGCGGCGCGCGCGGTAGCTCGCATCAACGGCGCGCGCGTGCTGGCGATCATCGTCACCAATCAATCGGGGATCGCGCGCGGGCTCATCTCCAGCGCGCAATACGAGGCGGTGCGCACACAAACCGATGCGTTGCTCGCGCGCGGTGGCGCACACGTGGACGCCACCTATCACTGTCCGCACTGGCCCGACGTGAGCGGCCTCTGCGACTGCCGCAAGCCATCGCTTGGCATGTACTCGCAGGCGGCCCAGCGGTTCGGCATCGACCTCGCGCGGTCGGCCTACGTCGGCGATCGGTGGCGCGATGTGCAACCCGCGCAGACGACTGGCGGGTTCGGGGTGCTCATCCCCGGCGTGGAAACCCCGGAAGCCGATGTCGAGCTGGCTCGCCTTCACGCGGGTCCGCGCATACGAATCGCCTCCTCCGTACTCGAAGCGGTAGAGCTCGCGCTCGCCAGCATCGCCGTGGCGCACCTGGTGCCCGCCACGTGACCGCGGTTTCCCTGGCGCATTCGCGGATCGCGATTCTCGCGTCAGGCGGTGGATCGAATCTTCAGGCGTTACTCGACCACTTCGCCGGCGCCGCACGTCACGCAGGCGAAGTCGTGTGGGTGGGTTCCAACCTCGCGAGCGCCGGCGCACTGGCGCGCGCCCAGCGTGCGGGCGTGCACACGGCCGTGGTGAACGAGCCATCGAACAGCGATGCGATGCTCTCGGCGCTCGATGCGGTTGGCGCGGAGTTGTTGGTGCTCGCCGGCTATCTCAAGCTCGTGCCGCCAGCGGTCGTGCGCGCCTTTCACGGTCGCATGCTCAACGTGCATCCTGCGTTGCTGCCGGCGTTTGGTGGCCCCGGCATGTATGGCGAACGCGTGCACGCCGCCGTGATGGCATCGGGTGCTACCATCTCGGGTGCGACGGTGCACTTTGTGGACGAAGATTTCGACCG
>Ga0163144_10010422_pt1 | contig 19815 bp, 18 predicted proteins | sample OliLak19BULKMAT1_FD_123175 | JGI IMG/M metagenome (GOLD analysis project Ga0163144, IMG submission 123175) | Freshwater microbial mat bacterial communities from Lake Vanda, McMurdo Dry Valleys, Antarctica - Oligotrophic Lake LV.19.BULKMAT1 | ecosystem: Environmental > Aquatic > Freshwater >... | reverse complement strand
GACCTGGAGATGCTAAAGCTAGTTGCTGCCGAAGGTGAGATCAATTTGAAGTATCTGGACGAATCAGGATTTTGTCTGCGGAGTCCAGTCAGTTACAGTTACAGCCCAAGAGGAGAGCAGAAGAAAATAATTAATGACAAATATTTTTTGGGGTTTGGCTACTACGCCCCCATTAGTGACTTTCTACTGCTCAACCCTATCTCAATCAATCTGGCAGATAAATAAGGGGCATTCCTAAAATAATCAAGTGCATTTAAACTCTGATGTGACAAAATCTGCGCGATCGCCTGCTTATGATATTATTTTGAGTAGTTTTATTTTGGTGGAGAGGCGGCGAGGATGACCTTGGAACTAACTATGCAGATTGCAGGCTTAATTAATAGTTCTGATCTTTTAGCAAATCTGGCGAATTTAGATATTCAAAGCTTTAGCGATATTTCTACTCAGTTTTTTAATCAGTCCCATGATCTAGTTGCCCAAGCTAGTGGCGCATTCAAACAAGACGTTGTCGGCGATATGGCTAAGGGCTGGAATAACTTTATTCGCTCTGGTCAATGGGCTTCTTTACTAATTGGCTTAGTAATTGGCTATATGTTCCGTGTTTTCACTTCTTCGGGCTGAACTTTGGGGCTGAATTATAGCTGTTGAATAATTCGCTTAATTGTCGAAACATCGTTGGCGCTAGGAAAGATTTTCACATATTGCTCTAGATCGGCTTTTGCCTCTACCAAATAGCCCAACTGATAACAAAGTAAACCGCGATCTTTAATTTGTAAAATTGCATCGGGAACCAAGATCAAGATCCACTGCACAATCCGCAGAGCTTTGACATATTGCCGTTGTTGCAGATAAATCACCTTGAGATTCATCAACATTCGCTGCAAAATTGAACGCACGCCAATTGGTTGCAAGTATTCGGGTTGGAGCGTAATATGTTCGCCATAAATTTGAGAAAGACGTTGAGCACAGTCTTGGATAAACAGAATTTCGCCACCATAAAAAGGATCAACTAGAATTTCTAGTTCAGGCGATCGAGGACGAATTAAAAAATGTCCTGGAAAATTGATGCCATCAAAGGGAATACCTAAGCGATCGCTCAAAATCAAATATAAAACTGATAGGCTAATTGGAATTCCCAACCGACCATCGATCACATCGGTAATCAAGCTATTGCGGGGATCGTAGTAGTTTTTTTTATTGCCCTGAAATTTCTGCTGCCCAAACAAATACTGATTGATGATCTGCACCTGTTTCATTGGATAGCTAGTCTCCGCCAGCAGATTTTTTAGCTCAATCGTAAATTGAGCTAAGCGTTCACGGTAAATCGCCAAATCTATGCGTGGATATTCTGCCCAAGCGATCGCCAAAGTTGCCTCAAACAATTCATTCATACCCAAAGCGGTATCATTGAGGCGGGCAATTAGCCAAAATTTTTGTTGAGCAGCGGGAAAGTTGACCATAAATGACTGAGAAAAATCCTGAAAAATACTGGCTGCTAAAAAGTGAACCTATTACTTATTCTATCGATCAGCTGGAGCGCGATCGCCTTTCTCGCTGGGAAGGGGTGCGCAATTACCAAGCCCGAAATTTTATGACTGAGCAAATGCAGGTAGACGACCTGGCGATTTTTTATCATTCTAATACTAAGCCACCTGGAGCAGCAGGAATCTGTCGCATTAGTCAACCAGCCATTCCTGATTTTACAGCCTGGGACTTAGCTAGTGATTACTTCGATCCAGCTTCTATGCCCGATAAGCCCCGTTGGTATATGGTAGAAGTTGAATTTGTACGCAAGTTTCCGCGCTTGGTAAGCTTAAGCGAAATGCGTGAAGATCCAAAACTAGAGGGAATGCTGTTATTACAAAAAGGACAGAGGCTATCTATTCAGCCGCTTACATTTGAGTATTTTCAGCAAATTTGCAATCTATCAGAGATGGACCTGAAGACAAATAGGCTAGTTAAATAATTAAATTTAGATCGATAGTATTTACTTTAGGTCATTAAATTTGAATTCAGGTTAAATATTTTTAGAATTAAATTACTAAATCCTGGAATTAATCAGTAAAACTAAAGTTAGATTTATAAAACTAAAAACTAAATTGAAATTTGGTAAATAAGCTTACAGCTAGACGGGTAAATTTAAGTAGATACTTTCTTAAAAGATCTCTGTAAGCGATCGCCGCAAAATTTATGCCCAAGCAAACGATCCCCAAGGCTAACAAAATAAAAGTAGGAGCCATCACCATTCCGACCAAAAACCATGAAATCACATGGAAAATAATCGCGATCGCATAAATAAAAGCAAAACTAGCCACTACTTGAAGCCGAAGTTGGGAATAACCTAGGGCGGTAAATATTAAGGCTTGTAGAGAGATAAATAAATTGGCAGGTACGAGAAAAGCACAAATTCCAATGCAGTTATTTCTTGAGAATTCAGCAATCGACCAGCCATCTGTCATATTCATGGGATTTAGTCCGTAATAATTAGACAAAAAGAAGTTAATCAGGCAGAGTATAAAAACATTCTATAAATCTATGTTTTGCCTCAACCTGCGACTTTTATTCTCTCATTTAGGTTTTAGTCTAAATTTAAGTAAAGATTTGAGAAGCTGATGTCATAGGTCTTATGCTCACCATTTTCATTGATCTGCACTACCTGCCTGGTCATTACATAATAATTGCCAATCTTCTCATAGGTATCTTCAAACTTCGCTTGGCGGGTAATTTGATTGTCGGCGGGATTGCGAAACACTGCCGTGTAGGCTGAAGAGATATAGCCCTCACCAGTATCCAAATGCCCTAAATGATTGATCACAAATGCGACTCTTCCCATCACCCTGCTAACCATACAGATTTCTTTTTCACGCACTTTGTAGTTAGAACCCATCGCATCACCCGACACCAATATTTCTACTGCGCCAGTCTCATCAGTTTCACCCAAGCTAAAACTAGATTTGCCGTGGGCATCACCAAAGGATTTGCGTTTGCGGTGAGTGACTACATCTTTCAATTGATTTACCAGCCACTCTTGCCCTTCATCTACTTCGATCGTTTTTTCGCTGCCGTCAGGGTTTTTGCTGGTGCGGCTGAGATATTCTGGTCGATCCATCAAAACTTCTACAGACATATCAGAGTGGATTTTGACTTCGCCAGTCCGAGTTACTCCATTGATTGTGACTGAAACTTTGGCAGTTAGCCCAGGAAATTGGCTGTCCCAGGTATAACGATTTTCGTAGGCAGCTTGAAAAATTTGCTGCGCTTGGTTCTCTGCGGTGTTTTCTGTGGTTAGGGTTTGCATGGAAGGAGGGATTTTTGCTAATTATTTCTCATGATAGCGAACTCCAGTGCCATAATTCCTAGAGTATTCCTGTAGTTAGATCTTTTGTGCCTATGCAAGCTGTGATTATTGCGGGAGGAAAGGGTACGAGGCTACGTCCTCTGACCTATGGTTGCCCCAAACCGATGTTGCCTCTATTTAACCGTCCATTTTTGGCATGGATGATTGAGCGCTGTCGCCAAGTTGGGATCGTCGATATTTTGCTAAATGTGCATTACCAAGCAAGCCAAGTGGTGGATTATTTTGGCAATGGCGCAGATTTTGGCGTAAACATTAGATATATCCAGGAATCTACTCCCTTAGATACGGCAGGAGCGCTAAAGCTGGCTGAGCCTTTCTTCACCGATCAGCCTTTGCTGGTATTCAATGCTGACATTCTCACTGATTTAGATCTAAAAGCGCTAATCCAGTTCCATCGTCAACATCAGGCCCAGGCAACTCTCACGCTTACCCGCGTGCCAGACATTACTCCTTTTGGTTTGGTAGAGCTTGATCCTGAGCAACGAGTATTGGCATTTCGGGAAAAGCCTAATCCTGAACAAGCGATCAAATTTTTGGCGGCAGGAATTAATACGGTGAATGCTGGCACTTACATTTTGCAACCCGATCTGTTGGCTGAATACAGTTCTGGTGAGCCTTTGAGCTTTGAGCGCCGAGTTTTCCCTAATTTGTTGAGTCAAGCAAAGAAGGTGATGGGATTTGTCAGTGATTGTTACTGGTTGGATGTAGGCACGCCGCAAAAATATCTTCAGGCTCATAGCGATCTGCTCTTAGAAAAATTGGCTTCGGATTTGACCGCGATCGCCAACCAAACCGAACCTGGAATTTGGATTAGTCCTACAGCTACGATTTCTGCGGGTGCGAAGTTACATTCTCCTTGTTTTATTGGCGATCGGGTTTGGATTGGCGCTAAGGCAATTATCCCTTCGGATACAGTGATCAATTCCAATTCTTATATCGATAGTGAAATTAGTGCTGGAATTTATGCGCCAGGTTCTTTAATTTATGCTTGAAGTTGCGATTAAGGTTGAGACAAAAGGCTAGAATTGTGTCGTTCGGATTATTCCAGGATGAATATGGCATCTTCTTCAGCCCGCTTTAAGCTTCCTGGTGTCGAGCGCTATCTCAAGTTTTTGGCGGCGCAACCTTTACCAGAGACGGAAGAGTCGATTCCTTTGCGAGTATTGGTACAGATACTGGTATTTGTGGGGATTGGGGCAACTGACATAGCGGCAAGTACGAATAATAGTGCTTGGAGTATTCCACTTAGCGCGATTGGTGCGGTTTGGGCATGGCAGGCAAGACATAAGCGTAATGTAGCTGTAAAATTTTGCATTGCGATCACCATGATTGTGATCCTGGTGGTATTTCTGAATGATTTGATTCGCCAAGCCGAGGATACTAAATTACTTTTAGCCAGGCTTTTAATTCAACTTCAGGTATTACACAGTTTTGATTTGCCCCGCCGCAAAGATCTGGGTTACTCGATTGTGATTGGCACAATTCTGATTGGCGTTGCCGCAACTTTAAGTCAGACGATGATTTTTGGTGCGTGGTTAGCCCTATTTCTAGCGATCGCCATTCCAGTTCTAATTCTCGATCATCGCTCCCGTTTGGGCATTGTCACTAGGGAACTGAAGCTGAGTAAGCTAGGAATTTCGCCCCTGCCGCTAATTAGTCTATTTGGCTTCTCTTTAATAATTGGTTTAGCGATATTTGCGATTTTGCCGCGATTTGGTGGTTACCAGTTGCGAAGTTTTCCTGTCAGTATGAACCTGAACATTCGCAGAGAAGTGCCGCCTGGGAACATTATCAAGCCTGGGAGCAATGGACAGAGTGCAGGGCAGAATAATAATAGTGGAGGCGTGGGTGGAAGCGGTGGACAAGGACAAGCTGCTCAAGCAGTATTGCCACCCCTTTTTGCTGAAGAAATCGATACTAATCAATCTAATCCCCAAAAACTGAAGCCAGAGTTGATCATGCGGGTACGTTCTCAAGCGGAACTATTTTGGCGCGTACTGTCCTACGATCAATACACTGGTAAGGGCTGGAAAGTCAGCGACCGTAACAAAAAAAGCTTGATCACGGTTAAACGTGAACCATTTAATTATGAGTTTGTATTACCTACTCGTACTGGCATAGTGCGTTTTGGTATTCCCTCTAAAGAAGTAATTCAAACCTTTACGATTACCACAGATGTTTTTCCCAACTTGATTCCTGCGGCGGCAAATCCTACTCGGATTTATTTCCCTAGTGAAGCGGTAGATATGGATGAAGAAGGTGGACTGCGTGCGCCTGGACTATTGCCCCAAGACATGACTTACACGGTAATTTCTAACGTGCCAATTCGCGATCGCACTACTTTAGGAAAATCCCCTGCTCTCTACCCTTCTCCTGCCTATACTCGCTTCTTTTCTAAATATTTGGACGTGCCAGCAAATATTGCGCCAGTTCTGCAACTAGAGGCAATTAAACTTCTGAGTCAGGCGAGTAATGTAGCCACGGGCAAGCCCTTAAAATTAGATAACAGCTACGAAAAAGCGCTCTATCTTACCCAAGCCCTTAAACAAAATTATCGTTTACAGCCCTTGCAAGGGCAACTTTTGGGCGGCGATCGAATGCCTAGTATTCAAATGCCCAGCGATCAAACCTTACAATTCATTCAGCAACGGGGCGGACAGCCTAGCCATTTTGTGACTACTTTAGCGATGATGTTGCGCTCCATTGGCATTCCTACTCGCTACACTGTGGGTTTTGCACCAGGAAAATTCAATCCTTTCACAGGTTATTACGAAGTTTACAACACTGACACCATCTCTTTAGTTGAGGTGTTTTTCCCTGATTATGGTTGGTTTGCCTTTAATCCTGTACCTGGTAGTAGTCTTTTCCCACCTTCCGCCGAGGAAGATCGCACCTTTAGCGTTTTGCAACAATTTTGGCAATGGGTAGCAGGCTTTTTACCTTCGCCAGTTGTAGGCTTCTTTCAAGTGATCTTTAATCAAATTGGTAAATTCCTAAATGATTCGCTCACAAGTTTAATCACTACTCTTGCGAGTTGGGGTTGGGCGGGAATTATAGTCGGATTAGTAATTGTGTTTGCGATCGCTATTGGCATTTGGGGAATTTGGCAATTGTTTAATTGGTGGTGGGAAAATCGAAAGTTGCAACGAATGCACCCAATTAATCGTGGTTATCAACAGATGTTGCGACATTTAGCCGAAAAGGGTTTGACGAAGTCTCCTGCTCAAACCCCTGCTGAATATGCCCAAAGCGCCAGCGAAGCGATTCCTGAACAAGCCTCAGTGATTCAAGCCATTAGTCAGGCATATCAAGATTGGTATTACGGCGATCGCTCGATTTTGCCAATAGAATTAAAAAGATTGTTACAGCGTCTAAACCAAAAATCAGGTTTTACAAAAGGGTTTCGTCAGTAGGGCGATCGCCTGTCGCTAATAATCCATATTTAGGCGCAAAGATCATCGTAATCACAAATATCAGGGTTTGCAAAACTACAATGCAGCCACCTGTGGAACCATCAATGTGATAACTAATATAAGTACCGACTACGCTAGAAAATACGCCAGAAGCGATCGCCAGAAGCATCATCTGATCGAATTTATCAGTCAGTAAGTAAGCAGTTGCCCCAGGTGTAACCAACATTGCTACAACCAAAATAATTCCCACAGTTTGTAAGCCTGCTACCGCCGTAAGTGAGAGCAGTGAGAGCAGTAAATAATAAAGAAATCCTGTATTCAAGCCAATAGATTTGGCATGGGTGGGATCAAAGCAAAATAATAGGAAATCTTTGCGAAAAATGCCGATCACAGTTAGATTAATCACGGCAATGATCACGGTTTGCACAATATCAGCATTAGAGATTCCTAAAACATTGCCAAACAGAATATGCTTCAAATCTATATTGCTAGGGGTTTTAGAAATTAATACCAGTCCAAACGCAAAGAAGCCAGTGAATACAAGCCCAATTACAGCGTCTTCTTTAATTCTAGTTTTGGATTTAATAAATCCGATCGCAATTACCGAGCCTACCCCAAATACAAACGAACCAATCGCCAACGGAATATTTAAAATATGGGCAATCACCACCCCAGGCATAACCGCATGGGAGACCGCATCACCCATTAAAGCCCAGCCTTTGAGCATCATATAGCAGGAAAGCACTGCACAAATTAGCCCAACCAAAGCACTTACAGCGATCGCCTTAAGCATGAAGGCATACTGAAAGGGTGCAACCAACCATTCCCAAACCGATAGTAAATCCATTACTTATTGACCTAGTTTTTGTTTAGCTAGTGAGGATGCTAAAACCGAGGCGGAACCACCAAAGGTAAGCGCCAAATTTTCAGGCGTAAACACTTCGTTTGTATTCCCATAGGCTAGGATCGTGCGATTGATCATCACTACCCGATCGCAGAAAGTGGAAATTGAACTTAAATCGTGGCTGGAAATTAAAATCGTATGACCCAATTCGCGCAACTCGATTAAAAGCTGAATCATTAGTTTCTCTGTGGTCACATCTACGCCTGCAAAAGGTTCATCTAAGAGTAGAACAGTTGCCTGTTGCGCTAAAGCCCTAGCCAAGAAAGTCCGCTTCTTTTGTCCACCAGAGAGTTCGCCAATTTGGCGATCGCCTAGATCGGTTAACTGTACTTGGGAAATGCTTTCTTTTACCGCATAGCGATCGCGCTGACTGGGGATTCGTAATACATTCATATAGCCATAACGCCCCATCATCACTACATCCCAAACATTCACTGGGAAGTTCCAATCCACTTCTTCTGCTTGAGGTACATAGGCAACCAGGCTCTTTTTTTGGATTATCCTCACGGGCATTTGATCAATTAAGACTCTACCTGTAACCGGCTTTACAAATCCCATGATTGCCTTAAACAAAGTAGATTTACCTGCGCCATTCATGCCCACCAAGCCACAGATCGAACCACTTTCTAATTGCAGATTTGCGCCATGCAGAGCCACTTTACCGTTATAAGCGATCGTTAGATTTTCAATGTCAATCCTGATTTTATTCATTCTACTAATCCTGTAAACCTTTGATCAAAGTATCCACGTTGTATTCCAATAATTTCAAATAGGTGGGAGCAACACCATCTTCACTTGACAGCGAATCTACAAAGAAAACTCCGCCAAACTTTGAATTGCCTTCACTAGCAACTTGACGCTGAAATTTATCGCTAACTGTGCTTTCACAAAATACCGCAGGAACCTGATTTGCCTTCACAAATTCAATCATTTTCTGCACTTGTTTTGGCGCTACTTGCTGGTCAGAATTTACCGCCCACAAATACCCCTCCCTCAATTGATAATCACGGGTGAGATAAGAGAATGCGCCTTCGCAAGTAATCATGAATCGCTTGTTGCTTGGAATAACTGCTAAAGCCTTTCTCAGTTTTTGATCGATTACTTTAATCTTTGCGCTATAGGCTTCCGCATTAAAATTATAGACATTCGCATTTAATGAGTCGAGCTTGACTAAGGCTTTACGAATATTTTCTACATAGATCAGAGCGTTCTTAGGAGACATCCAAGCATGGGGATTAGACTTATTTTTGTATTCTCCTTCAGCGATCGCAATCGGCTGAATTCCCTCACTAGCAGTCAAGTGAGGAACTGAACCCAAATTAGTATAGAATCTTTCTGCCCAACGTTCAAATCCCAAGCCATTATCTAAAATTAGGTCGGCAGTTTGCGCCTTAACTAAATCGCTGGGAGTCGGCTCATAGCCGTGAATTTCGGCACCAGGCTTAGTTAAAGATTCCACAATTGCTTTATCCCCAGCCACATTTCGCCCAATGTCTGCCAAAACCGTAAATGTAGTCAAAATTCGCTTTTTTTGCGGTTTTTTAACTTCTATTTGCGACTCGGACGGCAGTGGGCTTACAGTCAGATCACGGCTTGGCAAGCCACAGCCATTTAGCCAAAGACTCAATATAGAAATTGTGATATAACCATAAATTATTTTCATAATGCTTTCATAATTGCATAGAAGCTATGATTTCACAATCACTTCATATTTGCAAGCCCCCAAAGAGAGCTATTTGCCAAAAAATGGGTATCCTGAGATATCTACTACTAATTGCCTTTTAATCCCGTTAGTTACTTTGTAGGCACAAAGCCCTTTGCTCGCCACACTGGTATTACAGGTATTCTTTACTGCCTGTGAGTCAACTATAATTAGGCTGGGGAATTTAGGCTCTCCATGACGGATATTATCAACAGCATGAACTGAGAATTAGGGTTAATATGTCAAAAGTTAATTGCTGAAAATTGAGCATGGAACAGGCATATTGGTTAGCGTGGTCACAGATTCCAGGTATTGGATCGGTATTACTCAAGCGGATTCACCAGGAATTTCAATCCCTTTATACGGCTTGGAATGCCAACTCAAAGCAACTAAGCAAAGTGGAAGGCTTGGGAGAGGTGACAATTGAGAAGATTGTGAATGCCCGCCATGGTGTGCATCCTGCGGAACTTTGGGAATCCCATCACCAAAAGAATCCAAATCTCTGGACACCAGCCGATCCAAACTATCCTGGCATTTTGTGGGAAATTCCTGATCCACCGCCTGTACTCTATTGGGCTGGAAATTTGCAAGTTTGGGATCAATCCCGCGCGATCGCCATAGTTGGTACCAGAGAACCAACCGTCTATGGCAGAAGATGGGCAAAGAAAATCGGTAAAGCCCTAGCAGAGAATGGTTATATCGTGGTATCTGGCTTAGCAGATGGCATAGATGCCGAGGCGCATAGTGGCTGTCTGGAAGCAAATGGCGCAGCGATCGCCGTAGTCGGCACAGGTGTAGATCGGGTGTATCCCGCCAAAAATCAGCCAATTTATCAAAAAATTTTACGCACGGGCTTAGTCGTAAGCGAGTATCCCCAAGGCACTGCCCCAGATCGTGCTCATTTCCCGCAACGCAATCGAATTATTGCTGGACTTTGCCGAGCCACAATTTTGATCGAGGCGCCAATTCCATCAGGCGCGCTGATTACCGTCTATCAGGCAAATGACTATGGACGTGAAGTCTATGCTTTACCTGGCTCACTGGATTTTGAACAAAGTCGCGGCTGCTTGGAAGTAATTCAACGGGGCGGACAAATTATCTTGGGCGTGGATCAGCTAATTGCCTCCTTGGGCAATCTGCCAGTTTTGGATACTCCTACAGATTCTTCTGTAAATGCGTTAAAACCTGCCAAAAAAACTACAAATCCAGCTAATTTAAGTAAGCGATCAAAAGATTCTGAGCCAATTCAGTCGCAAATCACCGATCCAATTCAGTCGCAAATTCTAGAATTATTAGATCGCCAGGGGATTATGGGGTTTGATCCACTAGTAGATCAATTAAACTTAAACTCAGGCGATATATCTAGCGCACTATTGCAGTTAGAATTGCTTGGTATGGTGGCTCAATATCCTGGGATGCGCTACCAGCGAACTAGCTAGATTCTCTGATTTACTAAAGAACTTTAGCAAAGCTCATTCAACTTTTGGTCTCAATCTATGCAAAGCCTGCGGAATACAATCGAAGATATTGTGGTTGAAGAGTCAATTCAACAGCTTTGTTATGTGCAAAAGAAGTTAGAAGAAAAGACCGATTTGAGTACCGACTTGAGTGATGTGGTGGCGGCGGCTCTGAATAAATTACCTCCGATGTATGCCACAAGCGATCGCGGCTGGCAGATGTTACGCAAAAAAGCAAATAATGAATTGACGCGCCAAATTAGCCAAGCGGTGCAGCAATCGATTCAAAATGCTAAGCCAAAAGCACCTAGAGATATTCCGCATATCAGTGAAGACGAGTTAGAAGTCCCTGCTCATTCTCTCGCTAAGCTGCAAGATATTTTACAAAACTATGATCTAGAGTGGAAAGATATTCCTAGTGCGGTAGAGACAATGTTAGACAACATTCGTTGCGGCGTAAATTTTAACCACCATCGCGAGACTAATCTCCAGATTTTTAATCGGCAATCGCCTCAACCTCTATCGCCGAAAAAATCCTGGAAGGAGCAATCTCTAAGTTTAGAGAAGAGTTTAGAAAACGGAGATCTTGAGCAGGAATCTGAGTTAGACAAGCTAGTTAAACTCTCCAACAGTGAACAGGACTTCGCCTCCTATATGTTGCCGACTGCCTGTTTTTATGCTAATGCCCTAGAGAAACCAGTAGTGCTGACTGCAAGGGCGCAAATTCAACGCTTGGGTGCAATGGTGGGAAAGAATGTGAAACTGGAAGATGTAGCTGCCTATGCGCTCAATCGTCTGCCACCAATGTATGTCACTAATCGCCAAGATCTAAAGCAAGCAAGAGAAAAAGCAAAGCAAGAGTTAGGGAGTGATTTGATTTCCTTAGTGATGCAGGCAATTATGACCTTGAGCAAAGCTCCTACTCGCTTGGTTAATCCGATTCCTTTAGCTAAGTTTGATCGGGATCAAGAAGAAGCACTTACCCAATTACGGTTGTTGCTCAATCGTGATGATGTGACTTGGCGGAATGTGGCAGCGATGGTTTTAGAAGCAATGGATGGGGCAAAACAACAAGGTGATGATTGGCGCAAGCGTTGGGAAAGAATGGGACAAATCTATCGTAAGCTTCCACTTCAGCCTGGTGAAGCCGAATTATCTCTCTTGCCTTCAACTCAAGGCGATGTGTTATCGGTGCGGGCGAATACTCGTTATGCCTTCGCTTTACTGGTAGATAATCCGCAAAAAGTCGCAAAAATCGTATTGCAGTATTTCCCCACGATCGCCTATGTGGAACTACTCTCTCCTCTTCTGCCTTTCTCTCTAACCTATACCAGGGAAGAAATGGCGGCGGATGGAATTTTTCCCCCAGCCAAATCTGCAAATCAAGCGCCAAAGGTCGAAGTTAAGGGAGCAGCAAAGTCTCCTACTTCTATACTGCCTAATTCTGCGCCTGTAAATGCTGCTAAGGCTGAAGTGACTAAGCAAGAGCGTTGACCGAGCTTAAATTATGAGCATGAGACATTTATGAGTGATTCAACCTCAACTACTCCATCTATTCCAGTAGATTCTCAGCTTCACTCCTTTTCGCCAACTAATCAGGTAGATCGATTTCTTGCCTTGCGCGCGATCGCTGCATTTTTGATTGTAGCTGCCCATTGTCTTCCACCCAGAGAGACGATTATTTATCGGATTGGTGACCTAAATTACGATTTGAGTTGGTTGCTATTTGCGCCTGGTGGTTTGTACTTGCGCGTCTTCTTCTGTCTCTCTGGCTATTTAATTGGCAAGGTCTTCTATACAGGCAAATATGATTTAAGTGTGCCTAGTGTGCTGAAGTTTTGGCGAAATCGGATGTTGCGAGTATTTCCGCTTTATTACTTCGCGGTTTTGATTCTGGTGGTATTTGTCTACACGGATTTATTGAAAATAGAGAACTGGGGATATTTATTGAGGATTCTCACTTTTACCTATAATCACGGCTTACCCATCGACTTTGATCGGGCATTGTGGGCAGTTTCTACTGAGGTGCAGTTCTATGCGATCGCGCCCTTTGTTTTCGGCTTATTTAGATATTTAGTCCGTCCTAGACAGATATTAATTGCGATTCTGGGAATTTTTGCTTTTACGATCTTCTATCGCAGTTTGGTATGGAATTCTGATTTAAGGCAGGATATTATTACTTACTGGTACACGCCACTTTTACCAAATTTGGATGTATTCCTTTGCGGCTTCTTACTCAATCCTCTGCTTAAGCTCACAACCCATATTCGCAGCAATTGGCTGAATCGAATTTCTCCTGTTTTTCTCCTAGTTTTACTGCATTTCACCACCGTTTTCCATGTATATTATCAAGAACTTCGCAATGCTACCAATCAAGATGTGGGCGTGCGGAGTCCGATTACCTTTATGGTGATGCCAGCGCTTTCGGTAGTTGTAATTTGCTTTTTCATCTATCAAAGTGAATCAGGCGGAGCTTATCAAAACTTTCAGAAAATTAATCAAAAGCTCTCTCTAGCAGTTTGTTTACAAAATCCTTGGCGAATAGTTGAGATTTTTGGACATCTTTCCTATGGTATTTTTGTCTGGCATATGCCAATTTTGGCAAAAGTTAGAGGAATTATTACGTCTAGTCTGCCCTTAGAGAATTTTATTACTAGATTTGGCGTAGTATTCTTTTGGGCAACCATAATTGCTGTGGCAACTTATTATTTGGTAGAGCTTCCTGCGGTACGTTGGCGAACTAGTCGCAACCCCTAATCGCAACCTAAAGACTCTCTAGTTTCTACGCCTGTGAGCGAATTCGTTCCCTTAGCTTTTGCACAAAGCCACTTCACCTGAGCACCATCCAAAATCGCCTCGCTAAAATCCGCACCATCAATATTGACAAAATCAAAGGTACTGCGTAACATAATCGATTCCGTTAGATTCGTATCACTTAAGTCGGCATTGGCAAAATCTGCCTGATCTAGCATTCCACCACTAAGATTTGCGCCATGCAAGTTGGCATTTCGGAGAATCGAAGCACTAAAGACTGCGCCGCGTAAATCGGCATTCTCAAAGTTTGCGCCTTCCATATTTGCATTGGCAAAACCCGATCCAGCTAATTCCTGCCCCGCAAAATCTCTTCCCTGTAAAGCGCCATGACTAAAGGAAAGTGACTTCGCTTCTACGGGTAAAGCTAAAAACAGAAGAGAACATAGTAGAACAATCAGTAGCCTTCTCAAAATCTTTGCCCTACTTTAATTACTACGACTAGCGAAGGGTTTCATTAGCAAATAGCCCGCACCAAAGGAAATCAAAACAATACAAATCACCGTTAAAGTCAACCAAACCCCTGTCAAGCCACTATCTAAGCTTTTGGTTTCAGGAGAAATTGGCGATGTAGGTTCTTCAGTGTAGAGTTTGGGAGATTTGGTCGGCTCAGGTTTTGGCTGAGAAATGTTCTGAGGGTTTTTTGGTGGCGCTTCTGGCATTACAGGCCCCTCAAAGGGAAGAGTAACTTGCGATCGCGTAGATTCAGGTTTGGATGATGAAATTTGAGCAGAAATTTGAGCAGAGATTTGGGGCTGGGAAACTGGAGGCGTTAGTAAAGCTTGCACTCTTTGACTAGAACGTTGGCTAATTTCTTGGACCCCAGCGCTAGATTTAGCTACTAAAGTTTGGATCTGTTGATGGGCAGTAGCGATCGCTGTAAATTCTTGACGTAAAACCTGATTTTGACTAACTAAGCCCTCATTTTCGATTTGGACTGTGGCGAGGCGCTCCTTAGTATTTTGTAACTCTGCCGAAAGCTGACGATAAACCGTAATTGGTACTGAGGGTTGGTATGGGGGTTGATAGGGCGGTTGTAGTGATGGCTGCTGACTAGGAGCATTGCCAGAATTAGTACCAGGATTTGCAGAGGTAGTTTGCATAAAAACTTAAGATACTTGACAGAATTGAGTGCAAAAGTAGGCAAAAATATAACACTAAATCTCACTTCTGCGGCAATTAATTGTAAATTCTGACTTTTGCCGTTACCTAAGAATGCTCCTAAGAGCGCTATGATAGCCCAAGCAAAACTATCTTCTGCGCATGAAACTAGCTTTTATCATTGACGCGATCGCTCAACTTGATCCAACCCACGATACTAGCGTGGCGATCATGGAATCAGCCTGTAGTCTGGGGCATGAAGTGTGGATCGGTCAAATGCACCACCTGAGTGTAATTGGCGGTCAGGCTTGGGGTAGGCTACAACCTGTGCAAGTTCATAAAGTTGAGTTAGTAAATGGCAAGTGGCAAGCTCAGTCTGCTTGGTACGCAACTCAACCTGCTCGAATGATCTCGCTGGCAGAAATGGATGCAGTTTGGATCCGCCCCGATCCACCTGTGACCACGGAGTATCTCTACGCTACTTATATTTTGGATTATGCCCATACCAGAGTAGTCAATAGCCCCCAAGGGATTCGCAATGCCAATGAGAAAATGTATGCGTTGCAATTCACTCAAGCAATTCCTGAAACCATTGTGTCGGCAGATAAGCAGGTATTAAAGGATTTTGTGGCAGAAAAAGGGAATGTGGTGCTTAAACCTTTAGGTGGAAAGGGCGGCGAAGGGATTTTATTTTTACAGCCAAGCGATCGCAATCTCAATTCTTTAATCGAAATCAGCACTAATTTTGGTAAAACCCCGGTAATGGCGCAAATCTACTTACCAGAAGCACAGGCTGGGGACAAACGAATTATTTTACTTAATGGCGAAGCGATCGGCGCGATTAATCGCATCCCTGGTAAAGGCGAATTCCGCGGCAATATGGCGGCGGGTGGTAGTGTAGCCGCGATTGAAATTACCCAACGAGAACAGGAAATCTGCGCTCAACTTGCGCCTGTATTACAAAAAGATGGCTTAATTTTTGTTGGGATTGATGTGATTGGCGGCTTCTTGACTGAAGTGAATGTCACCAGTCCTACAGGAATTAGGGAGGCAGATCGATTGGCAACTGATCCTAATCATCGACGTTTAGGCGATCGCGTGATTAATTGGCTGGCTCAGGGTTAAAAAAGAAAGAATGGAAATCCTCTGCGTTAGTAATGGACATGGCGAAGATCAAGTTGCCGTGCGGGTTGCGCTGGAATTAGAAAAGCTGGGCGCAAAAGTTAAGGCGCTGCCAATGGTAGGTGTGGGATCTGCCTATGAAAAGGCAAATATTGAAATTCTGGCAGAGGGAGTGCAAGCAATGCCTTCAGGCGGCTTTGTAAGGATGGATTCTAAGCAACTGGTAGGAGATTTGCGGGGCGGACTGCTGCAACTTACTCGAAAGCAAATTGGCTTGGTGCGTGACTGGTCAGTCAAAAAAACTTCACAAAAACGTCTGGTGTTGGCGGTGGGCGATATTGTGCCTTTGCTGCTTGCCTGGTTACCAACTTGGGTGGGGGGCTGTGACTTTAGTTTTATTGCTACTGCTAAGTCTGAATACTATTGGCGCGATCGCTTAGGTAAATTGCTTGAAGTCAAGCCAACCTGGGGTGGGTCAGTTTTTTATCCTTGGGAGCGCTGGTTAATCTCTCAAAAAAGTTGTAAGAACGTCTATGTGCGCGATCGCTTGACCGCCGAATGGTTGAATCAAAAATTTCGATTAGGCGTGCAATATCTCGGCAATCCGATGATGGATCGACTAGATCAGCAAGATTTAGGACTAGATATTAAAGCTGATGACTGGATTGTAAGTATTTTGCCTGGCTCCCGCGTGCCTGAAGTTTATCAAAACTGGGATACCCTGCTCCAAGGTGCAGAAATTTTAGCTCGACACTTGCCCCATCCCGTGCATTTTTTGGCAGCGATCGCCCCAGATCTAGATCCAGAAAAATTAAAGCAAATTTTGCAACAAACAGGTTGGACAGAAATCTCAGAAAATCGGTTTCGCCACAACTCCTCCTACTTATATCTAGTCAGCCAGGGCTTTGGTGCTTGTTTACACCTTTGCCACTTGGGCTTAGCGATGGCGGGTACAGCTACCGAGCAGTTAGTAGGTTTGGGAAAACCAGCAATTACGATCGCTGGCACAGGACCACAATTTACTCGGGGATTCGCGCTGGATCAAGCCAAACTATTAGGGCTTTCAGTGAAACTAATCGACAAACCTAGCCAAATTGGCGGCGTAATTGAGCAAATGCTGCAAGATCCTGACTATTTTCAACTGGTAGTCGAGAATGGCTATGAACGAATGGGCTTGCCTGGGGCTTCCAAAGCGATCGCTAATTCTTTATTTATGCACTAAAACCGCTAACTTGATACTAGGATACTAGGACAAAATTTCCTTTCTCTTTCTATTAAAATTCAGGTCAATTTAGGTCAAATATGGCTGAAAATCTTATTTCAATTCCTGCCCACGGTGGCGAGCTAATCAATCGCCTTGCGACTGAGGCTCAAATCGCTAATTTTCTTAGCCAAGCCGAAAATCTACCCCGCATTCAACTGACAGAGCGATCGCTTTCGGATTTGGAATTAATTGCGATCGGTGGATTCAGCCCGCTCAAGGGTTTTATGACCCAGGCAGACTACCTTTCGGTGGTTTCGCAAATGCGTTTAGCAAATGGTCTACCTTGGTCGATTCCGATTACCTTGCCCGTAAGTCAAGCGATCGCCGAAAGCCTTAAAATTGGCGCATTAGTGCGTTTAGATCACCCTGAAGGACATTTTATCGGCATTCTAGAACTAGCAGAAAAATATAGCTATGACCAGGAAGCGGAAGCAAATCAGGTTTATCGGACTTCAGACGAAGCGCATCCAGGCGTAAAAGTAGTTTATGCCCAAGGAGAAATTAACCTAGCGGGAGAGATCTGGCTATTAGAGCGCCGCTCTCATCCACAATTTCCCACTTATCAGATCGATCCTGCTGCTACTCGGCAAATGTTCCAAGCTAGAGGCTGGCGCACCATTGTTGGCTTCCAAACCCGCAATCCAATTCATCGCGCCCATGAATACATTCAAAAATGTGCAATGGAAACTGTAGACGGGCTATTCCTGCATCCCCTGGTAGGTGCGACTAAGAGCGATGATGTGCCTGCAGATGTGCGCATGCGCTGCTATGAAATCATGTTGGAGCACTACTATCCAAGCGATCGCGTAATTTTGGCAATAAATCCCGCCGCCATGCGCTACGCTGGGCCAAGAGAGGCTATTTTCCATGCCCTAGTGCGTAAAAATTATGGCTGTACTCACTTCATTGTTGGGCGCGACCATGCTGGGGTAGGAAATTACTATGGTACCTATGAGGCTCAGCATATTTTTGCCCAATTTCAGCCAGGCGAGCTAGGCATTACGCCGATGATGTTTGAACACGCTTTTTACTGCAAACGTACCCTGGGAATGGCAACCGAGAAAACTAGCCCTAGCAAGGAAAATGAAAGGATTCACCTCTCAGGTACCAAAGTTAGGGAAATGTTACGCCGCGGCGAATGCCCACCACCTGAATTTTCGCGCCCTGAAGTTGCAGCAGAACTTGCCAAAGCCATGCACCAAATGGCTCTAGCTGATGCGTAGACTTACTTCTGTCCAAACTGCTTTTAGATACTCCCAAGCTTCCCGTAGATCAAATCCTCGGCTGTGAGGGAGCCAGCAAAATTAAAGTAATTAATGAGGGGCAAGCCCCTTTTTTTTGGCTGATCTGCTGAAACTGGGGCAGGATAGGACAAAATTCACCCATATTTAGATTAATTCTCCTAAATTTAGCTAAAAAATTCGCAGTCTATGCTATGGACTAAACCTTAAGTGAGAAGATTCTATTACGATTTATTTGACCGCTATAAACTGTAGAAGCAAAAAACAAGATCAAGTTAATAGAGTCATTGCTGTGAATTTATGCAAACCATAGGGCTGCGATCGCTATTCTAGAAAGATTTGAGAAAAATTTTCGATTTGGGAAAAAGAAATTTCGGCTTCCCTTGGCGCTCAATAATTAACGTAAATCGGAGCATTTAGGCGTAAATTAAAGCTAGAGTAAGCATGAGCATTTTTAATTATTTCAGTTAGTTAGTTTATTGCCCCTGATTTTGGCAATTTAGCTAAATAAATCAAAGATAAACAGGCAAAGCCTAATGCTGATAAATAGAGAGGTTAGTGCCCAGAAAAATATAGAGAGATCAGTGATCCCCACTGCCAGCTTGCCAAAGTAGGAAACAAAAACTTCCCAGATTTCATAGAAATATCTTGGATTAAGGGGTGTTGACAGTGAAGGTATATTTATGCGTTTGATTTAAGCGCTTAGCCTAATACACAGGACGGGATTTTTTTTTGTTCACCGTGAACTTGTAGCCAAAAAATATGCCTGTAGATTGATACGGTGTGAGGAATTGAGTATATCTTTTTTATTCTTAGCTCTATCAAGAGTAGGAAAAAGATTGATAAGTATTGATAAATACAGATTAATTAATCAATAACCCATCCAGATTTACGAGTGGCAGGAGGCTGACTTTTGAAAAATAACCCTTTAAGAAAAGTAGAAAATTCTCTGTTTAATATTTCTTCCCAAACGGTTGAACAGAATAAAACTTTTCAGAAAGTTCGCAGTTCAATAGCATTGTTTGGATTCGCTCTCTCCATTGGCTCAGTCGGCATATTGCTAAATCAACAGGACGAGCAACCAGCTAATGCGTCTCCTCTTCCTAATTCCGATCAGTCTTCTCAGGTTTTAGATCGGATTTCCAATCAAACTACTTTAATCAAGTCTAATCCAGCCTTTTCAACCAACTTTGTTGTCAGTAATCTTGCTGTAAATGAAGCAGCTATCTCAGAAGGGAATGATAGAGTAATTCTAGATCCCTTGAACACTAGCTTTATTCCTAGTAAGAAAGTTACTAACGCAAAGCTAGATTTAGCTGAAACTGTCAAGACCCAAAGCTCTGATTATCTGGAAGTTGCCGAGGTTGATTCCACTGTCCAGGTTAATGCCCAGGCTGATGCCCAGACCAATATTTCAAATACTAACACTTCAAACAAAAGTG
>Ga0163144_10010421_pt1 | contig 19815 bp, 18 predicted proteins | sample OliLak19BULKMAT1_FD_123175 | JGI IMG/M metagenome (GOLD analysis project Ga0163144, IMG submission 123175) | Freshwater microbial mat bacterial communities from Lake Vanda, McMurdo Dry Valleys, Antarctica - Oligotrophic Lake LV.19.BULKMAT1 | ecosystem: Environmental > Aquatic > Freshwater >... | reverse complement strand
CAGTAAAAGGAAAATGATTTTCGATCAGTTGATGACTGAGCCGTTGGATGGTTAATTGTAATTGTTCGTTTGATAAGATCGTCTTCAAATCTTTAAGTTTTTATAAAAATAAACACTTCGTATGAAACTAGTTCATTCTAATAAAAACAAAAGAGCGGCACTATTGCCTCTCTTTTGTTTTCTTCGTTCAGATCAATTTTATTCCTCTCCCAAAAACGGATAACGGTAATCTATTGGCGGGTTGAATGTTTCTTTTACTGTTCTTGCACTTAACCAACGATATAAATTTAATATACTTCCTGCTTTATCATTGGTACCGCTTGCTCTTGCTCCACCAAATGGTTGCTGACCAACAACTGCACCGGTGGGTTTATCATTAATATAAAAATTTCCAGCGCTGTTACGAAGTTTTGCTGTAGCCAGTTCAACTGCATTGCGATCTTGTGCTATCACTGCTCCTGTTAAAGCATAAGGAGAAGTACTGTCAACTAAATCCAATGTTCTTTCAAAAGCATTCGCAGGATAAATGTAAACGGTTAAAACGGGCCCGAAAATTTCATCGCACATGGTTACATATCTTGCAGTTTTTGCTTCAATGATCGTTGGCTGAATAAAGTATCCTTCTTTTTTATCGCACTTACCTCCTACCCATATCTCTGCTTTCTCATCTTTTTTTGCCTGGTCAATATAACGTTTGATGTTATCAAAACTTTTTTCATCAATCACCGCATTCACAAAGTTCGAAAAATCTTCAACTGTTCCCATCTTAAAACTCTTTACACCGGCAATGAGTTTTTTCTTTACTTCTTCTGCAATATTAGATGGAATATAAGCTCTTGATGCAGCAGAACATTTTTGTCCCTGGTATTCAAACGCACCACGTAACAAGGCGGTAACTACTACATCAGGATCTGCACTTTTATGTGCTATTACAAAATCTTTTCCTCCTGTTTCACCAACAATGCGTGGATAAGCACGGTACATGCCCATATTTTTTCCAATCGTTTCCCACATGTTATTGAATACCCCTGTTGACCCTGTGAAATGTACTCCAGCAAATTCTTTATGATTGAAACATACTTTACCAACGGTTGGTCCATCTACATAAACCAAATTAATAACGCCACCTGGTAAGCCTGCTTCTTTTAATACACGCATGATCATTTGTGCACTATATACTTCTGTGTTAGCAGGCTTCCACACCACTACGTTTCCACACATGGCAGCACTTGTTGGCAGGTTACCGGCAATAGCAGTAAAGTTGAAGGGTGTAACGGCTAATACAAATCCCTCTAGCGGACGATACTCCATTCTGTTATGCATACCCGGTCCACTGATGGGTTGCTGACGATAAATATCACTTAAGAAATGAACGTTGAAACGAAGGAAGTCGATTAATTCACATGCACTGTCGATCTCAGCCTGATAAGCATTCTTACTTTGGCCAAGCATAGTTGTACCATTCATGTATGGCCGATACTTGGTTGCCATAAGATCTGCTGCACGTAAGAAAATATTTGCACGGCTTTCCCAACTCATGTTGCTCCAGCTTTCTTTCGCTGCCAATGCCGCCTCAATGGCTAGCTGTACATGTTTTTCTTCACCTGCATGAAAATATCCCAACACATGTTTGTGTTCATGTGGCGGATGCATGGCTGTTTTATGATTGGTACGTACTTCTTTATTTCCAATGAACATGGGCACATCAATTTCACTACTCTTTAATTCAGCCAATACTTCTTTTAAACGCTTTTTTTCTGCACTGCCTGGCGCATAGTTCAACACCGGCTCGTTAACCGGCATTGGGTAATTGAAATAACCTGTGTTCATACGAATGTTGTTTAATGATTGATGAATGTTATTTTAAACCCTGTTTCTGTTTGTTTAAACCATAAGGCTCCACCATCAAGCATAGCGCCCTGGTGCGTTTTCACCACCTTATCCAGCTGCTGTTTTGCAACAGCCGATTTTACTTTCTCATTGAAGTAGTTTTCATATTGATTCAGAAAATCAATTTGGTCACGGATTGCCGGATGTGTTAAAGGATATGCGATCAGCTTTGCAATACTATCCCGCTCATCATTTGCCACCCAATACTTTAGCTTTTTTAAAAATTTTTTAAATGCAAGCGGATCGGTAATTCCTACCTGGCTCCAAGCCAATGAATTTGCTTTTTTATGGAACTCCGGATCGTCCTGCTCTTCTGCTACTGTTAATTCAAACGAGGGTGCGGTATTATTTTTTTGTGTGGTATCCTGTATTGATGCAGCCGGTTCTTCCTGCACAGCTGTATCTTCCTGTAAGAGTTCTTCTTCCTGTTTGGATGAACTATTCGTGCAGGCAGCTATCATCAAACCATTAAAAAGAATAAAAAGAATGACCACTCTTTTCATAACAAGTTTTATTTCAAAACAAACATATACATTACTTCATTGATCATTTGATCAATGAGTGAATTTATTATTTTGCTTCTGCTTCTTTCTCACTCATCAAATATGCTTTGATGAAACCATCGAGTTCACCATCCATGACAGGGCCAATATTACCTACTTCATAATCTGTACGATGATCTTTGATCATTTTGTATGGATGAAATACATAACTGCGTATCTGGCTGCCCCATTCTATTTTTTTCTTCTTTGCATTGGTTGCATCCTTTAACTCATTCCGTTTTTGTAATTCCATTTCATACAAACGGCTCTTCAGCATTTGCATGGCCAACTCCCTGTTACCTAACTGGCTTCTGTCCTGCTGACAAACCACCACAATACCAGTAGGAATATGTGTTAACTGTACTTTTGTTTCTACTTTATTTACGTTCTGTCCGCCGGCACCGCCACTTCGTGAGGTTTCCATTTTCACATCAGCCGGATTGATCTCGATATTAATTGTATCGTCCACCAACGGATAAGCATACACGCTTACAAAAGAAGTATGTCGTCTTGCATTGCTGTCAAATGGAGAAATACGAACTAAACGGTGAACACCGCTTTCCGCTTTCAGAAAACCATAAGCAAAAGGGCCATCAAACTGGTAGGTACAGGTTTTTATACCGGCACCATCACCATCCTGCCAATCTATTTCTGTTACTTTCCAACCCTGCTTTTCGCCATACATGCGATACATACGTGCAAGCATTTCAGCCCAATCCTGGCTTTCGGTTCCGCCTGCGCCAGAGTTAATTTGTAAAACAGCGGGTAATTCGTCTTCGGGTTGATTGAGCGTGCTTTTAAATTCAGCATCCTCAATAGCGGCCACTGATTTTTGGTATGCTTCTTTGGTTTCTTCTTCTGTAGCATCTCCTGATTTCCAGAATTCAAAAAGCACAGCAAAATCTTCAACAGCAGTATTGGTATCGTCATAGAGCTTTACCCAATACTCGTTGTTCTTGATCTCTTTTAAAATTTCAGTTGCACGCTTATTATCGTCCCAGAATCCGGGACTTAGAGTGAGTTGCTTGTCTTCGCTGATTTTATATTGTCGGTTCCCGACGTCAAAGAAACCTCCTCAGGACAAGAATACGTTCCCTTAAATCATTTAATTTTTCTAATGTCATAACGGGTGCAAATGTAAGGAGAAAGTTGGTTCTTTCGCTCTTTCATCTGCACGGCATAAAATAGTTATTGTAACAAAGCACTGCCGAATAAATGATTAAACCGTTCGCAATGGATCAATGCATACTTGTATATAATGAAATTGGGCATTGAAGGAATATCATACAACTGATTACCATTGGTTGATTTGAGATCACTGAGTTTGATAAATTCTGTCGGGCCTTTGTCTTTTGAGAGATATACTTTCAGATCTGGTCCGTTACTGGTAACAAAATTTTCCAATACCAGAATAAATTTTCCGTTTTTAAGATAAATCCTTGCTTGTCCCGAAACAGTTCCCCAGCGTTCATTTACAAACGAGCCCTCAAACTTTACTTTAGCGGTGGTATCTGTTAGCACTTCATTCAGCGTTGTTTCTGAACTTTTTTTACAGGAAACAAAAATGGTTGCAATCATTGCGGTTAGAAATAAGTAATATTTCATGATCAGTTATTTTTTGTAATCATAAAGCTACTTTGCGTCGTGATGCCCGCATGTCGTTCAAATGACATAGTAAATTTTAACATCTCTTCTCAGCAATTTATCTTCTGTTCAATTGATGTCAATTTCGTAATTTGCCCGCCTTGATTACCCAGTCTACCATACAGCAAATTCTCAGTCGCATCGATATCATTGAGATCGTAGGCGGGTTTTTAAAGCTGAAAAAAAGAGGCAGCAGCTACCTCGGCTTGTGTCCTTTTCACAATGAAAAAACGCCTTCTTTTACTGTTTCAGCTACCAAAGAAATTTATAAATGTTTTGGCTGTGGCAGAAGCGGAAATACGGTGAGTTTTTTGATGGAGCATGAAAAATATAGCTATGTTGATGCACTGAAGTTTTTAGCCGCAAAGTATAATGTTACTGTTGAAGAAACCTATTCATCTCCCGAAATTGTTCAACAACGGCAAACTGCTGACAGTCTCCTGATCATTAACAGCTTTGCTCAGCAGTTTTTTACAGCGCAGTTATTTGAAACAGAAGAAGGCAAAGCGGTTGCATTAACTTATTTAAAGGAAAGAGGATTCAGGGAAGAGATTATTAAAAAATTTCAACTCGGTTACTCACCTCAGCAAAGAGATGCGTTTGCAAATGAAGCGATCAAACAACAATACAATTCTGAGTTACTGGTAAGAACAGGCCTTGTAGTGGAACGCAATATGGAATTGTTAGATAACTACAGGGAACGTATCATCTTCCCTATTCATAACCCAACCGGTAAAATCATTGGTTTTGGTGCAAGGATCATTGGCAAAAAAGAAAATGCTCCTAAGTATATTAATACGCCAGAGAATGAAGTTTACATAAAAAGTAAAATCTTATACGGAACTTATTTTGCAAGACAAGCGATTGATAAGAATGATGAATGCCTTTTGGTGGAGGGTTATACCGATGTTGTTTCGCTACACCAGGCAGGTATTGAAAATGTTGTTGCCAGTGGTGGTACTTCGTTAACACCGGATCAGTTAAGGCTTATTAAAAAGTATAGTAATAACCTTACCATTTTATATGATGGTGATGCTGCAGGTGTAAAAGCAGCCATGCGTGGTTTAGATCTTGCGTTGGAAGAAGGATTGAATGTGCACCTTGTGCTCATCCCCGATAACGAAGATCCCGACAGTTATGTGAACAAAGTTGGCGCATCTGCTTTCGTTAACTTCATCAAACAAAATAAAAAAGATGTGGTCCTGTTTCAGCTTGAAGTGATGCTGAAAGATGCCGGCAATGATTCAACTAAAAAAGCTACTGCTGTAAACACCATTGCAGAAAGCATCAGCCGAATGAATAAGGTTGAAGACTTTACACGTCAGCAGGATTATATTCATAAAAGTGCTGAGCTGTTAAAAATTGATGAAGCCGGTTTGCATTCATTGGTGAATAAATTCATTCGTGAACGGGTAACAAAGCAGGAGCAAAGACTTCCAAGAGAAGAAGAATTGTTGCAGGATCAATTCCCTGCTGAAAGCATGGAAGATGCTGCCACTCAATTGCTGAATAGTGATGAAGTACATGAACGGGCACTCATTAGGTGTTTACTTGATTTTGGCCTGATGCCATGGAATGAAACACAAACTGCTTCTCAGTATATTTTAGCCGAAGCAGAAGAATGGGAAATGATTGAGCATGCGGACCTGAAGCAGATTGTTGAACAATACAAACAATGGTTGAACGAAGGTTTTGAGCCAACAACAAAAAGTTTTTTGTTTCATGAAGATCAGAACATCAGTAAAACAGTTGTAGCACTTGCTGATTTCAGTGAAGAGCTTAGCCCTAACTGGATAAAAATTTACGAGAAGCCATTTGCAACAAGAGAAGATTTATTCAAACAAGAAACCGTTTCGGTACTTACCTATCTCAAACTGCGTAAGATAAAAAAGATGATGGAGGAAAACCAGCGTGATTTGGAGCAAACAAAGAGCTCAGATGAACAGATCACTTTGATCAAAACGCATCAGCATCTTAAGCAATTAGAAATGGAACTCACAAAAGAAATGGGGACGGTTATTTTTCGATAAAACTTAGTCCCATTCTTTATTCCGGAATACCCACATCAGGAAAAAAGAAGTTAAAACTCCCAGGGCAGCACCTGCCAACACATCTTCAGTAAAGTGTTGACCAAGGTAAATGCGGGAATAACCAACCGTGCAGGCCGCTACAAAATACAACAATTGTAATCCTTTGTTTCTTGTTACAAATGCGAGCAAACTAAACATAGCAAAAGCAGTTGTTGCATGTCCGCTTGGAAAACTGTTTTTTCCTTTGAGCAGTTTGCCGTCAACATTATGAATCATTTCTGTTTTTTGAAAATATAATCCCGGCCGTGGATTTTCTTTTACTCTTTTCAAACCCTGCGCCAGTAACCCACTCACTGCAAAGGCTACGATCATCAAAATTCCTAGTTTGCGTTGACCAAACAGAAATAAAACAACACCCAGCAACGCCATGAATAATCCTTCACCCACATAAGTAAAATACTTTAATACGAAATCAGAAAGGTCGGAGTGCTGATGGTTGAGCTTGAGAAAAACTGTTTCCTTACCCCAATACATCAACACAACAATTCCAGTAACCAATAAAATGATCACTGCATAAGTAAACAGATTGCGTAGTGGGTGATTGTATTTCCAGTTCATTACAAATACAAAACTAAGATGCATTCATCAACAGATCGCTGTAAGAATGCGTTAAAAGATTTTCTTCAGTGATGTTGAATTGATGCAGGTAATGATCGCATTGCTCCCGGATCTTCTCCAACCCCAGGCTCCCATCTTTATCAATGGCTTCTATTTCAACAAAGCTTCCTAAACCTTCCACCTCATCAATATGAAATTTTACATTGTCAATAAACCAGATCTCCCGCTTTTTCTTTACCACTACTTTAATTCCGTTTGCATTGATCAGGATTTGTTTCAGCATATCACTATCCTGATTTACCTGGAACAGGTTTACCTGACTCATTTTTGGTCCGGCGATATTTTCCCTGTTATAAAAGATGAGAGAGTTTTCAATGTTTCCCTCTCTTAATTTTAAACGACCATTGCCAACCTTGAAATAAGTATCTGTTTGCAGATCTGTGCCTTTAAACTCAGCCATATGATCTATTAAAAATTGCCTGATGAAAGACACATCAGCGCAACGGGCTTTGATCTCTATGTTCTGGTGACTCATTTTGCAGAAAATAAAAAGCCGCCTGTGAAGACGGCTGGTAAGTTAGATACTGGAAAAAATTTTACGCTTCAGCTGGGGTTAACCTTGAAGTTCTGGTTGTTCTTGTTTGTTTAGGAGCTAAAGCGATGGCTCTTTCGAAGCGCATTGCTGTCCAAACATGATCCAAGACCACTTCTTCTGAAGTTTCAAATCCGCACTGACAAATAAATTGCCAGCTTCCTACACGGTTTAAATCACTAACAATTTTAGAAGCTGTTTTAGGATAAGCTACCCAAAACTTGGCATTTAGGCCAAGCGCAGGCAAAACTTCCTTTAAGATTCCGTTCAATTGATTCTGATTTACCGCAAAAACGAGGGCAAAATCGATTTTCTTACTACAAAGCAAGGGCGTTACGTTTTTAGCAAACGATAATTTTACAAATTGCTTTTCGATAGAAGAAGGTAATCCCTGAATGAGTAAGTTCTTTTCTTCGTTCAATTGGAGTTTTTCCAATAGAGAAATTGACATGCCAATGAAAATTTAAGTGAGAACTAGAGTTGGACGGCAAAGGTAGTTTTTTTTGGCCGTTATCAGAAGGTTTCATTCATATTTTTAAAAAAGCACCTATAAAAATCCCCGTAAATGACGGGGATTTTTTAATTAAGCTATTGAAATCAAACTATTTGCGAATTGGCTTATAAAAAGGCAGAGCTTCCTGAACATATATTTTCATCTTTTCAATGCGTGTTGCATCTGAAGGATGTGTACTCAGGATTTCGGGTGGTTTTTGACCCCCGCCCATTTGTGCCATTCTTTGCCAGAAAGGAATTGCTTCCTGTGGATTATACCCCGCCATAGCAGCAAAACGCAACCCAAACTGATCGGCCTCCAACTCCTGTTTACGGGAGAAAGGCAAGGTTCCGGCAACTGTTGAGCCTATACCATAAGCTGTCATAAAAAGGTTTTGCGTTTCGGCAGGCTTACTAGCAACTGCTACAGATAAAGCAACGCCACCCAATTGCTGAATGATACCCTGACTCATACGTTCGTTTCCATGTAAGGCAATGGCATGAGCAATTTCATGCCCCATTACAACAGCTAAAGCTGCTTCATTTTGAGTTACGCCCAATAAGCCGGTATATACTACGACTTTACCTCCCGGCATTGCCCAGGCATTTACGTCTTTATTATCAACAAGATTAAACTCCCATGTATAACCATCAAGAATTTCTTTTTTTCCCTGATCTTCATAAAACTTTGTAATGGCATAGGCAATGCGGGTTCCTACACGACGCACCATTTCTGCATCTTTATTTACGTTTACAGGTACAATTTTACTTTCAGATAAGAATTGTTTGTATTGCTGACCAGCCATTGCCTGTAATTCTCTTTCGGGCAACAGAATTAATTGTTTACGACCAGTTACCTGGTTTTCTGCACAACCAATTAAGAATGCAGCGAGGATTAATGAACTGAGAATCTTTTTCATCTTCTTTAATTTAGTATACTTATTTCAATTAACGTACCAACTTATTTTGCCTGAATTATTTAGAAAGTTAAGATTCCCTCTCATCTGTTATTTTTTGGCCATTTGAACTTATTTTCCTTGCCAGAAAAAATCCGTTTCATATTTGCAGAATGCATAACAAGAACTATAACAGCAGCAATAATTGAAAACCAGCGCATATACACATTTGTTTCATTTACCGCAAACCAAATACAACCCATAAAAACCAACACTCCAATGATAGAGCCAAGCGAAATATATTTTGTTAAAACAACAACAATAATAAAAGCACTAATACTGATCAATGCAACCCAGGGTTGAATTGCAATAGCCAATCCAAATAACACCGCTACCCCTTTTCCGCCCCTGAATCCTGCGAATATGGGGAATATATGACCCATAACGGCTATTAAGCCCAACAATAATTGCCAGAAGGAATGTTCATTTCCCAACCAATCAGTTGGCTGAATGAACTTTGCCAATTGTACAGCTGCTATTCCTTTTGACAAATCAATGATTAATACAATAATTCCCCACAGAGGGCCTAATACCCGGAACATATTGGAAGCTCCCATGTTTTTACTTCCTTGTTCCCGTATATCCGTATGGAAAAAAATTTTGCCTAACCAATAAGCAGTTGGAATTGATCCGATGAGATAAGCAGCTATGATGAGCAAAAAAATATTCATCCTAACTTAATTTTTGAAAAACCATAGCGCTCCATTGATGGCGCTCAGATACTTTTATTAGTTGCATGTCATACATATTAGCGGGGTGAATGAGCATTTGATTGTCTTCAGTATAAAAACCACTGATTAGTAAGTATCCCTTTTCAGCTAAAGCTTCCGTCATCAATTGCATATTGTTAAGCAGGATATGCCGGTTTATATTTGCAAGAATGATATTGAATGTTTGATTGTTTGGCGGTGCAGCTCCTCTTTCTATCATAATTTTTGAACAGCTATTGGTTTCAATATTTTCAAAAGAGTTTTCAATACATAATTCATCATAATCCATTGCAAGAACTGATTTTGCGCCGAGCTTTTCAGCAAGAATGGCCAATACCGCTGTGCCGCAGCCAAAGTCGAATACGGATTGATTGTTGAAATCAATATCCTGCATGAGCTTCATCATTTGCCATGTAGTGGCATGATGCCCGGTACCAAAACTCATTTTAGGTGTAATAACAATTTCATATTCAACATTCAAAATGGGTCGGTGAAAATGTGCCCTGATTCCAACAAAGTCATCAACAATCACCGGTTCATAATTAGCCTCCCATTCTGCATTCCAGTTTTTGGGAGCAATGATTTCTTTTACATAGGTTTTCGAAAAAGGCAGTAATAAGAGTTTCAGTTTCGCTTCATCAAATTCTTTTTCTGCAATGAATGCATGAAGTTCATTATCTGTTTCTTCAAAACCATCAAAGCCTTCTTCACTCATTAAAGCAATGAGTATTTCATGTTCACTTTCTTTGGTTGAGTGGATGTTGATCTTAACGTAATTGTTCATATACAATAAAAAAGGTCCCGCTGATTGGGGGACCGTAAAGTTCTTTTATTTGGTTGAATAATTAAAGTCTCTCTTCGCCATTATCCTGATCTTCCTGTTGCTTTTGCTGAACCTGCGGTCTTGGAGCAGCGTCAGGTTTTGGCATCAGTACTTTGCGGCTTAATTTAAACTTACCGGTTCTTGGATCAAGGCCAATGAGTTTTACTTTCACCACATCACCAACATTTAATACTCCTTCCATTGTATCCAAACGCTTCCAGCTTATTTCACTGATGTGTAACAAACCTTCTTTCTTTGGTAAAAATTCAACAAAGGCTCCAAATTCTTTAATGCCTTTTACTGTTGCTTCATATACTCCACCAACTTCAGGAACAACTACTAATCCTTTCACCCATGCAACTGCTTTTTCAACACCTTCCTTAGCTGGTGAAAAAATACTTACTTCACCATAATTGCCAACTTCTTCAATAGTAATGACAGTTCCTGTTTCACGTTGAATTTCCTGGATCACTTTACCACCCGGGCCAATGATAGCACCGATGAACTCTTTATCAATGATGATCTTTTCCATCCGAGGCGCATGAGGTTTAACTTCAGAACGTGGTTCTGCTACACACTCATACATTGCATCAAGTATATGTAAACGTCCGGCTTTTGCCTGGTTTAATGCTTCACGCATTACATCCATACTCAAACCATCTACTTTAATATCCATCTGCACTCCGCAAATACCTTCACGGGTACCGGTTACTTTGAAATCCATATCTCCTAAATGATCTTCATCACCAAGGATATCAGTAAGAATTGCATATTTGCCATCTTCACGGGTAATCAATCCCATTGCAACCCCACTAACGTGTTTTTGAACCGGAACACCTGCATCCATCAATGCTAGTGAGCCTGCACAAACAGTTGCCATAGAAGATGAACCGTTTGATTCAAGAATATCACTTACTACACGAACAGTATAAGGATATTCACTGCCCGGCATCATTTGTCTTAATGAACGCATGGCCAGGTTACCATGACCAATTTCACGACGGCCTGCTCCACGCATCATCTTTACTTCCCCTGTTGAGAAAGGAGGAAAATTATAATGCAAAAAGAATTTTGAATAATTACTGTTGGCTGCACTTTCAATCAACAATTCATCCAGCTTCGTACCTAATGTTACGGTTGTTAATGATTGTGTTTCACCACGTGTAAATAATGCTGAACCGTGGGGTGTTGGTAATGGTTCAATTTCCATTGCCAATGAACGTACTTCATCCAATTTACGACCATCCAAACGAACACGATCTTCCAGCATCATATTACGAACTACTTCCCATTTGAGATCTTCGTAATATTTCTTTGCTAATTTTTTATCAATATCTGTTACTTCTTCGCCAAGGCTGGCAATCAGCTCTTCCTTGAGTTTAGCATAAGCATCGGTACGATCGTATTTGCTACTTGCTGCTTTAGAAATAGCATATACTTTATCCTTTGCAAATGCAATTACTTTTTCATTGATTGCTTCATTTTGTTGAGGCTTTTTATAATCTCTTTTTCCAGTTACTCCTTTAGCATCTCTTAATTCATGCTGTGCTTTAATTTGTATACGGATCGCATCATGAGCTACTCCCAATGCTTTCACTAAATCTTCTTCACTGCATTCTTTTGCTTCACCTTCTACCATCATCAGGTTCTTTTCAGTTGCAGCAATGAGGAACTCATAGGTTGCTCTTGCTAATTGCGAACGTGTAGGATTTACTACCAGTTCACCATCAACATTTGCAATTCGAACTTCAGAAATAACTTCTTTGATTGGAATATCCGAAACAGCTAATGCAGCAGATGCAGCCAAACATGCCAATGCATCGGGCATAACCTCAGCATCAGACGATACAAGACTGATCAATACTTGCACATCACATAAATAATCTTCGGGGAATAAAGGACGTAAAGCACGGTCAACCAAACGACTGGTCAGAATTTCATAATCGTTTAATCTTGCTTCCCGTTTAAAAAATGAACCGGGTACACGACCAGCAGAAGCGAATTTTTCCTGGTAGTCCACTGATAATGGGAAAAAATCCTGTCCTTCTCTTGGTTCTTTATTGGCTACAACGGTAGCTAAAATAATACAATTGCCTTGGCGAATCGTTACAGCTCCATCTGCCTGGCGGGCTAACTTACCTGTTTCAATAGAAACAATACGGCCATCGCCCAGATCGAAAGATTTGCTGATTGGTTGTGATAACATACAATGTTGTTTGTGAATTGACGTGCAGGAACAGGCGCATTGGAGTGATTACCATGCAAGCAATTCTGTGAATGAAATAAATGAAGGGAGAAACAAGTAAAAAAATAAAATTCCCAACCGCATTAAAAACGTGTTGGGAATAATGATTTATTACATAGCCGTAATTATTTACGAAGCCCTAGTTTCTCGATTAATGCACGGTAACCCTGCAAATTGGTTTTACTGAGATAGCTGAGTAAACGCTTACGTTGACTAACCAATTGCATTAAACCACGACTTGTAGAAAAGTCTTTCTTGTTCAATTTCTGGTGCTCAGAAATGTGGATAATGCGCTCTGTAAGAAGGGCTACTTGTCCTTCAGTTGATCCGGTGTTTTTTTCGTTACCACCGTAATTTGCGAAAATGCTTGCTGTTTTTTCCTTTGTAATTGCTGACATCTCAATTTTTTTTAATTACATCTTAGTTTTTACATCTATAAAAGTGGCGGCGAAGGTAGGGGAAATCTCTCAAAAATGTGGAATTTGATGCCCTAAATATTCTTTGCAAGGAAGCGATCAAGGCTCAGTTTTGCTGTTTTTTGCACTTTTTTGCTGAAAAAGGGTAACCACCCCAGCAATTTCCCTTTTAGTCCCATTGCCTGCCCGGCCCATTTATGCAGATCAAAATGGTCGGTATGCCGGATGATTTTATCGTCTTTGAATTCAAACTCCGCATGAATACGGTTGATGACTCTGCGCCCTGTGACCGAAAAAACATACACAGCTACCCAATCGGCGCTGCCTCTTTGTGCATCGGCCTGCACATGACTGAAGGTGATTTCCAATTCTCCTTTGCTTCGTTCCAGTAACATCCGCCACATGGAGGAGGCTTGTTTGCCTTTTAAACCTACAAAAACCGGATCATTAAATTCAACATCTTCATGATAGCAATTGGCCATTGTTTGCAAATCGCCTTTTGCAAAAGCACTGTAAAAAGTATGGATCAATTCCTTCATGATAGTAAGATAGAGAATTGAATGATCAAAAGAAATAAAAAAGCAAGGGTTCTTTCTATTTTCGTTTTAACATGTTGCTGAAAAATATTATAACACTCTTATTTTCTTTGATCCTCTTGCAATCACAATCGCAGGATCAAAAATTTACACAAAAACTGTTGACAGCAACTATTCTTTCTCCCGGCATTTCATACGAACAACCAATCGGCAATCGATTTACCGTAAAGATGACGGCAGATGCACTCTTGCTTTTATTCCTACAGCACTTATTTCCGGAGAAGGGAGGTATTATTATAACTTTCTGAAACGATTAGAAAAAGGAAAAAGCATCAGTAGGAATTCTGCCAATTATATTGGCGTGCCCTTCAACTATAGTCTTTCCTTTCAAACATTTTATGTTGAAGATGGCAGCAGGATAAGGATTATTACACAAGTATACGACTTCGGAATTGTTTGGGGATTACAAAGGAACTATCAGAATCGTTTTAGTCTTGACTTCAATATTGGTCCGACTATATTTACACCTTTAAGCAGCCGGGAGTTTGGAATAATTATCAGTTTTAAATTGGGCATTTGGCTCGGCAAGAAAACGGAGTAAGCATTACAAGTTTCAATTCATTAATTTGCACAAAACGAATTACTGTTTTGATGAAGATCATCTGCACTGTTACTAATGACTTAAGTTACGATCAACGTATGACCCGTATTTGTACAACATTGGCACAGCAGGGCTATGATGTACTTTTAGTCGGAAGAAAATTAAATCAATCACTCCCACTTCAATCTCTTCCTTTTAAACAGAAACGACTGAATTGTTTCAACACAAAAGGGCCATTCTTTTATGCTGAATATAATCTGCGGTTATTCTTTTGGCTGCTGTTTCAAAAAGCAGATTGTATTTGTGCCATTGATCTTGATACTATCCTTCCTTGTTTATTTGTTTCGAAATTGAAAAAAAGTAAACGTGTTTACGATGCGCATGAATTGTTTTGTGAAATGAAAGAAATTGTAACAAGACCTTCAAGATACGGGCTTTGGAAATGGATTGAACGGTTTACTGTACCCCGATTCAAACACGGCTATACCGTTTGCCAGCCCATTGCAGCAGAATTTAAAAGAATGTACGGCGTGGAGTATTTAGTAGTAAGAAATGTGCCTCTTAAAGAAAACTCCAGGTTCCATGCTACAGCCAACGGGGGGCAGCAAAGAACGTCAACTCACTTCCTCTATCAAGGAGCTGTAAACGAAGGCCGGAGTTTTGAAACACTCATTCCTGCAATGAAAAAAGTTGACATGCCTTTACATATTTATGGCGATGGAAATTTCCTGCAGCAAACAAAAAAGCTCATAGAAAAAAATCAACTGCAGGAAAAAGTTTTATTAAAAGGCAAATTGCAACCGCAGCAACTGAAAGAAGTTACCGCCTTTGCTTATGCCGGTATTACCTTATTTGAAAATAACGGGCTCAGTAATTATCTTTCACTGGCCAATCGTTTCTTTGATTACATTGAGGCAGGAGTTCCGCAGTTATGCATTAATTATCCTGCCTATAAAGAAATCAACCAATCCTATGATATTGCTTTGCTCATTCCCGATGCAGGTGAGCAATCTATTGCAGCAGGTTTAAACCTTTTATTGCATGATCCTGTTTTATATAAACGATTGAAAGAAAATTGCATCAAAGCCAGGGAAACATTAAACTGGCAGGAAGAAGAAAAACAACTCATCATATTTTATAAAAAATTACTTGGCTAAACATATTCATATTGTTTCGTTTGATGTTCCCTACCCTGCTGACTATGGTGGTATCGTGGATGTATTCTGCAAGATTAAAGCCTTGCATCAAATAGGTATTGCCGTTCACCTGCATTGCTTTGAATATGGAAGAGGCGAGCAAAAAGAACTGGAACAATATTGTGCAGAAGTACACTACTATCCAAGAAAAGAAGGGCACAAAGGCTTCTCACTCCAACTCCCCTATATTGTAGCATCACGCAATGATGAAAGTTTATGGCAACGTTTAAATGCCGATGAACATCCCGTTTTATTTGAAGGTGTGCACTGCACTTACGGACTGATCAGCGGAGCAGTACAAAAGAAAAACATTGCCATCAGGCTGCACAATGTAGAACATGAATACTACAAGCAACTCTCCCAATGGGAGACTTCCATTACACGTAAAGCATATATGCATCATGAAAGCCGGTTACTGAAACGTTATGAAGAAAAATTAAAAAACTATATCATCCTGGCAATTTCTGAAGACGATTCAAAAGCATACAAGAAGCAATTCAAAGCCAACCAGATAGTTCATTTTCCTGCATTTGTTCCAAATACGCTTGTTACAAGTAAGGAAGGCAAAGGGAATTTTGTTTTATATCACGGTAATCTTTCTGTTGCAGAAAACGAAAAAGTTGCTACCTGGTTACTGGAAAAAATATTTTATGATTCAGATATTCCTTTTGTGATTGCAGGAAAAAATCCTTCATCCAAATTGAAACAACTTGCTAAAGAAAAGCAGCATATTTGTTTAGTGGAAAACCCCAGCGATGCAGAGTTAAATGATCTGATCCAGAAAGCCCAGGTACACATCCTGCCATCATTTACAAGATCAGGTATTAAATTAAAATTATTGAATGCTGTATTTAACGGCAGGCATGTGCTGGTGAATGAAGAGATGGTAAAGGGAACAGGTTTGGAGAAAGCATGCCAGCTTGCTGCTAATCCTACTGAATTCAGGTATCAAACCTTTCGCTTATTCCATACAGAATTTACGGAAGATGACATTCAATTAAGACAAGGTTTATTACTGCAGCATTTCAATAATACTGAACATGCAAAACAACTTATGCATATTCTACAGTAGCATTGTCCCATACTTTACCGCCTTCCGTTTTCACCATTCGGGCAGGGAATTTTTTAATCACCATAAAATCATGAGTTGCCATCATTACGGCAGTATTGTAATCTTTTGCAACCTGGATGAGCAGGTTCATGATCTCATCACTTGTTTCAGGATCGAGGTTACCGGTTGGCTCATCGGCCAATATTAATTTGGGGGAGTTGAGTAAAGCCCTTGCAATATCAACACGTTGTTGTTCACCACCACTCATTTCATAAGGTCTTTTAAATCCTTTCGATTTTAATCCTACTTTATCCAGTACATCATTGATCTTTTCTTCCATCAGGTTTTCATCTTTCCAGCCCGTTGCCTTTAGCACAAACTCTAAGTTTTCATGCACAGTACGATCGTTTAATAATTGAAAATCCTGAAACACCACCCCCAGGCTGCGCCGCAGAAAGGGAACATTTTTCCAATCTATTTCCCTGATGTTAAAGCCTGCAACAGTTGCTTGTCCTTCAGTTAAAGGCAATTCACCATACAAGGTTTTGAGCAAAGATGATTTGCCAGTTCCGGTTTTACCAACCAGATACACAAACTCACCTTGATTTACTGTAAGGTTTACATTACTGAGAATAAGATTACCACTCTGGTATATGTTAACGTCCTTTATTTCTACGATTGGGGGCATACTAATAATTTAAACAAATGTAAAATGAATTAAAATTAAAATTCCAATTGACTTGTAAGAGTATTTATTATTAACTCCTTCTTCTCACTCACTTCTACCCTTCCAATCACCTGCGCCTCTACTCCAAAAGATTGTGCAACAGAAATCAATGCAGCAGCATCTTTTTGATTGGTATAAATTTCCAAACGGGTGCCCATATTAAATACCTGGTACATTTCTTTGGCATCTGCTCCAGAAGATTCCTGTATCAAATCAAAAATTACCGGTGGTGTAAATAAATGATCTTTTACAATCTTCATTGGTCCCGGTAAATATTTCAAGCATTTGGTTTGGCCTCCACCACTGCAGTGTATTAATCCATGTACTGCATCAAAATGATGTTCTAAAATTTCTTTTAAAACCGGAGCAAAGGTTCTTGTAGGAGATAACAGCAATTTGCCAATTTCGTATCTATTTTTTTTATTTTCAGATTGGCCATTAACCATTGACCACCTGCCTGCCGGTAGGCTATGTTCACCATTCACCAATTCAACTTCATCCGTCATTCTATGTTTCCCAATATACACCACTTCTTCATTCAGCTTTGGTTCAAATGTTTCAGGGAAATGCTGTTTATAGAATTTGTTCAATACATCATGCCGTGCACTGGTGAGGCCGTTGCTTCCCAAGCCACTGTTATAAGATGTTTCATAATTACATTGACCAAAGCCAGCCAATCCAACAATTACATCGCCCGGTTGAATTTTGTCGTTACTAATCACTTTGCTCTTTGGCCATCTTGCAGTCATGGTTCCATTAACAGCAATCGTACGTACCACATCCCCCACATCTGCTGTTTCACCACCGAGGTAATGAATGTTCACTCCAAACTCTTTCAACTGTGCAAATAATTCAGCAGAACCATTGATGATCTGCTCCAACACTTCGCCGGGAATGAGTGTTTTGTTACGGTCAACTGTTGATGAGAATAAAATTTGATCATAGATTCCTACACAAAGCAAATCATCCAAATTCATTACAATAGCATCCTGTGCAATTCCTTTCCAAACAGAAATATCGCCTGTTTCTTTCCAGTATAAATAAGCAAGAATACTTTTTGTGCCAGCCCCATCAGCATGCGTTACATTCACCCAATCTGCATCTCCACCGAGATAATCGGGATAGAGTTTGCAAAATGCATGAGGGTATAATCCCTGATCCAGATGCTGCACTGCCTTATGTACTTCTTCTTTTTGTGCCGATACGCCCCGCTGATTATATAATGACATGCTGCTTTGTTTAAGAGCCGCAAAACTAACACTTCCACCGTTCAAATGTGTTACTTTTGCCACTCCAAATTATGAAGGTTTACAGAAGTTTAGAACAACTGCCCGTTTTTACCAAAGCCGTAATAACCATTGGCACTTTTGATGGTGTGCATCTGGGGCATCAGCAAATCATTAAACAATTGTTGCAGGAAGCAAATGCAACCGGCGGTGAATCGGTGCTCATCAGTTTTTATCCGCATCCAAGAAAAATATTGCAGCCTGAAACAAATATTGCACAGCTCACCACACTGGAAGAAAGGATTGAACTTTTGAAACAACAGGGATTAGATAATCTGGTGGTTGTTCAGTTCAATAAAAAGTTTTCAGAACAAACGGCACAACAGTATATCAAAGATTTTTTGGTTGATTTGTTTCATCCATCACTCATTATTATTGGTTACGACCATAAGTATGGCAACAACCGTGAAGGCGATTATTTATTACTGGAACAAATGGGAGAAACATACAACTATGTGGTGGAAGAAATTCCTCAACAGGTGCTCAATGAAGTGGCAGTAAGTTCTACCAAGATCCGTAATGCATTACAGAAAGGAAAGATTGAAATGGCCAATCAATTATTAGGTTATTCCTATTTCTTCAAAGGTTATGTTATTGAAGGCAATAAGTTAGGCAGAAAACTTGGCTTCCCTACGGCTAACCTGCAAATGGAAGATGCGGATAAACTTGTTCCTGCCAATGGGGTGTATGCAGTAGAAGCGCAGATTGAAGGTGAAAGCAGAATACTGAAAGGAATGATGAACATTGGCGTAAGACCAACCGTTGATGGCAGCAGAAGAATGATTGAAGTAAACCTGTTTTATTTTGATGAAGACATTTACAACCGCCATTTAAAAGTATATGTAAAACATCACTTGCGTGATGAACAGAAATTTGATGGCCTTGAAAAACTAATTGAACAATTGCATAAAGACAAAATAAGAAGTATTGAGCTATTATACTAATAATTAAACTGATTGATCATGCTCCCATCTATTAACCCAACAACAACCCCCGCATGGAAACAGCTCTCAGCACATGCAGATCAAATGAAGCAGGTGCACCTGAGAGATTTGTTTAAAGATGATCACAATCGCTTTCAAAAATTCAGTTGTTGTGAAACGGATATGGTTTTTGATTATTCAAAGAATATCATCACAGAACAAACCATGCAATTGCTTTTTCAACTGGCCGATGAATGCAAACTGAAGGAAGGTGTTGAGCAAATGTTTGCAGGAGAACTGATCAACCATACAGAGAAAAGAGCTGTACTGCACACCGCACTCCGTAACTTTTCAGGTAAACCTGTTTTGTTTGAAGGAAAAGATGTGATGCCGGATATTCAAGATGTACTCGAACAGATGAAAAATTTCTGTTCAAAAATTCATAGCGGCGAATGGAAAGGTTATACAGGAAAAAAAATAAAGTATATCGTCAACATTGGCATTGGTGGCAGCGATCTGGGACCAGTGATGGTTACT
>Ga0163144_10010420_pt1 | contig 19815 bp, 19 predicted proteins | sample OliLak19BULKMAT1_FD_123175 | JGI IMG/M metagenome (GOLD analysis project Ga0163144, IMG submission 123175) | Freshwater microbial mat bacterial communities from Lake Vanda, McMurdo Dry Valleys, Antarctica - Oligotrophic Lake LV.19.BULKMAT1 | ecosystem: Environmental > Aquatic > Freshwater >... | reverse complement strand
TGGGCCTGCGCGACGCCCAGGGCCAGACCCAGGACCCCCGCCAGTACCCGATTGGCGGTGCGCCGAAGCATGGTGTTCATGTGAATGGCTCCGTGGAGATGGTGGAATGGCGCGTGTGCCGGGTGTTCGCGCAGCGGCCAGCGTCGCACCCGTTATCCTAGCGCTCAAACCATGACCTTGATCGATACACCCTTCAGCCCGGCGGCTGATCGCAACAAGCAACCGATCCTGGAACTGCTGCGTGAGTTGCTGCCGCCGCGCGGGCACGCGCTGGAGGTCGCGTCGGGCACGGGGCAACATGTGACCTGGTTCGCTGCTGCGTTGCCGCACTGGAACTGGCAGCCCAGCGACGCGTTCGCGTCTTCCTTGGCGGCCATCACGCGCCAGGTTCGACAGGCTGGCTGCGTCAACCTGCGCCAGCCGGTGCTGCTCGACGTGCGTGATGCCCGGTGGCCCGCACAGACCGATGGGTTCGGCGCGCCGTTTGACCTCATCTATTGCGCCAACATGATCCACATCGCGCCCTGGGACTGCTGCGGCGCATTGATGCGCGGCTGCAGCCGCCACCTGGCCCCCGACGGGTATCTGGTCTTGTATGGGCCGTTTTTCGAGGACGGCGTCGCGGCGGCGGACAGCAACCGGGACTTTGACCAGAGTCTGCGCGCCCGGGACCCGCAGTGGGGCATACGGTCGCTGCGAGACGTTGCGGCCGAGGCGGGGCAGGCGGGCCTGAAGCTGACTGCGCGACATGCGATGCCGGCCAATAACCTGTTGCTGGTGTGGAGCCGCTCGGGTCGCTGACCCGACTGCCGAGCGCTGTTCAACGCCCGCGCAGGAACAGACTGTCGAGTTCGCGCAGGCTGATCTGGCGCCAGGTCGGACGGCCGTGGTTGCACTGGTCGGAGCGATCGGTGGCCTCCATCTGGCGCAGCAAGGCGTTCATTTCGGTCACCGTGAGTTGGCGATTCGCGCGCACCGCCCCATGGCAGGCCATTGTGGCCAGGATCTCGTCACGTGCACGTTGCACCACGGTGCTGGCATCGTGCTGGGCCAGTTCCTCCAGCACGCTGCGCGCCAGCGCCGCCGCGTCGCCCTGGGCCAGCGTGGCCGGCACCGCGCGCACCGCCAGCGTGGTTGCCGTCAGCGGTGCGATATCGAGCCCTAGCGTGTGCAGCGTATCGGCATGCGCCTGGGCGCAGGCGATGTCGTGCGCAGAAGCTGCGAAGGTCACCGGTATCAGTAGCGGCTGGCTGGCCAGGCGCTGCGCCGCGCCCGCCACGGCGGCGGCGTCGAACTGGGTCTTGAGCCGTTCGTAGACGATGCGTTCGTGCGCTGCATGCATATCGACGATGACCAGGCCCTGTGCGTTTTCGGCCAGCACGTAGACACCCTGCAACTGGGCCAGTGCGCGGCCCAGTGGCCAGGACGGCTCCGGTGGTGCCATGCCGCTGCCGGTATCGTCCGCGGGTGCAACGGCCAACCCACTGCCGATGTCGTTCGCAGCGGCCGCATCCGCGGCAGGGGCCTGCGCAATCGGCGCATGGGGTTCGAGTCGGCGGACTGGCCACAAGGCTTCGAAATCCGACACCCGATGCCCAGCGGTCGGCGCACCGAAATGCATCGCCGGTTGTGTCCAGCCGCGGGCCGCAAACGCGGAGCCAGCAGCAGCGCCGGGCTCGGCGCCGTGCGTGGCGGATGATGCGGGCAGGCCCTGGGCCGGCGCCTGTTCGGTGCCGGCGCGCGGGCGCGCCAAAGCGTCCTGCACCGCGTGGCGCACCGACTGGTGCACCTCGCGGCTGTCGCGGAAACGCACCTCGATCTTGGTCGGGTGCACGTTGACATCGACCCGGGCTGGGGCGATCTCCAGGTACAGCACGTAAACCGGCTGGCGCTGGCCGTGCAGTACGTCTTCAAAAGCGCTGCGTACCGCATGCGACAACACCTTGTCGCGCACGAAGCGGCCGTTGACATACACGAACTGCTGGTCGGCGCGGGAGCGGGCGGCGTCCGGTACGCCGACCCGTCCGCGCAGGCGAATCGGGTGTGGCATGTCGCGCCGGTGAGTCGGCGCGCCGGATGCGGCGTCATCGTCAGGCAGCGCGATCGAGTGTTCGACGAATTCGGCGCCGAGCACGTCGGCCATGCGTTGTGCCTGGTGCGCCGGCGTCGCGCCGTCAGCAGCGCCAGCGCAGGCGCGCCATTGCTGCACCAGGCGTCCTTCGTGCCAGAGTGCGAAACCCACATCCGGCCGCGCCAGCGCGGGGCGGCGCACCGCTTCCAGGCAATGGGCCAGTTCGGTGGCATCGGTCTTGAGGAATTTGCGCCTTGCCGGTGTGCTGAAGAACAGCTCCTTGACCTCGACGGTGGTGCCGATCGCGCGCGCGATCGGGCGCAGTTCTCCGCTGCGTCCGTCCAGCGCAAACGCACCGCTGGCGCCTTCGGCGCGCGAGGCAATCACGCAGTCGGCAATCGCGTTGATGGCCGCCAGCGCCTCGCCGCGAAAACCGAAACTGCCCACCGATTCGAGTTCCTGCAGATTGCGGATCTTGCTGGTCGCGTGGCGCTTGAACGCGAGCGGCAATTCCTCGCGCAAGATACCCATGCCATCGTCCTCCACGGCAATCAGGCGCACGCCGCCCGCCAGCAGGCGAACAGTGATGGTGCGCGCGCCGGCGTCCAGCGCGTTGTCGATCAGCTCGCGCACGACCGAGGCTGGCCGCTCGACCACCTCGCCGGCGGCGATCTGGCTGATCAGTTCATCGGGCAATTCGCGGATGGCGCGGCGCGGCGCGGGGACTGGGGGGACGTTCACCGCGGCATTTTAGGTGGCGGGCCTGGGCCATCGCGGCAGCAGCGATAATCCCGCCCCATGGAACTTGCCGCCTTCCTCCTCGATTTCATCCTGCACGTCGACCGTTATCTGGAAACCTTCGTGCAGAACTACGGCGCCTGGGTCTATGCGCTGCTGTTCCTGATCATCTTTGTCGAGACCGGCGTGGTCGTGATGCCGTTCCTGCCCGGCGATTCGCTGCTGTTCGTCGTGGGCGCGATGTGCGGCGCCGGCCTGATGGATTACCCGACGATCGTGGGTTTGCTGGTGGCGGCGGCCATCCTCGGTGACCAATGCAACTACAGCATCGGTCGGTATTTCGGCCCCAAGGTGTTTCAGTGGGAGAACTCGCGTTTTTTCAACAAACGTGCGTTCGACCAGGCGCATGCGTTCTACGAGAAATACGGTGGCGTGACCATCATTGCAGCGCGTTTCCTGCCGTTCTTGCGCACGTTTGCGCCCTTCGTGGCGGGTGTTGCGTTCATGACCCGTTCCAAGTTCACGCTGTTCAACGTCGTCGGTGCACTGATCTGGGTCGTGGGCATCGTGACCATCGGGTATTTCTTCGGCAACATCCCGCTGGTCAAGGCCAACATGGACAAGGTGATCTGGGCGCTGATCTTCGTGCCGGGCCTGTTCGTGTTGTTCGGTGCCTGGCGCGCCCGGCGCAACGCATCGCGCCGGGCGGCCGCCGAACCGGGCTAGCACGAGAGAAGGTCAGGCTTCATTGAGCCGTGATTGCGGTCACGGAGATTTCATACTCGTGAAAGACCTGTACCGAGCGGTGCAGCATGTCGTTTTGCACCACGCCCACCTGGCGCGCCTCGCGCAGCACGGCCCTGCGGTGGTGATCGACTGCCAAAGGTATCATCGTTCCCATGACTGCGCCGCTCCACCCAGCAGCCCACTCCACGCCAATCGTGCTGCCCCGGAAGAACCCGCTGAGCCCGAAGAAACTCTTGCTCAGCAAGTGGACGGCGGTCTCACCGGCCAACCAGGAAAAGCACTTCGTGGTGACGCGTGTGGTCGAACCCGACCCACCGGCAGTTCGGATCGACTGGGTGGAGATCGAGGCCGTCCATTCCGGGCGTTCATCGATGGTGCGATGGCGTGAATTGACCGATGACACCCGGTGGCGGCAGGGCTGGGTATGAACTCACGGCCCCCCGCGTGCGTTGAACCTGCAAACGGCAGTCGACCGCTTGATGTGCGCTGGCCACGCCATGCGGCGTTGTTCGTCGTTGCGCACAGAAGTGCGCGGCGTCCTCTGGCCGTGCCTGGCGCGCCCGTCGGGGCACGCTCGGGCGCATTCAACCGCCGTTTGTAGGTTGAATGACACACGACCTGCCTGCAGCCGTCAGCGGCGAGCGCTTCGAGTTCGCCAGCCGGGCGGGTCGGCTGAGTGCCTATGTCGCGGGTCAGGGCCCGCCGCTGCTGCTGATCCACAGCATCAACGCGTCGGCATCGGCGGCCGAAATGCGACCGCTCCATGAGCACTATCGCGCGCTGCGTACGGTCTTCTCGATCGATCTGCCCGGTTATGGATTCTCCGATCGCAGCGATCGGAACTACACGCCCCGCCTGATGACCGATGCCGTTCACGCCGTCACCGATCAGATACGTGCCCGCTGCGGGCCGGCACCGATCGACGCGTTGGCCCTGTCGCTGTCGTGCGAATACCTGGCGCGCGCTGCCGCGGAAGCACCGGACCCGTATCGCACTGTGGCGCTGGTCAGCCCCACAGGCTTGCGGGGCCTGCGGCCGTGGCGTGGCGCTGCCGGCAGCACCCGAGGGCAGCCCTGGTTGTACCAGGCGCTGCGCGGACCCGGCAGGGGCTGGGGAGGCGCAGTGTTCCGCGCCTTGACCAAGCCTGGCGTGATCCGCTACTTTCTGCGTCGCACCTGGGGATCGAAGGAGATCGATGAGGCGCTCTGGGCCTATGATCTGTTGACCACGAAAGTAACCGGTGCGCAGCACGCACCGCTGCACTTTCTTGCGGCGAACCTGTTCAGCGCAGACATCCATACGGTCTACGAGCGGCTCGAGATGCCGGTCTGGATGTCGCACGGCGTGCGCGGTGATTTCACCGACTATCGTGGCAAGGTGATCGTGCAGGCCCACCCAAACTGGCAGTTCAGCGTTTTCCCCACTGGCGCGCTGCCGTACTTCGAGGTGCCGGTCGATTTCTGCAACGCGTTCGACCGTTTTCTGGCCATCAAGCCCGCAGAAGGTACCTACCCATTTCCGGATGACAACGGTGCGTCGATGACCCGGCCTTGAACGATGCGTTCGTCGATGCTGGCCACGGGTGGCTGTCGGGCATCTCACCGGGCGCCCGATGCGGCGCCGCTTGGAGATCAGAGGATCGGATAGGGCGCATCGTAGGGCGTATTCAATGCCAGATCGCGGTAAAAGTCCCACCCGCGCGCCTCGGTGTAGCTGCCGGGATCGCGCTGCGCCAGATATCGCGCGATATCGAAGTGATTGATCTTGTGGCCGACGGGTTCCATGTCCAGCCGTGCGGTGCCGCGGATGTGCGACATGATCGAACGGGCAACCAGCACATTGGCCCAGGGCGCCGCACCGATGCCATCGAGGCCGACGCTCGGGAAGTACAAATCCGGTGCGTCCAGGCTTCGAAAGATACTGCCACAGCGCGAGCCGAGTTGGTTGACGCTGCGGATGCCCGATAGTTGCAAAGCTTCGAAGTACGCGAGATCGACCGCGTAACCTGTGCCCCACAAAAGCAGGTCCGCGTCCAGCCGCGTCCGATCCGACAGCAGCACCTGCTGCCCCTCGATCGCGAGCACGCTGCCCGCATGCCGTTCGACCGCCTGGAAGTTGGCCAGCATGCGCGGCCGGCCGGGGATCAACTGGTCGCGCAACACATCGATCGGCAATGGCGGCTGGATCGCGTGGATGCCGAATTTTTGATAACGCGGCAATATGTCCGCCCGGATCGCCGCGTTCTGCTGCGCAGCGGTCATGCCGCTGGCCTGCATCTTCGCGTACGAACGCACGCTGCCGGCAATGGCCTTGGGCTTGCTTGTCGGCATGAACCAGCGCAGGCCGCGGTACACCCAGACGATGCGACGCGCGTGGTGTTCGAAACACAGATCGAGCAGGTCGAAGGCCGATGCACCGCCGCCAACGACCACGACGTCGCGCCCAGCCAACTCTGCAGGCTCACGCAAGGTGCTCGAGTGTCGTTCGCGCACCGTGGCATTGCGGCGCTGCACTTCGGGCATGACCGGCAGGTTGTGGCCACCCGTCGCCGCCACCAAATGGCGCGAGCGCACCAAGCCCTGCGGTGTGTCGAGCTCCCAGCACGTTCCGGTGTGGCGCGCACGGCGCACCGGGCTCGCCAGCCGGATGCCGTCGGCCAGGGCGAAACGTTCGACCCAGGCTTGGATGTTGGCCAGGATCTGCGGCTGCATCGGCCCGGCCAGGTGCAGGTCGCCCAACGCCCAGTCGACAGGGCTGATCTGGATGTCTTGCCACGCCGGCAATTCGCGCCACAAGCCACCCACACCGTCCTGCCGCTCCAACAACAGCGCATCGAGCCCCGCTTGCCGGGCGTAGTACAGGTGGATGACGCCGGCAATGCCGCCGCCGACGATCGCCACGTCAAGTAGTCGTTCACGCAGCATGGACAAGCAGCACGATGCGGCCGTTCACCTTGCGGTCGAGCAAGCGTTGCATCGCCTGTGGAGCCTGGTGCAGCGGTAGCACTTCCTGAATCAGCGGCTTCAGCGCTCCCGCGGCCGTCAGCCGCATCAGTTCGTCATACATCCGGCTCGTCGCTTCGGGGTCGTGCTTCATCGCCGCACCGGTGAACACGCCGACGATCGAATAGTTTTTCAGCAGCGGCAGGTTCATCGGCACCGACGGAATCGTGCCGCCGGCGAAACCGATCGGCATCAATCGGCCGTTCCAGGCCATCAGGCGCGTCATGTGTTCGAAGAGCTCGCCGCCGACCGTTTCGAAGCAGACATCGACGCCACGCCCGTCGGTGAATTGCTTGATCTTTGCGCGGACGTCTTCGCGTCGGTAGTTCAGCACTGCTGCGGCGCCATAACGGCGCACGATCTCGGCCTTCTCGTCGTCGCCGATGCCGGCAATCACTTTGGCTCCAAGGTGCACCGCCAGATCGACACTTGCCAGCCCGGTGCCGCCCGCGGCGCCGGTGACCAGCACCGTCTCGCCCGCCCGCAAGTGGGCACGCTCGACCAGTGCGTACCAGGCAGTCCCATACGCATGCCGCACGGTCGAGGCGACCTCGAAACTCAGGGCGTCCGGGATGCGGGTGCCTTGCCACTCATCGACCGCAATGCGTTCGGCGAACGCACCAAAAAAATCACCGCAGGCGATTCGGTCGCCAGGGCGAAAGCGTGTCACCGCATTGCCGGTTGCGACGACCACCCCAGCCGCGTCGGTGCCTGGCGCAAAGGGCAGCGCTGGTCGCATCTGGTATTGCCCCGACACCATCAGGCAATCCATGTAGCTCAGCGATACGGCGTGCACCTGGACCAGCACATCGGATGGCCCGGGTCGGGGCTCTGGCAATTCGCCCATCGCAAGCGCGGCGGGGCCATTGAAGCTGCTGCAGACCACTGCGCGCATGGGTGCCTCCGGTCGTTGTGCCGCAGTCTAACAGCGCCGTGCGGCACTACGGCGCGCTTGGCCCATGCCCCCAGGGGACTGCGCGCCGCGCCTTGCCCGCCACCTTGGGGCACCACGTCGCGGACCCCATCGATTGCTTCTTACGCCCAGAGCTTTGCGCGCATCGCAGCATGCCCGTGGCCCAGTGCGCGCAGCGATGCGCGCAACGCGGCGTCGATGGGCGTGGCCGCGGGCAGCGCCAGCGGTCCCATGGAGGAACCGTCCAGCGCATGGGGCACCCGCCAGAGGTAGGCCATCTCGGCCAGCTCGCGCCAGATCGGAATCACCAGACCACCCGCGCGAATCAAGCCCCACCGCATGCCGCCCCGCTTGAAGCCGGCTGGCCGAGCCAGGCCCAAGGCTGCAGCCGCCTTTTCAAGCGCGGCGAGAAACGCGTGTCCAGAGAGTGTGTGGCCGGCAAAGTGCAGGTTGGCGAAAGATGGCAGCCCCTCGGCGTTTGCTGCGGTAACGAAGCCCTGCGCCAGATCGGGCAGGTAGGCCCATGGATGGGCTACGTCCAGCGGGCCGGGGTAGACCAGCTTGCCCGACCCGATGCCCTTGGCGATGACCAGGTCGAACCAGCTGCCCGTGCCAGCGCCAAAAAAGTCCCCGGCGCGCAATACCGTCGCACGCAGTGTTCCCGCGGCGCAGCGGCGCTGCATTTCGGCCTCGATGGCTACCCGGATGCGGCCCTTGCGCGTGTCGGCCAGCTGCGGCGTGTCGCTGCGCAGCAGCGGCGGCATGTGGGTGCCGAAGTTGTAGACGTTTCCTGGCAACATGAAGCGGGCGCCAAGCTGTTGTGCCAGGTCCATGCCGGCTTGTGCCAGCGGCAGCGCTTCGCTGGACCAGCGGGTGTACGGCGGATTCAGGCCGTGCACCAGTACCTGCGCGCCGGCTGCTTGTGCGCTCAAGGCCTGCAGATCGTTCACAGCCCCGTGCACCAGCTGCGCCCGCGCCGGCATGCCGAGCGCCGCAGCGCGGCGCACCTGCGCCAGCACCCGCCAGCCTGCTGCGTCGAAGGCCTGTGCGGCGGCCAGGCCAAGGCGGCCGTTGGCGCCGAGGATGAGAACGGTGGGGCGGGTGGCGGTGGTCATGGTGGTGTGCTCTTGGTGGATTGCGATGACCTGAGTCTCGGGCCCCACGACCCGGCTGACAATTGCCTGACTTCGCATGGCAGCTATACACTTGTGCATGGCTTCGAGCGGCATTGACAACTTCGACTGGGCGCTCGTCAAGAGCTTCGTGGCCGTGCTCGATGCCGGCAGCCTGATGGGCGCGGCGCGGCGCCTGCAGGCACAGCAGCCCACGCTCTCGCGGCACATAGCCGAGCTCGAGCTGCAGCTTGGCGCGCCCTTGTTCGAGCGCACCGGCCGTGGCGTCACGCCCACCGCCACCGGGCTGGCCATTGCCGAGGCCGCGCGGCAGATGGAAGAGGGCGCCAGTGCCTTGGCGCGCAGCCTGGCCAAGAGCCGCGACGCCACCACCGGCACTGTGCGTATCACCACCAGCCAGGTGGCGGCCACCTGGCTGCTGCCACCGCTGCTGGCGCGGCTGCAAGAGGCCGAGCCAGGCATCTCGGTTGAACTGGTGGCCAGCAATCAGCTGACCAACCTGCTGCGCCGCGAGGCCGATATTGCCGTGCGCATGGTGCGCCCCGCGCAGGGCTCTCTGGTGGCGCGCAAGCTGACCGAAATCGAGATCGTTGCCGCGGCCCACCAAAGCTATCTGGAACGCGCCGGCACGCCGCGCCGGCCGCAGGATCTGCTGTCCCATCGTCTCATCGGCTACGACCGTGATGAGACCATCGTGCGCGGCTTTGCCGGGATGGGCCTGTCGTTGCAGCGCGAGAGCTTTGCGCTGCGCACCGACGACCAGGTGGCCTACGGTCAGCTGGTGGCAACGGGTGCGGGTATCGGGTTTGTAGCGCGATACAACATCCGCCACTGGCCTGGCGTGGTGGCACTGCTGCCGCAGCTGGGCATTCCGGCGCTGCCCTGCTGGCTGGCGGTGCACCGCGAGATCCGTGGCAATCGGCTGGTGCGAAGGGTGTACGACTTTCTGGCCGCAGCGATCCCGGTGGCGGTGGCAGACGGCTGATGGCGCCCCCAGCCCTGGCTTCGCCAGACCCCCCAAGGAAAACGCGACGAAAGTTCCCTACAGCGACCGGCTGCGCGCCAGCGGCGGATTGCGCGAGAAATAACCCTCGATGCCGCGCACCAGCGCGTCGGCCAGTGCCTGCAGATATTGGTCGTCGTTGAGCTTGGCTTCTTCGTCCGGGTTGCTGATGAAGGCGGCCTCGACCAGCACGCTGGGTATGTCGGGTGCCTTGAGCACCGCAAAGCCGGCTTGTTCGACACGTGGCTTGTGCAACTTGCCGATGCGGCCGATCTCGCCGAGCATCGCGCTGCCCAGTTTCAGGCTGTCGTTGATCTGCGCCGTGGTGCTCATGTCGAGCATCGCCCGTTGTACCGATTCGTCGCGCGAGGCCACGTTGAGCCCGCCGATCAGGTCGGCCTTGTTTTCCTTGTCGGCCATCCAGCGCGCGGCGCTGCTCGATGCACCGCCCTGGCTCAGCGCGAATACGCTGGCGCCCTGGGGCCTGGGGGTGTAGAAGGCATCGGCATGCAGGCTGACAAAAAGGTCGGCCTGCACCCGGCGTGCCTTTTGCACCCGCACATGCAGCGGCACGAAGAAATCGGCGTCGCGCGTCAGGTAGGCGCGCATCGCGTTGCCGCCCACGGTCGTGCCGTTGATGCGCTCGCGCAGCCGATGCGCCAGCCGCAGCACCACGTCTTTTTCGCGCGTGCCGTTGGGCCCTATCGCACCCGGGTCTTCGCCGCCGTGGCCCGGGTCCAGCGCGATGATGATCAGCCGATCGGTGCGACCGGCCTCGGTGGTTGCGGCCTGGCGTGGCGGGGGCGAGGCCGCCAGTACCGGGGGATTTGTCCTGGGCGGCGCCGCGGTGGCGGTGGCGGGGGCCGGGGCGCTGGCGCCCGAGCTGCGCTGCGCGATCAGTTCGCCCAGCGGATCTGCTGCGGGCGCCAATGCCGCAGCCAGTGGCGTGGCGGAGGATACCGGGGCAGCCGCTTCGCGGGTACGCTGCGCAATCAGTGCCTCCAGCGGGTCGGTCACCACGCCCGGGTACAGGTCCAGCACCAGCCGGTGTCGATAGGCGGCAACTGGCAACAAGCTAAACACCTGTGGCTGCGCCTGTTGCTTGAGGTCGAGCACCAGGCGCACGACACCGGGCGCGAACTGGCCAACGCGGATACCCTGGATGTTCGGGTCATCGGCCCGCACCTTGGCCACCAGTTCACGCAGCGCCGGATTGAGTTCAATGCCCTCGATGTCCACCGCGAGCCGTGGCGGGTTGGCCACAAACAGCTGGCTGGTGCTCAGCACGCCGTCGGACTCGATCGTCACGCGCGAGTAGTCCGGCGCCGGCCAGACCCGGACCGCCAAAATGGTGGCGCCGCGCGCGATCTGCGCCCTGCCCAGCAGCAACACCAGCGTGCCCGATTGCAGCCACACGCGCCGCTTCATGGGCACACGGCGGCCAGCAGGGCCACGCCGGTCGGGGTTTGCGCCATCAGGTGCACGCGCCGGGCTTCGTCGTGCTGCACTTCGATGTGCAGCGCCAGGTCGGCGAGCGGCAACACGCCGTGGGCTTTTTGCGGCCACTCGGCGAGCTTGAGTCCCTCGCTGGCGAAGATATCGCGGAAACCCGCGTCTTCCCATTCGGCGGGGTCGTTGAAGCGATAGAAGTCAAAGTGCCAGATGGCCAGGGGTCGCCCGCCGGTGCGGGTGTGCCCAAGGTCGTAGGGTTCGACCACCGCGTAGGTCGGGCTCTTGATGCGGCCACGCACGCCCAGGGCCTGCAGCAGGTGGCGCACGAAGCTGGTCTTGCCGGCACCCAGGTCACCCTGCAGCTCGATGAAGCAGTTCGCCAGATCCGGTTGCCGGGCCAATAACGCGGCAAAAAGGCGCGTGGCGGCTTCGTCGGGCCAGACAAGGCTTTTTATAATCAGGGGGTGAACAACACCCGTGGGCCGGTCGATCAAGGTCAATTGCTTTCCCGCATCGGGTGCTGGGGGCAGGAACTCGGCTTCGCGCAGATCGGTTTCAGTGGCATCGACCTGTCGGGCGCGGAGCCGGGCTTGCTGGCGTGGCTGGAGCAGGGTTTTCACGGCGATATGGCTTACATGGCGGCGCATGGACTCAAACGTGCCCGGCCGGATGAACTCGTGCCTGGCACACTGACTGTGCTGACCGCCCGCCTGAACTATTTGACCACAGGCCACCATGATGACGCCGCATCCTGGCAGGAGATCGAGTTTGATCGTCTCCATCGCGCAACAGAAGGCGTCATATCGCTGTATGCCCGGGGCCGCGATTACCACAAGGTCTTGCGCCAGCGGCTGGCACAACTGGCCGAGCGGATTGCGCAGGAGGTGGGCGGGCTGGGTTATCGCGTATTCACCGACTCGGCGCCGGTGCTCGAGGTGGAACTGGCGGCGCGCAGCGGACAGGGATGGCGCGGCAAACACACGCTGGTGCTCAATCGCGAGGCGGGATCGATGTTTTTCCTCGGCGAGATCTACCTCGACCTGCCACTGCCTTCCACCGATCCGGTCGCCGGGCATTGCGGAAATTGCAAGGCCTGTATCGATGTGTGTCCGACCGGGGCCATCGTGGCGCCGTACCGGCTCGACGCGCGGCGCTGCATTTCCTACCTGACGATCGAGCATCCCGGCTCGATCGCCGTGGAGTTGCGGCCGCTGATGGGCAACCGGATCTACGGTTGCGACGACTGCCAGCTGGCGTGTCCCTGGAACAAGTTCGCGCAGCGCAGTGCGTTGCCGGATTTCGCGCCTCGCCCGGGGCTGGTCGGGGCCGATCTGGTGGAGCTGTTCGGCTGGAGCGAGGCGCAGTTCCTGCAACGCACCGAAGGCAGCTCGATCCGGCGTATCGGCCATGCCCGCTGGTTGCGAACATCGCGATCGCGCTGGGCAATGCGTTGGCGGCAGCAGACGACCCGCGTATCGTGCAGGCGCTGCGGCTGCGGCTGGAGGATCCGAGCCCGCTGGTGCGCGAACATGTGATCTGGGCCTTGGGCTACCATCAGGCCAGGCACCCCGATTGACCCGTCGCCAGCGGGTCGCCACCTTCCACCATCACCCGCATGCGACTGCTGATCATCGACCCCCAGAACGATTTCATGGACCTGCCGCAGGCTGCGCTGCCGGTGCCCGGGGCACAGGCGGACATGCATCGCCTGGCCAATGCCATCGACACCTTGTCCGCGCAGATCGACGCCATCGTCGTCACGCTCGACTCGCATGCCGGTTATGGCATCGAGCGCACCACGTTCTGGGTCGATGCCGCTGGTGCAGCGGTGGCGCCTTTCACCGCCATCACTGCAGCCGATATGCAGGATGGACGGTTCCGGCCCCGTGACGGGCAGCGTGCCGGCGAGGTGCAGGCCTATCTGCAGGCCCTGGAGGCGGGCGGCGAGCGCACGCTGGTCGTCTGGCCGGTGCACTGCGTGTTGGGCGGCTGGGGCCACAACATCGAGGCGCGGTTGGCCGACAGCATCACGCGCTGGGAGGTGGCGCGCGCGCGCGCCTGCGAAAAGGTGGTAAAAGGCCTGAACCCGATGACCGAGCAATACAGTGCGTTCCGTGCCGACGTGCCGCGCCCCGACGATCCTCGCACCCAGCTCAACTCGGTTTTGCTCGACCGACTGGGACAGGGCGGGGATCTGCTGGTCGTGGCGGGCGAGGCCGCCAGCCACTGCGTGGCCGCATCGGGCCAGGACATGCTGGCGCAATGGGACGCCGCACGACTGCGCAATACAGTGTTCCTGACCGACTGCATGAGTCCGGTGCCGGGCTTCGAGGCGCCGGCGCGGGACTTCCTGCAGCAACTGCGCGACGCCGGCGTGGTTTGCCAGAGCGCGGCCGAGCTCATCGCCGCAAGAGTGGCATGAGGGCAAGGGCCTGCAACCCGCGTCCCTACGCGCCGCGGCCATGACCGAGACCGACCCCAGTTCCGGTGCAGACCGCGCTTCGCGCCGCGGCCTGACCCGGGTCGTCGATGCGGGCATCGAGCTGGGTGACAACGCTTTGCTGCACCTCGATCCGGCGCGCTGGAGCCGCTCGCCCGCGCGCTGGCTGCTGGGCTGGTGGATGGTGGCGCAGTTTGCGGCGCAGATGCTGGTCCTGGCGTTGTCGCCAACGAGTTACCGGCGTCACCAGAGGCCCTTCATCTACCGGCAGCTATATGCATCGACGGCGCCGACGCTGCCTGGTTTCGTGGCCTTGTCGGCCTTGCTCAGCCTGGTCATCATCCGCATCGTGATCGCCAGTGCCGCCGCCTACGGCTTGTCGCAGTACGCGCTCGACGTGCTGGTGCGCACCCTGGTGGTGGAGCTGCTACCGCTGCTGGTGGCCTTGTACGTTGCACTGCGTTTCACGATGCCCAGCGGCGAGGAGGTGGCCGACATGCGCCAGCAAGGGGTGCTGCACGCGATATGGCAGGGTGGCGGCGATCCAGCGCGCGATCTGCTGCTGCCGCGGGTGCTGGCCGGGGTTTTTTCGGTCGTGTTCCTGGCCGCATTGAGTGCGGTACTGGCGCTGGTGATGACCTATGTCTCGTTGTACGGTTTCACCGGCTGGGGCTTTGCAGCCTACACACGTGACGTGGGCCAGGTATTCACGCCGGCGGCCACGCTGATCCTGGGGCTGAAGGCGTTTTTCTTCAGCCTGGTGGTGGCCATCCTGCCGATCGCACCCAATCCGCGCTACGATGGCGCGCCGCTGCGCCCGCGTGACGAGATCAGCCAGCTCGGTCGCCTGTTCGCGTTGATCCTGCTGATCGAAGTGCTGTCGCTGGTGGGCAACTACTATTGAGCCGGACCTGGTCCATGCCCGAACCCATCGAATCCCCACCACCGGTGCGCCATCTCGAGCTCAAGGCCCGGCTGCTGCTGCTGGCCATGGTGCTGCTGGTCTCGGGTGCCGTCGGTTACCTGATGTATGCGCGGGGTGCGTTCGAGCGTACGCAGCAGGTGGTGCTGGTCGCCGACGACTCGGAAGGCATCGTGGTGGGCATGAGCATGACCTTCTCCGGCTTTCCGATCGGCCGGGTCGGGCGCATCGAACTCTCGCCCGATGGCAATGCACGCATCATCGTCGACGTGCGGCACACGGACGCGCACTGGCTGCGCACGTCGAGCGTGTTCACGATCGAGAGCGGCCTGGTCGGCGGCACCAAGATCCGTGCCTTCACTGGCGTGCTCAGCGACCCGCTGCTGCCCGACGGCGCCGAGCGCAAGGCGCTGCGCGGCGATGCGGCAGCCGAGATCCCGCGTATGGTGGCCAGCGTACGCGAGCTGGTCAACAACCTGGGTGCCTTGACGAACCAGGATGCGCCGCTCAATGCCAGCCTGCGCAACCTGCAGCTGGCTGCCGAGCGGCTCAACGGCCCGCGCGGCGCGATCGGCGTGTTGCTCGGCAACGATGCCGACGCCCGGCGCCTGTCGCAGGCTCTGGAGCGCACCAATACGCTGCTGGCACGCGTCGATGGCCTGGTGCTCAGGGCCGATGGCATCGCACAACGCACCGACGGCATGATCGCGCGCGCCGACCAGCAGGTGTTCGGCCAGGATGGCGTGGTGTCCGAGACCCGCGCGACTGTCGTGCAACTCAATGGTCTGCTCGCCGATGCCCGCAACAGTCTGAAGAAGGTCGATGCTGTACTGGTGGAGGCGCAGGCGATCGGTGCCAATACCCGCGAGGCGACGACCGACCTGGGCTCGCTGCGCGCCGAGGTCGAGTCCAGCCTGCGCAAGGTCGAGCACCTGGTCAACGAGATCAACCGCAAGTGGCCGTTCGCGCGTGATACGCAGATCAAGCTGCCATGATCCCAGCGCGTTGCCGAATCGCCTTGTTGCTGGTGCTGCTGCTGGCCGGATGCGCCGGCACGCCGCCGCCGCCAGACTGGCAGCTCAATGCCCAGGGCGCGATGGAGCGTGCACAGGATGCCTACCTGTCGGGTCAGGACCGGATCGAGGCCGTGGAGTTTGCACGCGCCCGCGCCGAGGTCGCCCGCACCGGGCGCATCGACCTGCTGGCACGGGTCGAACTGGTGCGTTGCGCTACCCGGGTCGCCAGCTTGGTGTTCGAGCCCTGCGCCGGATTCGACGCCTGGCAGGCGGACGCGGCGCCTGCGGAGCAGGCTTATGCGCGTTACCTGCAGGCCCTGGCCTCGGCGCAGTATGTCGAGTTACTGCCGCTGCCACAGCGCCCGATGTTGTCGGCCGGGGCGGGTGGCGCACAGCTAGCCGCAGTGAAGGATCCGCTGTCACGGCTGGTTGCCGCCGGCGTGTTGCTGCGCGGCAACCGCGCCGATCCGCAGACCATTGCGCTGGCGATCGAAGCCGCATCCAGCCAGGGCTGGCGCCGGCCGCTGCTGGCCTGGCTCGGTGTGCAGGCACGGCGCGCCGAACTGGCCGGGGACTCGGCCGAACTGGCCCGCATCCAGCGTCGCATGCAGCTGGTCGGCGGCGATGCGCCGCGCAAGCCCTGAGAGCGCCCCAACCCCGGCTTCGCCAGGCCCCCCGAGGGACTGCGAGGAGACTTGGGGCGGCCCGGCGTTTCCTCGTGCGCGCAGCCCGGTCGCGGCTGTGCCCGGTGCGATACTGGCGCACGCAGAGGCCGGCTGGCCCTGCGTGATGGTGGTCGCCTGGCGCCTGGCGCCTGGCGTGTGGCGGCAGATGCTTGCACAGGAGGTAATTCGCCGATGGCAATCACAACCCTGCTGGTGTTGCTGGTGGTCGCCTTGCTGCTGGGCATCGCGATCTACAACAAGCTCACCCGGTTGCGCAACGCGATTGCGAACGCGTTTGCGCAGATCGACGTCCAGCTCAAGCGCCGCTACGACCTGATTCCCAACCTGGTCGAGACCGCGCGCAAATACCTGCAACATGAACGCGAGACGCTCGAGGCGGTGGTCGCGGCGCGAAATCAGGCGCAGGCGGCCGCTGGCAAGGCGCGCGCCGACCTGGCTGGCGCCGGCAATGTCGCGGCGCTTGGTGCCGCAGAGGCCGCGTTGGGCGGGGCGCTGGGCAAGCTGATGCTGGTGGTCGAAGCCTACCCGGAACTCAAGGCCGACCGGAATATGCGCGAGTTCGCCGAGGAGCTGACGTCAACCGAGAATCGCGTCGGCTTCGCGCGCCAGGCCTACAACGACAGCGTGCTGGAATACAACGACGCCGCGATGCAGTTCCCCGCCAATCTGGTGGCACGCCTGTTCTCATTCCACGCGGCTGCCACCTTGCAATCCACCCAGTCGGCGGCCGAGCGCAACGCCCCCGCTGTCCGGTTCTGACGCCTGATCACGCGCCGCAGCCGTGCGTTTTCGCCAGCACCAGAACCAGGCCCGGGCAGCGACCCGGCGTTTGCTGCTGCTGTTCCTGCTGACGGTCTTGTTGACCGTGTTGGCCGTTAACCTGGTGCTGGCCCTGTTGTGGTCGTTGCAGACGGGCAACCTGCTGGCTTATCCGCGCTGGTTCTTCGAGACCAACAGTGTCCTGTGTGCCGTCTTCATTCTGGGCGGCAGCTGGATCGAGACGGTGCAGTTGCGCCGCGGGGGCGCCCACGTGGCGCAGATGGTGGGCGCGCGCGAGCTGCTGGTGCCTGGCGACGGATACGAGCAGCGGCTGCGCAACGTGGTCGAAGAAATGGCGATCGCCAGTGGATTGAAGACTCCGCGCATGTTCGTGCTCGATCGCGACCAGGGCATCAATGCGTTTGCGGCGGGCTGGGAGCAGAACGACAGCGTGGTGGCGGTGACACGTGGCGCGCTGGAGCGCTTGAACCGGGACGAGTTGCAGGGCGTGGTGGCGCATGAGTTCAGCCATATCCTGCACGGTGATATGCGGCTGAACATGCGCCTGATCGGCCATGTCTGGGGCTTGCAATTGTTGTTCCTGCTCGGACGCGACCTGTTCGGCGCCACCGACGCACGGGACCGGCGCACCGCGTTCGTGTTCATGGGGCTGGGGTTGATGGTGGTGGGCAGTATTGGCTGGTTGGCCGGCCGCTTGCTCAAGGCCGCGGTGTCGCGCCAGCGCGAGTTCCTCGCCGATGCGGCGGCGGTCCAGTTCACCCGGCAGCCCCACGGTATCGGAGGAGCCTTGCGCAAGATCGCCGACCAGCGTGCCCATGGGCACGCTGCAATGCGAAGCACCCGCGCCGAAGTCATCTCGCACATGTTGCTGGCGTCGGACATCTTTGCCAGGGTTGGCGCCTTGGCGACCCATCCGCCGCTGGCCGAGCGGATACGGCGTATCTATGGCCGACCGATGGCATCCTTGTCCAGTGTGATCGTGCCAGCCGAGGTGCAGGCACCACCACCGGCGCCGGACATGCTCATGGCGTTCGATGGCGCAGACGCGGCAGCCGAAGGCGAGGTGGAAATGGCACGACCCGGGTCGCCGCCAGTCATCGACGCCGAGGCGACGGCCGAACCGAACGAATCGTGGGCAGCGCCTGCTGCGCCATCGTCACCCGCGGACTGGCTGGAGGACTTGTTGTCCATCGCCTGGCCGCACGACCTGGCGCCGGCCACGCTGGCGTTTCTGGTTCCCGGAGAAGGCAGCCCGGAGCACCGGGCCTGGTGCGCGTTGTTCGCCCCATCGGATTCGGGTCGGGCCAGGCATCTGCTGGCACAGGCATGGTCATTGCCGGCATCTCGTCATCAGGCCGCCTTCGAGCGTTTGCTGACGCGCTGTGTGTCCTTGCCGCCGTCCGAGCGCGTGCAGTTGCGCCGCCACGCACACCAGATCGTACGAGCCGACGGCCGGCTGGGTTTTGCCGAGATCTGGCACTGCCTGCTGCTCGACCATATGCTGGAGCAGCGCCATGAAAGCGTGTTGCGCGAGACCCATTACCTGACGCTGCAGGATTGCGCATCGGCGATCGTCACGCTGACCGACCTGCTGGTGACCCAACGCCGCGTGGGGCAGGCGGATCTGGCCAGCCTGCGCAAGCGCTGGCGTGGCGAGATGGCCATCGCACTGGAACTGGAGTCGTTCGAGACTGCGGTGGCGGGGTTGGCATTGCCGGTCGTCGAGCGTGCGACGCAGCGGCTCGCGCGCCTGTCCTGGATGTTGCGGCCCCGGGTGATGAAGGCCTGGTGTGCCATGGCTCTGCGCGACGAGCCGCCGAACTTGCAGTCTGCGCAGTCGATCGCCGATGCCTTGCGCGCGCTGTGTATCCTGGTCGATACGCCGATGCCGCCACAGCTGCAGGCGCGTTATCCGCAGCAAGACGGGTTGCCTGGCCGGAGTTGAGCGTCCGAGCCCCGAGGCGGGGACTGTCACAACGTGCGCAGGATGCCCAGCACGAAGGGCAGGCTCAGCATGCCCAGCAAGGTCGACATGGTCACCAGGGCCGCGGTATAGGCGCCGTCGTAACCCATACGCACTGCCAGCACGTAACAACTCGATGCTGTCGGCAGGCCCGAGAAGATCAGCAGTGTGGTGGTCTGGGCTGCGTCCAGGCCGAGTACGCGTGCCAGCAGCCAGGCCAGCACCGGCAGCCAGAAATGCCGGATCGACAGCAGGGCCACCGTCAACACCTTGTCGCCGCGCAGGCGACCCGGCTGCAGGCCGGCACCGGTGGCCATCAGGCCCATGCCAAGCGCCGCGGCGCCGATCCGGTTGGCCGTGGGCTCCAGCAGCGCGGGCATCGAGAATCCCATCAGGTTGGCGCTCAGACCCGCTACCGTGCCGATGATCAGGGGGTTGCGCACCAACTCACCGAACAGGCCGCGCTGGGCATGGCGTGCCATGGGCCATACCGCGCCGAGATTGAGCAGCGGCACGCACACGCCGATCAGTACCGCGATCAACACCGTGCCTTGTGCACCCAGCACGCGGTCGGCCAGGGCCAGCGCGATGAAGGTGTTGAAGCGGAAAGCGACCTGCGCACTGGCTGCGTGTTCGCGCCGGTCCACGCGCGCGCCAATCCATGGCAGGTAGGGCAGGGCGTAAGCCATGCCAATGCCGCCCAGGCACAACGCCCATCCGGCTACAACCAGTTCGGACGCCGCGGACAGGTCCAGTGGCTGCTTGATGATCGAATGGAACAGCAGGACCGGGAACAGCAGGTAGTAGACCAGCCGTTCGACTGCCGTCCAGACGCTGCGGTCGAGCGCGGTGAATCGGCACACCAGGTAACCCAGAAGGATCAGCGAGAAGTCGGGAAACAGCAGCTGCGCGTCATTCACGGCGCTGAGCATAACAGCGGATCAGCGGG
>Ga0163144_10010417_pt1 | contig 19818 bp, 18 predicted proteins | sample OliLak19BULKMAT1_FD_123175 | JGI IMG/M metagenome (GOLD analysis project Ga0163144, IMG submission 123175) | Freshwater microbial mat bacterial communities from Lake Vanda, McMurdo Dry Valleys, Antarctica - Oligotrophic Lake LV.19.BULKMAT1 | ecosystem: Environmental > Aquatic > Freshwater >... | reverse complement strand
CGCTCCTCGAAGTCCTTCAGCAGGCGCACCGTGGTCTCGATCGTGAGCCCCGCCATCTCGGCGAGGTCGCGGCGCTTGATGCCTGCCACGATCGCGTACGGCTTCTTGGCGACCATCATGCGGATCAAGGTGTCGGCCAGGCGGCCGCGCGCGGGCTTGAAGGCGATGTCGCGGGCCTTGTTCTCCCCGCGGCGGACGTCCTTCGCGAGCGCCTGTAGCAGCGCCTGGGAGGCGGCGGGATACTTCGCTAGGAAGTTGTAGAAGGTGGGCTTGTCGATCATCGACACGACGCTGGGCTCGAGGGCCTCGCCCGTGCCGGTGTAGGCGCCCTCGTCGGCGAGCAAGGTCACGTGGCCGATCAGGTCGCCGGGCGACTCGACGCGCGTCGTGAGCTGCTGGCCCGTGCGGCTCGACTTATAGACCTTCGCCTTGCCGGTGCAGACGACGTAGACGCCCGCGGGCATCGCGCCCTCGTGGAAGATGACCTCGCCGCGCTTGAAGGGGTTCGCGAGACGGATCTCGCGCCATGCCTTCTTGGACTCCTTGGTTCCGAGGAGGTCGTAGAAGCAGGTCTTCTTGAAGGGGCACCACTCGCAGTTGGGCGCGTCGCGTTTCGAATAAGCCATCGCACGAATTATAGCAACTTAAGAGCGAGAGGGTGGCTTCCCCCCTCCTTAATGACGTTAGCGCAGGGCGACGCGGTCGGCGTACTGGGCGACGGTGGAGCGGAAGGCCGGGAGATCTCGGACCGCCTCGAGCTCGACGTCCGTCTTGGCCTGCATCATGAAGCGGCGCAGGTCGGTCGGGCCGCCGCAGGACTTGAAGGACTCTCCGAGGGCCTTCAGCGCGACCGCGGTCTTGCCGGACATCGCGTAGGCGATGGCGATCTGGTAGTGCGCCGAGGGGTTCATCGGGTTCTGCTGCAGGGCCTTCTGTAGGGAGCGGATCGCCACGTCGGACTGGCCAAGCTTGTTGTAGGCCGTCCCGATCTTCTCGTAGACGGCCGCGGTCTGCGGCGCGCCCAAGGTCATGCGCTCCTGGTCGAGCGACAGGGCCTCGTGGTAGGCGGCGACGGCGGACAGGTAGCGGCGGAACTTGAACTCGATGTTGCCCTGGGCGATCTTCTCGAGGACCTCGGCGTCCTGGGCCGGGGCGGAAGGCTTCGGGGCGGTGTCGCGGACGGCGTCGCGCATCTCCTCGCCGCGGATGCCGAGGTCGGCGACCATCTCGCCGTCCTCCGCGGAGCCGATGCCGAGCGCCTTGCGGGAGGAGGCGTTGGCGATCAAAGGGGCGAAGGCGGGGTCGCGGCGGACGGCGTCGCGCAAAGTCTTGCCCTGGCCGGCGCGCATCGCCTTGGCCATCGCGATGTCGATGTTGGAGACCGCCTTCGCGGTGTCGCCCATCTTGAGGCGCAAGCGGGCGGCGTTCATCGGGATCAGGGCCTTGGTCGGGGCGGCGCGAAAGGCCATCTTGTAGGCGTCGAGGGCCTTGTCGTAGGACTGCACGGCCTCGTAGCAGAGGGCCATCGAGAAGTACAGGCGGGAGGCGTCCGGGAGCTCCTTCAGCGACGAATCGAGGCTCAGGGCCATCGCGTAGGCGTCGATCGCGGACTGGGCGTCGTCGCGGTCGGCGGCCTCGGTCGAGCCGAGCTTGAAGCCGCGCTGGTAGTGCGCCCAGCCCAGCAGGAAGTAGGTGGAAACCGTGCCTTCCTTGCGGACGGCCTTGTTGAAGGTCGAGATCGCGGCGGAGGTTTCCCCGTTTTCGAGGTTCGCGAGGCCGGCGGACATCAGGCGCTGCGACTCGGGGTTGGCCTTGGAGGCCTTCTTGTTCTTGGCGGCGTGGGCCGGAGGGGTGAAGAGAAGGGCGGCCAACGCGATGGTGAGGACGGTCCAGCTCGTCTTCGTCATTTTTTCCTTCATGTCTTTATTATAGCGGCGGCTCGAATCCCTCACATGGGGCGTGGGGCCTGGGCCTTTCTGGGTCTAAGGGCCTAGCCCCCAAATCGGCGGGAAATGGTATAATCCGCTCGTGTGGTGGCCGTAGCTCAGCTGGTTAGAGCGCAGCGCTGTGAACGCTGAGGCCGGGGGTTCAAGTCCCCTCGGTCACCCCACGCGATTTGACGTGTCAAGAGGCCGGGGCTGGATGTCAAGCCCCGGCCTTTATTTTGCCGTGGCGGGCGCCGCGGCCGGGTTCTCTCTCCCCTTCCAATCCTCGAGCCGAACGTCGAGCCGGGCGCCGTCCGGCCCGCCGGTCTCCTCAAACCGCGTGAAGCACCGCTTGAGCATCCGGTGGACCGCTTCGCCCGGCGCCGAGACGCCGCACCGTAGCGTGTCGATCCCTCGCTTCCTCGCGCTCCAGGCGAGGCAGTCGAGCAGGAAGGTCCCGATTCCGCGGCGCTGGTAGTCGTCATGGACGGTCACGGCCGTCTCGGCCTCCCGGGCGGCGGGATCGAAGTAGTAGCGTCCGACGCCGATCATCCGGACGGATTCCTTGTAAGGAGCGAACGCCGTGATCGCCATGGAGTCCTTGTAGTCGACCGCCGCCAAGTCCTGGAACTGCTGCTCGCTGAGGTAGCGGATCGGAAAACCGTAGCGCTTTAAGGTGGTCTCCTCGGATTGCGAATAAAAGAGGTCCTTGAGGCGCCGCTCGTCGCTCGGCTTCATCGGGCGGAAGAAGATCTCGCGGTCCCCGAAACGCCGGCGGCATTCCAGCTCGGCCGGATACGGGAGCTCCGGCAGCGGAACGATGTGGCCGGCGTCGAGAAACCCCCGGCTTTTCGCGTCCTCGATCAATTGCTGCCGGTAAGCGGGATGCGCCACGGCGCTCAACGCGAGCGCGCGTTCTCGGATCGTCCTTCCTTTCAAGCTCGCGATGCCGAACTCCGTGACCACGAAATCGACGTCGGCGCGGGTGGTCACGACGCCGGTTCCCTCGGGCAGGCAGGCGACGATGCGTGAAACGCCGTTGGTCGCGGTCGACGGCATGGCGATGATCGCCTTGCCGCCTTTCGCGCGGGCGGCGCCGCGGATGAAGTCCACCTGCCCCCCCACGCCGCTATAGAACGACCCATCGACGGAGTCGGCCGCGACCTGGCCCGTCAGGTCCACGGTCAGCGCCGAGTTGATCGACACCATGCGGTCGTTGCGCTGGATCACGAACGGATCGTTGATGTAGTCGGAAGGATAAAATTCGAAGTCGCGAAGCCGCCCGACCGCCTCGTACAGACGGGCCGAGCCCAGGCAGAAGGAGGATACGACCAGGCCGGGATGGATCGTCTTCAGGCGCCCCGTGATCGCGCCGCTCTCCACGAGAGCCAGCACGCCGTCGGAGATCATCTCGGAATGGACGCCCAGGTCCTTCTTGCCCGCCAGCGCCGCGAGCGCGGCGTCGGGAACGGACCCGATGCCCGCCTGTAGCGTAGAGCCGTCCTCGACCAACTGGGCCACGTGCCGGCCGATGCTGGCCGCGGTCGCGGAGGTCGCGCGGACCGGCAGCGTCGGCAGCGGCAGGTCGGCCTCGACGAAGGCGTCGATATCGGAGAGGGCGACGCGGCTGTCGCCCCTTGTGGCGGGCATCCGGCGATTGACCTGCGCGACGACGTACTCCGCGCTTTCGACGGCCGCCTTCATGATGTCGACCGAGACGCCGAGCGAACAGCTCTCGCCGTCCGGAGCGGCCGTTTGGATGAGCGCCACGTCCACGCGCAGGCGCCCCGATCGGATCATCGCCGGGATCTCCGAGAGGTAGCAGGGCGTGTAGTCGGCGAGCCCCGAGCCGACCGCTCCTCTCACGTTGGGTCCGATGAAGAGCGCGTTGTGCCGAAGATGCCCGGCGAACTCGGGGGCGGCGTAGGGCGCCGCGCCGAGAGACAGAAGATGCAGGACCTCGACGTCGTGCAGCTCTTCCCGCCGGGCCGCCAGCCCCTCGACCAGCCGCTGCGGCCGCGCCGCGCCCGAACCGACCAGCACGTGCTGGCCGCTTTTAATGCGGCCCAGCGCCTCTTCGGCGGAAGTCATTTGCAACGGCATAAGCCCTCCTAAATCAGGACCGGACCCCGGCGGTGGGGCGTCCCCGGCATGCAAAGCACCGGCACGGGGGCGTAGCGTGAGACCCGCTCGGCCGTGGTGCCGAGCATGAGGTCCCCCAGCAGCGACTTCCGGCGGGACATGAGGACGACGAGGTCCCGGCTTCTGGCCGCCCTCAGTATCTGCTCGATGGCTCCGCCCGTTCGGATCTCGAGCCTGGTCTTCACGTCGCGCCGTACGTCTTTGGGCAGGAGCCTCAGCTGGTCGCTCATCTGGTCCTTCGATCTCGCGAGGCTGCCCCCTTCGGGAATCACCTGCAGTACGTCGAGCTTCGCCTTGAACGCCTGCGCCAAGAGGCCCGCCGCGAGCAGCGCCGCCGTCGCGTCGTCGTCAGGGCGGATCGGCGCGAGCACCCTCCGTGGAAGCTTGAACTCATGACGCAGCGACAGGACGGGCACCGGGCTGTCGCGCAGCATCGACTCGGTGACCGAGCCGAGGATCGCCCGCTCCACGCCGGTTCTTCCGTGGGTCCCCATGATCACGAGATCGTGGCGCCGCCGGGCGAGCAGCTTGGCCAGCATGCGCTCCGGCTCGCCGCGCAGAACGTGGCGCGCGTCGGCTCGAGGGTAGCGTCTAGTCAGCCGCTCTTCCAGTCGCGACCTCGTCGGGAGCCCGGAGATTGGGCCGAATAACCCGAACTCGGGCGGCGGCGGGGGCTCGCAAAAGACGACCTCCACGCGCGCGTCGAACCTGGCTGCGATCAGCCTCGCGGCGTTGTAGGCCAGCGCCGAGGCGGCGGAAAGGTCGACCGGAACGAGGATGCGGCTGATGGGGAAGGCGAACATAGGGCCTCCTGGGAGCTGGCGCCCTCCCATTCGCAACGGAGCGTCCAGCCCCGGGCGAGGCCGGTTTTCCTCCGTAAAACTCCGTATTGTGCCGCCTTCGAGCGGCGGCCGGGACTGAGCGCGAGGCACGCTCCCCAGGCCCCTCGCGCGCGGGGCTTCAAGGGTGGGAATCGCAAGGATATTTCGACAGGAGCGGGAACAGAACCTTCTCCTCGTACGCAAGGTGGGCCTCGAGCTCTTCACGCAGCCGCTCCGCGACCGTCCTGACGGCGTGGATGTGCTTTCCGTCGCAGGCGCTCGACACCGCGTCCAGCATGGCCATGAGCGCGTTCAGCGAGGCGTGCGCTTTTTCGATGACCGGCTCCAGCTCGGCTCGGTGATCATCGCACCGGCTCACGAGCGCGCTGATGACGCGTTCCTCTTTTTCTTCATGCGCCTTCAGAGCGTCCGCGAAAAGACGCCGAGCTGCGCCGAAATCGGTCAACGCGCCGAAGGCAAGATCGTCCCAGCCGGTGCCCGTGCGCGGCCCGAGCGATTTCCCGATCTGGCTCGCCAAGACCCGCAGCGTCGCGTGCTCCCCGATCAAGGAATCGATCGTTTCCACGGCATTATCCCTGCAACGTAATGGCCTTCCTGCCGAGCCGCCTTTGACCTTCGCCTCGCGACAATTGCTTTGCACGGCCTTCATGGACCCCCCTGTCCGCCCGGCGGTACACTCAATGCGTAGGAGGATGATCATGAGGAGGCCCGGCTGCCGGTGAAAATACGCGCGCGCCGTACCGTCCCGCGGATGCGCGGCGGCCATTCCTCGCGCCCGCCGAATAGGGCCGCGATGCGGCGCCGCCGCGCCTTCCGGACGGTCCCTGATTTCTTCCGGCTCGCGTTCGAGAGCCTGGCCGAATACGCCCTCGTCACGACCGGCACCGACCTCATGATCAGCAGCTGGGGCGTGCCCGCCCGCGGGATGTTCGGCTACTCCGAGGAGGAGGTCATCGGCCGGAGCATCGGGATCATCTTCACGCCGGAGGACATCGCCGCGGGGATCGACAAGCGGGAGTTTGCCGACGCGCTCGAGCAAGGACGGCGCATCGACCAGCGCTGGCACGTGCGCAAGGACGGGCGCCGCCTGTGGTGCCACGGGCTGGCATTCCCGCTGAGGGACGCCAAGGGAACCGCGCGCGGGTTCGTGAAGCTGATCCGCGACGACACGGAACGAAAATCAAAGGACGATGACCTCCGCGAAAAGGAGGAGCGCCTGCGCCTGGCGGCCGAGTCCACGGGCCTCGGGCTCTGGGATTTCGATATGGCGAAGAAGACCTTCCTCTTGTCCGCGCGCGCCGCGCAGCTGTTCGGGCTCGGCGGCGAGCGGACCCCCGTCGGCTTCGAGCGCATTCTCGAGAAAGTTCATTCGGACGACCGCTCCACCATCTCCGCGGACTTCGAGCAGGCCCTGCAGGGCGTCGGCGTCGGCCGGGACATGGAGTACCGGATCCGGACGCCGGACGGGAAGTATCGATGGGTTCGCACCTTAGCGAGGGCGCTTTACGAGGATGGCGCCAAGAGAGAAGGGCCTCCCCGCCGCTTGCTCGGGTCCGTCATCGACATCACGGAGGAGCACCGGAAGAAGATTCTGGATTACGAGCTCAATCGCGAGCTCGAGCGGCGCGTCAAGGAGAGGACCGCGCAATTCCAGGCGCTGAACAAGGAGCTCGAGTCCTTTGCGTATTCGGCGTCCCACGACCTGCGCGCGCCGCTGCGCAAGATCTCCGCGTTCAGCCAGGCGATCCTCCAAAGCCGGGAGAGCCGGATCAGCAGCACCGACCAGGGCTACTTCGAACGTATCATGGCGGCCACGTCGAAGATGCACAGGCTCATCGACGACATGCTGAACCTCACGCGCGTGACGCGCAAGCCGCTCGTTCGCGCCGTATGCGACCTCAGCGCGACCGCGCGCGCTATCGCCGACGATCTCAGGCGGAACGATCCTCGCCGCGACGTCGATTTCGTGATCCGCGATGACGTCCGCGCTGACGTGGACTGCGACCTGATGACGGTCGCGCTGCGCAGCCTGCTCGAGAACGCCTGGAAGTTCACAGGCAAGCATCCGCGCGCGCGCATCGAGTTCGGCGTGAAGCCGGAGGAAGGCCGTCCGGTCTATTTCGTCAAGGACGACGGCGCGGGCTTCGACATGCGCTTTGCGCACAAGCTGTTCGGCGCCTTCCGCCGCCTGCACTCCGAGGAGCAGTTCAGCGGGACCGGCGTGGGCCTGGGGATCGTCGAGCGCATCGTCTCCCGCCACCACGGAAGGATCTGGGCCGAGGCGAAGGTCGAGGAGGGCGCCACCTTTTACTTCACCCTCGACAGCGAGAGCTTATGAGCTATATCCTTCTGGTCGACGACGATCGCGACGACATCGAACTGACCATGCTGGGATTCCGCGACGAGGGGTTCAAGTGCGAAGTCGCCGTCGCGCACGACGGCAAGGAGGCTCTCGACTTCCTCCTGGCGGCATATTCGGCCCACCGGCCCCTTCCGGCGGCCGTCCTGCTGGACCTTAAGATGCCGCGCATGGATGGGTTCGAATTAATTACGCGGGTCATGGGCGATCCCCGGCTGCGCCACATCCCCGTCGCCGTGCTTACTTCGTCGGGCCACGAGACGGATATCAAGGAGGCCGAGCGGCTGGGCGCGTCCCGCTACCTGCGCAAGCCCACCGACCTCAAGGACTATTTCCTGATCGTGCAAGAGGTGAAGGCCTTGATGACGGTGAAAACCGCGCCCTGAGAGGGCTATAATCGGAGGCATGAAACGAGGCCTCCTGTACTTGTCGCGGCGCGACGTCGAGCGGGCCGGCCCGTCCATGGGCTCCATCATCGGCGCGCTCGAGAAGATGTTTCGCCTGAAGGGCCGCGGGCTCGTCGAGATGCCGCCCAAGCCCGGCATCCATCCCCGGGCCGACTCCTTCATCCACGCGATGCCGGCGTTCATCCCCGCGATGGGCGCGGCCGGGATCAAGTGGGTCTCCGGCTACCCCGGGAACCAGAAGCGGGGCCTTCCCTACATCAGCGGCCTTCTGATCCTGAACGACCCCGACACGGGCGTCCCGCTGTGCGTGATGGACTGCACGTGGATCACGGCGCAGCGCACGGGTGCCGCCACCGCGGTCGCCGCGAAGCATCTGGCGCGGCCGGAGAGCGCGACCGCCGGCATCCTCGCGTGCGGCGTGCAGGGCCGCAGCAATCTGGAGGCGCTGGCGTGCGCGTTCAAGCTCCAGAAGGCCTGGGCCTACGACATCCGTCCGGGGCTCGCCGCGCGCTTCGCTTCGGAGATGGGGGACCTGCTCGGGCTCGAAATCGAGGCGGTCGCCCGGCCCGAGGACGCCGTGCGCGGCATGGACCTCATCGTCACGAGCGGACCTATTCTCAAGAAGCCGAGCCCCGTCATCGAAGCCGGGTGGATCGCGCCCGGCGCCTTCGCGTCGCCCGTCGATTTCGACAGCTACTGGAAGCCCGCGGCGCTGCGCAGCTTCGACCTGCTCGCGACCGACGACAAGGCCCAGTTCGAATACTACAAGCGCGACGGCTACTTCCAGAAGACCCCCGCCCCCTACGCCGATCTCGGGGAGCTGGCCGCCGGGAAAAAGCGCGGCCGCACCTCTTCCCGTCAGCGCACGGCGAGCATCAACCTCGGCCTGGCGCTCGAGGACATGGCCACGGCCGCGCTGATCTACAAGAAGGCCCGCGCGCGCGGCATCGGCGTCGATTTGGCATACTAGAGAAAGGCACGGAGGCATTATCAAGCTTGAAGAATTGGGCCGCCTTCTGGGCGGCGAGTGCAAAGGAGAGCCGGGCCTCGTGGTCATGGGGCTGCGCGACGTCGAGCGCCTTTCCCCCGAGCAGCCCCTTGAGGATGGCTTCGTCTATTTCATCGAGTCGAAGTCGGTCCTGAAACGCCATCCGCTGGCGCCGCTCAACGGGATCGTGCTGACGACCGTGGAGCTCGCGCCCGCGTTCCCCCGAGCGGTCGTAATCAATGGCGACGCCCGCCTGGCCTTCATCAAGCTCCTCGCCCACCTCGACCCGAAGCCTTCCTTCGCGGCGGGCGTGTCGAAGGAGCCCCTCGTGCATCCGGGCGCCCGGATCGATCCGTCGGCGTCCGTCCTGCCCGGGGCCGTCGTCATGGACGGCGCCGAGATCGGCGCGCGCGCGGTGATCTGGCCCGGGGCGGTAATCGAGCCTCGGGCGCGGATCGGAGAGGACACCGTAATCCGCTCGAACGTGGTCGTCGGCTACGGCTGCGAGGTCGGCAAGCGGTGCATCGTCCATAGCGCGACCGCGATCGGCGCCGACGGCTTCGGCTTTTACGACCGGCCGGGCGAGCGGCACAAGATCCCCCACATCGGCAATGTCGTCATCGCGGACGACGTTGAAATCGGGGCGTCGAACACGATCGACCGCGCGACCATCGAGAGCACGACCATCGGCCGGTTCACGAAGACCGACGACCAGGTTCATATCGGCCACAACTGCCGCGTAGGCCGCTGGATCTACATCGTCGGCAACACCGCGGTCGGCGGCTCCGTCGTCCTCGAGGACGGCGTCATGCTGTCGGGCAACGTGATCGTGAAGGACCACCTTCGGCTCGCGGCGGGCACGATCGTGATGGGCGCGTCGGCCGTCGCGCAGGACACCGAGCCGAAGCAGGCGTACTTCGGCACCCCCGCGCGGCCCGCCAAGGAGATGCACCGGATCAACTCCGCGCTCGGGAAGCTGCCGGAGCTTCTCGCGAAGGTCCGCGAGCTCGAGGCGAAGCTCCTGGAGAAGGCCGCGTGAAGGCCGTCCTCGCCGCCCTGGCTTTCGCCTTCGCGGCCTGCAAGGAGCCGAATCCTCCCGTGCCGAAGACGGAGCCCGAGGCCGAGTCTCCGATGGACAAGAACAAGGCGGAGAAATACATCCGGGACCTGCAGGAGGCCGTAAAGAGAGCCGAGGCGGCCAAGGCGAAGGCCGACGCCGCCAACAAGAAGGCTCAGGAAGCGGAGAAGCTCCCGCAATGACGTTCTCCTCGGCCCTCGTGGGCTTCGTCGCGCTCGAGCACGCCGCCTTCTTCGTGCTGGAGTCCTTCCTCTTCAAGACGCCGCTCGGGCTGCGCGTCTTCACGCTGACCCCGCAGGCCGCCGAGACGTGCGCCGTGTTCGCGGCGAACCAGGGCGTCTACAACGCGTTCCTGGCCGCCGGGCTCGTCTGGGGCCTCGCGGCCGAGCCCTCCGCGGCGCCGGCGATCAAGACCTTCTTCCTCGCCTGCGTCGTCATCGCCGGCCTGGTGGGCGGGGCGACCGCCAGCCGGAGCATCTTCCTCGTGCAGGCGCTGCCCGCGGCGCTCGCGCTGGTCCTGCTGCGCGCCGGGCGCTAGCCTCGGAGCTGGACAAAGCGGCGCCGGTGTGATATTATGACTAACCAGTCAGTCATAATTATAGGAATATCGCCCATGGCCACCGTGAAGACCGTCGTCCGCGACCCTGACTCGAAGAAGCGACTGATCCTCGGTGCCGCCCGCCGCATGCTCGTGAAGCGCGGCTTCCAGGACATCGTGCTCGATGACATCGCCCATGAGGCCGGCGTCGCGAAGGGCACCTTGTTCCTCCACTTCAAGGACAAGGAGGAGCTCTTTTCGGCCGTGTTCGCCGATCTCGTGGACGGGCTCGGGCTCGAGCTGGCGGCGCTCCCCAAAACCGGCCTGCAGGGCAAGGAGCTGCTCCTCTCGGCCGCGAAGGTCGTCCTCAATCATTTCGACCACAGCCGCGACTTCATGGCGCAGTTCAGCACGGGGCGATTCCCCGGCTGCGGCGACAAGTCCTGCGGGAAGCTCATGGACAAGCTCAAGGCGAACCACGCTCTCCTGCGCGCGATCCTCGTCCTCGCCTCCAAGGACGGCGGCAAGTCGGCGCCCGACTTGAGCTTCGCGGTCGGCGCCTTTTTCGGGCTGTGCCGCACGGCGACGATGCGCAAGATCATCGAGAAGCACGATAAGCCTCTCGAAAAGGAGGCCGACAGCGTCGTCTCCTTCTTCCTCGACGGCAGCGGGGTCTCCATATGATCCTGAAAAGGCTCCTGCTGGCGGCGGCCCTTTTCCTCCCCCTGCGCGCGGCGGCCCAGGGACGCACCCTCGGGCTGGCCGAGGCGTACACGCTGGCGCTCGCGCGCAGCGAGCAGATCGCGATCTCCGGCGCGACGTACGAGGAGACGCTCGCGAGGACCGAGGAGATTTTCTCGCGCGTGAAGCCGCGCCTGACCCTCATGGGCTCGGAGACGCTCCAGGACGTCCCCCCCGGCTCCGCGGGAAGCCTCTTCCTGCAGCGCCATCGCGAGCAGGGGTGGCTCGCGCTTCAGCAGCCCTTGTTCTCGGGGATGCGGGAGTTCCTCGCGTACCGTTCGTCGAAAGACCTCGGCCGCGCCGCCGAGCTGTCCCTGGAGCGCGCGAAGCAGCTCCTTTATAGAGACACCGCGCGCGCTTATCTCGACCTCCTCACGGCCCAGGAGGACATCGGGATCCGCGACGCCCTGGTCGAGATCACCCGGAAGCGCTCGGCCGATCTCAAGGAGTTCCGCAAGGTCGGCCGCGCCCGCCCCAGCGAGATGCTCGCGGCCGAGTCCCAGCTCGCGCAGAACTTAGCGCAGCTCGAAAGCGCGCGCGCGGCCGAGCAGGTGGCGCAGTTCAATCTGTCCTTCCTGACGGGCCTCGACGAGCGGCTCGTCCTGGAGCCGGTCCCGCTGACGCCCCCGATCCCGGCGCTCGAGACGGCCCTCGCCAAGGCCCGGACGCGTCCGGACGTGGAGTCCCGGCGCGCGGAGATGGCGGCGTCCGAGCTCGCGATCAAGGTGACCACGCGCGCGCGCTGGCCCGTCATCACCCTCGACGCGAACTACTATATCCATCGCCCCCCCAGCTTCACCTCCGACGTCCGTTGGGACGCCACGATCACGGGCGCCCTCCCCTTGTACGGCGGCGGCGAGATCGGAGCGCAGACGCGCCAGCAGAAGGCGCGCTTGACGGCGCGGCGCGCGGCGCTCTCCGAAGGCACGCGCATCGCGGAGCTCGAGGCCCGTTCCGCCCACCAGCGGCTCGCGTCGTCCGTCGCCGTGACGACCGCGCTCGACAACGCCGCGCGGCTCGCCGAGGACAACGCGAAGGCTCAGAGCGAGGACTACCGGCTCGGGCAGGTGACCAACCTCGACGTGCTCGGCAGCCTCAACGTCCTGCAGCAAACGCGCCTGCAGCAGAACGCGGCGCGCATCGACGCTTATTGGTCCCGCGTGCAGCTCGAAGTCGCCGCGGGCGTCCCCGGAGGTGTGCTTTGATCTTATCCGACCTCTCGATCAAGAATCCTGTTTTCGCCTGGATGCTGATGTTCGCCCTCATGATCTTCGGCTGGGTCGGCTACAGCCGCATGGGCGTCTCGCAGATGCCCGACGTCGACTTCCCCATCGTCAACATCGCGGTCACCTGGGAAGGCGCCGCGCCCGAGATCATGGAGACGGAGGTCGTCGACATCATCGAGGACGCCGTCACCTCCGTCCAGGGCGTCAAGGAGATCACCTCGTCCTCCAAGCTCGGCAACGCGACGATCACCATCGAGTTCGAGCTTGACCGCGGCATCGACGTGGCGCTGCAGGAGGTCCAGACCAAGATCGCGCAGGCGCAGCAGCGCCTCCCCCGGGACATGGACCCCGCGATCGTCACGAAGGTCAACCCCGAGGACAACCCGATCATGTGGCTCGCGTTGTCCGGGGACGTTCCGATCAAAGATCTCATGGTCTACGCGCAGGACCACCTGAAGAACCGCTTCCAGACGGTGCCCGGCGTCGGCGAGGTGCTGCTGGGCGGCCTGGTGCCGCGCAACCTGCGCGTGTGGCTCGACGCGGACAAGATGCGGACGCATCAGATCACGGTCGAGGACATCCTCGGCGCGATCCGGCGCGAGCACGCGGAGCTCCCGGCCGGGCAGATCGAGACGGACGTCAAGGAGTTCAACGTCCGCACGCTCGGCGAGATTTCCGAGCCGGCCGAATTCGGCAACCTGCTGATCACCCAGCGCGGCGGCCAGCAGATCCACATTCCGATCGCGCTTCGGGAAGTCGCCCGTATTGAGGACGGCCTCGCGGACGTGCGCCGCATCTCGCGCGTCGGGCTCAAACGCGCCGTAGGGCTCGGCATCCGCAAGCAGCGCGGCGCCAACGCCGTGGAGATCGCGACGCGCGTCAAGGCCAAGATGGAGGAAACGAAGGCCAGCCTGCCCAAGGGCATGGAGCTCGGCGTGCGCTTCGACTCGACGAAGTTCATCAAGGACTCCGTGCGCAACCTGACCCACCACCTGCTGCTCGCGGCCGTGCTCACCTCGCTGGTCTGCTGGCTGTTCCTGGGCTCGTGGTCCTCCACGTTGAACGTCCTCTTGGCGATCCCGACGGCCGTGCTGGGCACGTTCATCGTGACGTATTTCCTGGGCTTCACGCTGAACTCCTTCACGTTGCTCGGGCTGACCTTATCGATCGGCATCATCGTCGACGACGCGATCATGGTGCTCGAGAACATCGTGCGCCACCGCGAGCTGGGCCGGGATAAGCTTACGGGCGCCGTGTTCGGCGCGCGTGAGATCACCTTCGCCGCGATGGCGGCGACGGTCGCCGTGCTCGCGATCTTCCTGCCCGTCGTGTTCATGAAGGGCATCATCGGGAAGTTTTTCTTCCAGTTCGGCGTGACGATCTCGGCCGCGGTGTCCTTCTCGCTGCTCGAGGCCCTGACGCTCGCGCCCATGCGGTGCTCCCGGTTCCTCGAGGTCGGCCACGGCGGCTGGCTGATTCGCAAGGTGGACGCGGGCTTCGCCTGGTGCGCGGCCGCGTACCGGCGCCGCCTCGAGTGGACGCTCGCCCATCGCTGGACCGTCGTCGCCTTCGGCGCGCTGTTCTTCGCGGTCTCCCTGATCAGCGTCAAGAAGATCCGCAAGGAGTTCGTCCCCGCGCAGGACCAGGGCATGTTCCTGATCCGCATGGAGACCCCCGTCGGATCGTCGTTCGAGTACACCGACACGAAGTTCAAGGAGGCCGAGAAGTGGGTGACGGACAACCCCGCGGTGGACGGCTACTACTCGGCCGTCGGAGGCTTCCAGGGCGGCGAGGTCAACTCCGGCGTGCTTTTCGTCACGCTGAAGGACCTCGATAAGAGGCCGAAGAAGCCCGAAGGCGGCGTCGTGACCCAGGGCGACGTCATGACCCAGGCCCGCAAGTCGCTCAACTCGATCCCGACCCTGCGCGCGCTGATCATCGATCTCTCGCAAGGCGGCTTCTCCGCGTCGCGCGGCTTCCCGATCGAGTTCACGATCCGCGGCCCGGACTGGGATAAGCTCATCGCGACGTCCGTCGAGTTCAAGAAGACGCTCGAGAAGACCGGCGACCTGCTCGACGTGGACACCGACTACAAGAGCGGCATGCCGGAGGTCCGCATTTATCCGGACCGCGCCAAGGCGTACGCCCGCGGCGTCTCGATCCAGTCGATCGGAACGACGATCAACGCGATGATCGGCGGCGTGCGCGCCGGGCTGTTCACCGACAACGGCCGCCGCTACGACGTGCGCGTGCGGACCGAGGCGAAGTATCGCTTAGCGCCCGAGGACATCAACAAGTTCTACGTGCGCAACATCCGCGGCGAGATGATCCGTCTCTCTGAGGTGGTGCGGCTCGAGACGAAGCCCTCGCTGCTGGCGATCACGCGCAAGGACCGGGAACGCGCGATCGGCATCTACGCGAACGTGGTGCCGGGCAAGTCCCAGGCGCAGATCCTGACGGACATCGAACGCCTGGGCAAAGAGACGCTGCCCGACGGCTACCACGTCGTGTTCTCGGGGTCCTCGAAGACCTTCAAGGAGTCGTTCCAGAGCCTGCTGTTCGCGCTGGTCCTTGGGATCCTCGTCGCGTACATGGTGCTCGGCGCCCAGTTCAACAGCTTCATCCATCCCGTCACGGTCCTGCTCGCGCTGCCGTTCAGCCTCTCGGGCGCGTTCCTGACGCTTTGGATGTTCGACAGGAGCCTCAACATCAACTCCATGATCGGGCTGCTGCTGCTGATGGGCCTCGTCAAGAAGAACTCGATTCTGCTCGTGGATTTCACGAACCAGCGCCGCGACGAGGGCCTCGAGCCCAAGGCGGCGCTCCTCGACGCCTGCCCCGTGCGCCTGCGCCCGATCCTGATGACGTCGATCGCGACGATCTCGGCGGCGATCCCGACGGCGCTGGCGCGCGGCGCCGGCTCCGAGGCCACGGTGCCGATGGCTCTCTCCCTCATCGGCGGGGTGTCCGTATCGACCATGCTAACCCTGTTCGTCGTTCCCGCCGCCTACAGCCTCTTCGTGCGGCTGGAGAGCGGCAAGACGCAGGCGACGCACGCGGCCGTGATCCGCGCGGTGCGCCAGGCCGAGAAAGACGAGGACGACCGCGTGAACTCCGCGCGCTGAGCCATGGAGGAGATCTCCGACACGGAGCTCGTCGCCCAAGCGGCCGGCGGCGACGACGGCGCCTTCGCCGAGCTCGTCCGGCGGCACGCGCCGCGCGTGCGAGCGCTCTGCGCCTCCACGCTCGGGGCGTCCGAGGCGGAGGACGCGGCGCAGGAGACCTTTCTGAAGGCCCATCGCGCCCTCCCCCGCTACGCGGGCGGCGCGGCCTTCGGGACCTGGCTGCACCGCATCGCCGTCAACCACTGCCTCGATGTCCTGCGCGCCGCCGGCCGCCGCCGCTCCGATTCGTTGGACGCTCTGCTCGAGGCCGACGCGTCGGCCTTGGGGACCGTCCTTTCGGAGCCCTCGCCCGCGAAGGCCCTCGAGGATCGCGACGCGGTGGAGCGGCTGCTCTCTCGCCTCAATCCCGAGCAGCGCCTGGCGCTGACCTTGCGCGAGGCGGAGGGCATGAGCTACGACGAGATCGCGAAGGTCATGTCGTGCTCCCTCGACTCCGTCAAGGCGCGCATTAAGCGCGCGCGCGCCGAGCTGCTCGAAATGGCGCGACACTTTTCGGACGCGGGCAACGTCTAACCAGGGAGACCCATGACACACGAACAAATTCACGAACGCTTGGGAGAATGGCTCGACGGAGAGCTCAACGCCGGCGAGAGCGCCGACGCGTCGCGCCACGTCGACGCCTGCGCCGCGTGCAAGACCGAGGCCGCCCGCCTCAAGAGGCTCGGCGCCGCGCTCTTCAAGGCCGCGCCCGCGGCCGACCCGCGGTCCACGGAAGCCTTCGTGGCGCGCGTGATGGAGCGCGTGTCAGCGGACGCCGTCACCCCTTGGGAGAGGTTCGCGGCGCGCGTCCTGGCGCCGGCGCTGGGCCTGGCCCTGGCGGGGCTGGTGTTCACGATCTCGATGCCGGCCGCCGACGAGGACGCCCCCTTGGGCGTCGCCGCGGTCGCGGACGCGGGCTCCGCGTTCGAGGTGGCGCCTTGATCCGCCATTGGAGGCTCGTTCTTCCCGTCCTGCTCGGCGGCCTGCTGGCCGGCGTTTGGATCGGCTCGCGCTGCGAGCGCGCGGCCGGCAAGCGCATGCGACGCGAAGGCCCCCGCACCGAGCGCGTCCTCAAGATGCTTAAGCGCGAGCTCAAGCTTCGCGACGACCAGGCCGAGACGGTTCGGGGCATCCTCCAGGCGAAGCGCCCCGCGTTCCAGGCCGTGCGACGGGAAGAGGAGGCTCGCATGGCCGCGCTGCGGCTCGAGATCGACAAGGAGATCGCTCCCCTGCTCGACGACGCGCAGAAGCTGAAGCAGGCCGAGCTGCGGGCTAAATGGGAGAAGCGGCTGAAAGAGTCGAGCCCGCCCGTTGCGAAATAGCCTCGCCCTCGTCCTCCTGCTGCTCGCCGGCATCGCCGACGCCCAGACGCTGACGTGGGAGGACTCGGTCGCGCAGGCGGCCCGCGCGAACCCGACGTTCGCTTCCTCCCGCCTGTCCGTGGACGCGAGCCGAGCCCTTTACTACTCGTCGTTCAACGGCTTTCTGCCGTCCCTGTCGCTCTCCAATTCCGTCTCGGAGTCCAATACGGCGCGCAAGCCCGCGTGGTCGGCGAGCGCCGCGGCGTCGGTGACCCTCTTCAGCGCGGCCGAGGCGGCCCAGGTCCGCGGCGCGTCCGCGGCGCTGAACGCGGCCGAGGCGTCGCTGCGCGCCGCGTCGGCCGGCCTTCGCTCGACGCTGCGGCAGAGCTACTCGGCGCTTCTGTTCGCGCAAACCTCCCTCGAGACGGCGCGCGCCATCACCGCGATCCGGCGTCACAACTCCGAGCTCGTGACCCTGCGCTACGACGCCGGCCGCGAGTCGAAGGGCAACCGGATGCGTTCGGACGCCCAGACGCTCCAGGCGAACTACGCCATCATCGCGGCCGAGCGCGACGTGCGCACGGCCCAGCGCGACCTCTCGCGGCAGCTGGGCCGCGAGGGCTTCGAGGCCTTCGTCGCCACCGGGGCGTTCGCCTCGGCGGCGCCTCCGGCCCGCCCCGCCGACTTCCGGGCGCTGCTGCCTCTGCGCACCGACGTCGTGATCGCGGAGGCCTCGCTGCGTTCCTCCAAGGCGTCGCTCGACTCCGCAACCTCGGTGCTGTGGCCGACGCTGGCCGCGAGCTACAGCCGAACGCGCAGCGGCCCCACGGAGTTCCCCTCCGCGCGCAAGGGCTGGAGCGCGGGCGCGACGCTGAGCTATAACCTGTTCGGCGGCGGCCCGACGGCCGCTTACCTCAATACGAAGGCCTCGCGGCTGGGCTACGAGCGGACCCAGTCGGACCTCGCGGCCGTCCGCCAGTCCGCGCTGTCGGATCTCGAGCTCGCCTGGTCCAACCACGCGGACGCGTCCGATCAGGTCGTCGTGGCCGACGCCCTGCTCGCGGCGTCGCGCCAGCGCAACGACGAGGCGGATATCCGCTACGGGTCGGGCCTCATGACTTTCGAGATTTGGGAAGGAATCGTGTCCGACCGCGTGACGGCCGAAAGGCAGGCTCTCGCGGCGAGGCGTACCGCCATGGACGCGGAGACCGCTTGGAACCGCGCCCTCGGAAGGGCGCTTGGAGAGTAAATGAAGCGCTTGATGCTCGTCATACTCGTTGCCGCCGCCGTCGGCGGCGGATTCTGGAAATACAAGTCGTCGCGCTCCCGTTCCGGGCGCGAGGGCCGCGGCCGTCCCGTCGCCGCTGAGCTCGGGACGATCGAGCAATCGATCGACGCGACCGGCTCCGTTTCGCCGGAGAACCGCGTCGAGATCAAGCCGCCCGTCGCCGGCCGCATCGAGCGGCTTCTCGCGGACGAGGGCGACAAGGTCAAGACGGCCCAGGTGGTGGCGTGGATCAGCTCGACGGATCGCAACGCGATCCTCGACGCCGCCCGCGCGCAGGGACCCGAGCAGGTCAAGAAATGGGAGGACGCGTATAAGCCGACGGCGGTCTTCGCGTCGCTGCCGGGCGAGGTCATCTTGCGCAACGTCGTGGTCGGCCAGGCCGTGGACGCCGGCACGGTGCTGTTCGCCGTCGCCGACACGCTCATCGTGAACGCGTCGGTCGACGAGTCCGACATCGGCAAGATCCGGCAAGGGCAGAAGGCGCGCATCCGCCTCGACTCCTACCCCGACCAGCCCGTGGACGGAACGGTCTTCGATATCCTGTACGAGGGCAAGAACGTGTCGAACGTGATCACCTACGGGGTGAAGGTCCGCCCCAACAAGGTCCCCCCGTTCTTCCGGTCCCAGATGACGGCCAACGTGAGCTTTCTCGTCAAGCGCAAGGTGGACGCGCTGCTCGTGCCCGCCGCCGCCGTCAAGGACGCGCCGCGCGGCAAACGCGTCGTGACGATTCCGGCCCCCGTGAAGGGCGACCCGCCCGAAACGCGCGAGGTCAAGACCGGCATGGAGACCGACGACCAGATCGAAATCGTGGATGGGCTCGCCGAAGGCGAGCTCGTGCTGATCCAGGCGAGCAAGTACGTCGCGCAGAAGGCGCCCGAGGCGAGCCCGCTCTCCTCGATCCCGGGACGCATGGGCGGCCGGGGCCAAGCGGGCGCGGCTCCAAGGCCCCGCAAGCCGGGCGGCTCCAAGTAGGCTCCATGCCTCCCCTGATCGAGCTCCGCGGCGTCACGAAGTCCTACCTCGTGGGCGGCGGCACGCTCGACGTGCTCAAGGGCATCGATCTCGTCGTCGAGGAAGGCGACTTCGTCGCGATCATGGGCCCGTCGGGCTCGGGCAAGTCCACGCTCACGCAGATCCTGGGCCTGCTCGACCGGCCGTCTTCGGGCTCCTACAAGCTCATGGGGCTGGATGTGTCGGCGCTGTCGGACGACGAGGGCGCGGCGCTGCGCTCGAAGACCATCGGCTTCGTGTTCCAGATGTTCAACCTTCTCGCGCGCACGAGCGCGCAGGACAATGTCGCGCTGCCGATGCTCTACACGGGCGAGAAGGGCCGGGAGAAGCGCGCAGCGGAGGTCCTGGCCGAGGTCGGGCTGTCGGACCGGGCGGATCACGCTCCGAACCAGCTGTCGGGCGGGCAGCAGCAGCGCGTCGCGATCGCGCGCGCGCTCGTGAACCGGCCCAAGATCATCTTCGCCGACGAGCCGACCGGCAACCTCGCCTCGGCCCAGGCCGAGGAGATCCTCGGCAAGCTCAGCGACCTCAACAACGAGGGCATCACGATCCTGATGGTGACGCACGAGCCCGACATCGCGGCCTACGCCCAGCGCGTGATCCGCATCAAGGACGGCGTCGTCGTCGCCGACGAGCGCAATGCGCAGCCGCGCGGCGGCGCCGGGAAGCGCAGGCTGAAGGCCGGGAGCGCGGAGGTCTCGCTCGCGTCGCTTCCCGCGGTCCGCGAGCTCACGCTCGAGGAGTTCATCGAGCACGTGCGGTCCGCGCTGCGGGCGATCCGCGCGAACAAGCTGCGCAGCGCGCT
>Ga0163144_10010414_pt1 | contig 19822 bp, 10 predicted proteins | sample OliLak19BULKMAT1_FD_123175 | JGI IMG/M metagenome (GOLD analysis project Ga0163144, IMG submission 123175) | Freshwater microbial mat bacterial communities from Lake Vanda, McMurdo Dry Valleys, Antarctica - Oligotrophic Lake LV.19.BULKMAT1 | ecosystem: Environmental > Aquatic > Freshwater >... | reverse complement strand
TGGATGAACCACGGCCTGACTCTCGTGGTGATCGGCCGAATCCGGAATCAGATCGAGCGGAAATGCATCGAGGTCCGGACGGGCCTCCTCAAGGGCTGCAGGACCGCGGGCCGGATCGGCGCGGCGGGCCGGGATTTGATCGGGGTCCGCTTCCGGGCGCATTTGGATCGATGGGGCCATTCGGAAATCAAGGTTTCGGAAACACACGCGGGAACGACGGTGGTCCCGGTCAGCCAATTGGAATGCCAGGACCATTCGGCCCGGCGTCTGCCGGTCATCATCCCAACGATGCCGCGCCTGAGCCCTTGTCGGGTATCGGAATCATTTTTGATCTGCTGGATGCCGACCATGACGGAAGTCTGACTCGGGGCGAATTCGAGCGACTGTCGCATTCGCTGGGAAAGCACCACGGACCCGACGCTCGTGGCCCAGGCATGGAACGTGAACCCGGACATCGCGCCGCGGCAGCGCGTCCGAATCTTCGTCGCCCTGCCGATCGTGAACGTCGAGCTGGCAACGAAGCAGAAGGTAACGACGACGAAGATGAAATGGACGACGATGAAGAAGGAGACGACGACGAAGGCGAAATGGACGACGATGATGGCGACAAGGACGATGATGAAGAAGGCGACGACGACGAAGATGAAATGGACGACGACGAAGGCGAAATGGACGACGATGATGGCGACAAGGACGATGATGAAGAAGGCGACGACAACGAAGATGAAATGGACGACGATGATGGCGACAAGGACGATGATGAAGAAGGAGACGACGACGAAGATGAAATGGACGACGATGGCGACAAGGACGATGATGAAGAAGGAGACGACGACGAAGATGAAATGCACGACGATGGTGACAAGGACGACGACAAAGTCGGGGAGAAAGGCGAGAAGGACTCCAGGAGCAAAGCTCGCAGGACTCGTCGTAATCGACCAACAGCGGCCTCGGCCAGCTTATCTGTCGCGGACTGGATCTAGAGCGCCAGCAAGGAAGAATTGGCCATCCAACAGTCGCTTGGGGCCATTTGCCCCAAGCGATTCGCGGATTGATTGCGAGTGAACGAAGCAATCGGGACGGGCCGTGCCGGCGATCCGGAACTACGATGCAACCAGACGCCGGGTCCCGATGAATCGGAACCGGGCGTCTCGCGTTTTCAGAAGTCCTTGCGACTCAGATACACGCAGCCAGCCAGCAGCATCACGGCGACAAAGCCAAGATTGCTCCAGAACGAAGCCCACAGATCGAAGGAAATCCGGGTCTGCTGCAGATTCTCTGTAGCGGTTTCGTCACTCTCCGGATCATTCCCGCCGATCGCAACGGACTTCTCGCCGGTGACGAGATAGCTCACCGCGTTGTCCAGCTCCGAAGGCTTTGGAAGGATTGTGTACAGCGGAGAGATGAGATAGTCATAGATGTGATAAAAGAAACCCGTCTTGCCGACGATCGTCTTCACAGGTTCAGGCGATGACAGCGAATAGAAGCTCAGCGATCTGCGGCCATCCGAGACGACGAGCTGTCCGTCGGACGTGAAGCCGACTGCTGAAACCGAGCCGTCTTCCTGCGGCACCCACGGCAGGAAGGACTTCGTCTCACCACCGAACAACACAACGCTGCCGCCATGAGTCATCAGCACGCCCCACGATCCGTCTGCAGCGAACTCGGCAACTTTTGGCTTGTCACCTTTTGGCAACGCTTGTTCCGCCACTGTTTCCAGAGTCGCCTTGTCGACGACTGACAGCTGGCCGTCGGCCGTCGCCATCAGCACAAACTTTCCGCCGGAGGCGATCACCGCAGCCTGCTTGTCATCAAAGTCACGAGTCGTCCCGATGTCATACTTGCCGTCCTCCGACCGGATCAGCGTCATCAGTTTTCCATTGTCGCGGATCACCAGCGAATCATCACCGTGATTGAAGGCCACTGCCGCATCGGCACGGATCGCTGGCATCGTTGTCGGTGTGAGAGATTCAAAGGCCTTTGAGGAGGACGCTGGCACCAAACCGCCGAGAAACCGGTTCAGAAACGCCCGCGACTGCTTCTCCTTGTCAGTCAGACCCACGAACTTTGAAACACTCCGCGTTCCCGGCAGGATGATGTCCCCGTTGTTCGCCATGAAGGCGCCAAAGACCGGTTCCGCAGTTCCGCCTTCAGACTCTCGCTGATAATTGTTCTCTTTCAGGCCGCTCAACAGAGTAGCCGAATTCGCACCGCTGGCGCGCGAAAAACCCGCCTCCAACGAGTAAATCCGGCTTCCGTCGGGAGACGCCACAACGCGAGGCCTCATGCCAGCCGATGCGAATTGCCGCATCGATCGTCCAAAGGACTCTCCATTGTTGTCGGCCAGGACCTCCGCCCAGTCATTCGTTTCCGCCGACCAATGGCTCAGAGTCCGACTCGAACTGACGATGAAGACATCGTCGCCCGCGACAGTGACGTCGGTAATCTGCTGAGACATCAGATACGTCCCAAGTACTCCCTGAACCGCCCCTGCCGTCGTCAGTACGACCCAGAACGCCACCACCAGCGCCAGCGACACGATCGCATTCCGCCAGATCGCTCCGGCAAGGGCCGACACAGAAAAATAGATCGCGAACAGAAACACATACAGCGGAACGCACAACAGCAGTTCCGGTCTCCACAGATCAAACCGAAACCACACCAGCAGCCATACGCCGCCGACAAGCAGTGTGGCACAGATCAGAGTAAACATGCAGCCGCCAGCGAACTTCGTTATGAAAAGTACGGATCGGCGGACGGGTTTGCTCAGCAGCAATGAGATCTCACCCGGCTCGAACGTTTTTGGAATCATTCCCGCCGTCACGAGCAGCGACGCAGCAATGCCCAGAAAACCCAGAAATATCGACAGCACACCAATGATTGTGCCGTCAATCAATTGATTGATCTGCGACGGCGGCAACGGGATCGGAAGGCTTGTCGGAATAGATCCGTACCACAATGTCAGGACGGCCGCGTCGTTGATGACGATACTCTGCGGAAACGCGGCAGCCAGTCGCTGCACGTTGCGATTGGACAGCAGCCTGTCACCTGCCGGCGCACTTTCAGCTGCCTTCAGCTCGTCGTTCATTTCGACAGCCGCCCAGCTTTCAGCCCGATAGAAATCCGGCTGCTGAAGATGCTCGTTCACAATTTCGAGCACCTGCGAGCGGACGCGGCGGCTGTCGCCATTCTCCTTGTCTTCTTCTGGCTTCAGCCAGTTGTCAATGTTCGTTTTTTGAGACTCACTCAGCAGACTCCAGATGTGAGCTGCCGGTGTCTCTTTCGACTCCTTTCCCTGCTGCAGCGACTTCAGAAACTTCTCGACATCGACAAGTTCACTCGGTCGAATTCGATTGCTGACGGATGTCTCCAGAGCCAGCGGTGCCAGGGCGAGCAGCACGACGGCAATGGCAATCAGTGCGACCCACAGTACCCGCGACGCTGCGGCTTCGCGAAACGAATCTTTCAGGATGGCAACAATGGCTCTCATCGCGCGTCGGCTCCCACGATTCCGATAAACACTTCTTCCAGCGTCTGTTCTCGCCGCCCCAGTCGCCAGATACTGATACCGGCGGCTCGCAGAGTATCCACAACATGATCCAGATCCGGCTGATGGGCGATCCTCACTTCCGCTTCGAAAGCTCCCGGCGACACCACCCGCAGCGTCGCGCCCGGGTGTGTGCTGAGGACCTTCCGAATCGCGGCTTCATTGCCCGTCAGCTGGATCTGAACCGGAGCATCCGCCAAAGCCGTAGTCAGTTCTTTCACACTTCCGGTCTTCAGCAGTTGTCCGCGATTCAGAATCGCCACCTGGTCGCAGACAAGTTCGATCTCCTGCAGCAAATGGCTGTTCAGGAAAATGCTGTGTCCCTGAGATGCAAGTTGCCGCAGCACGTCGCGAATCTCCCGCCTCCCGACCGGGTCAACGCCGTCCGTTGGTTCATCCAGCACAATCAACTGAGGCCGGTGAAGCATCGACTGAGCAAGCCCCAGCCGTTGCAGCATCCCCTTGGAGTATCCCGAAACTCTTTCTTTCTCCCGGCCCTTCAGCCCGACGGATTCCAGCAGTTGCGGACTGCTGCTGCGGATTTCCCTCATCGGCATACCGCTCAGACTGCCGTAGTATTCGAGCGCCGTATTGGCGGACAGATGTCCGGGAATCCGATGATTCTCCGGCAGGTAGCCGATGTTTCTTCGAGCCGCCATCGATCCGGCGACATGCCCCAGTACAGACGCCGATCCGCCTGTCCGCCGGATGATCCCCAGCAGAATCTTGATCAGCGTCGTCTTGCCGGCACCATTCGGCCCGAGCAGCCCATAGACCTGTCCTGTTGGAACCCGAATCGAGACCTCCTTCAGAGCGTCAATCTTCTTCCGCCGAAACACGCCACTGCGATAGGTCTTGCTGACCTGAGTGGTCTCGATCACAAATTCCGACACGCTGTTCATGCGGGAAGGCCTGTTGCTGGTCAACACTCAATCTGAAATCTGAATTTTCCGGTCAGCGACGGAACGTAAACTCACTCGACCTGGATCACGCAGGATATACCAACTGTCTCAGAAGACGCGAACTGAACAACCGCCCGGTATTCGCTGAATCCTCACGGAAATTGGATTCCATCCCCCACGAAACGCAGTCCGGTCCACTGCGGACCATTCAACTCCTGATACAGTCCGCACCGAAGCGGCAGATTCTACTTGTTATGGGGTGTAGCCCGGTGGTTCAATCCCGGCGCGCCGGGATGCGCTACTCTTTTGGCAGCACAACGACCGCCTCAATCCAAAATCTCCAATCGAAAATCAAAAATCAAAAATCCTCCCCTCTTCCCATGTACGACATCATCGGCGACATTCACGGCCACGCTGACGAGCTGACTGAGCTGCTGCACAAACTTGGATACGCAGAGTACTCCGGAGTCTTCCGCCATCCGTCGCGGCAGGTCATCTACTGCGGTGATTTCATCGACCGCGGGCCTCACATCAAAGACGTCCTCCGCATCTGCCGCGCGATGTGGGAGAACGGAGCGGCCCAGGCCGTGATGGGCAATCACGAATTCAATGCGCTCGCATTCCACACGCGGCATCCGGATCGACCGGAAGACTTCCTGCGAGTCCACAGCGACAAAAATCGAAAACAGCATCGAGCGACTTTGGAGCAGCTCGATGCCGCAGAACTGGAGTCAGCACTGACTTGGTTCCGGACACTGCCGATCTGCATCGACGCAGAGGTACTGCGTGTTGTTCATGCCTGCTGGGACGATCAGGATTTCCGGATTCTGTCCCAGGCCGCCAAGGCCTGCGGCTACATGACAACCGAGTATCTACTGCACGCCACAACCCCGGGAGACCAGGTCTTTGAGTCGATTGAACGCGTCATGAAAGGACCGGAAATGCACCTTCCGAATCATTGCAGGATCGAGGACAAGGATGGCCACAAACGCTCGGTCTGTCGCTTCCGCTGGTATGAATCCCCCGACGGCCACAATTCCGCAACGTACTCTCTGCCCGCATCTGTCGATCCGGAGCTCGCCGCGTTTCAGGTACCGCAAAATGCCCGCCCGGCTTTGTATCATTCAACCGAGCCGCCTGTGTTCATCGGACATTACTGGCTCCCTGACATCGTCCCAAAACCTCTGGCCGTCAACGTGGCATGCACCGACTACAGTGTCGCAAAGCAGGGAATGCTGGCCGCGTACCGGCATCACGGCGAACGCCGATTGGTCGCAGAAAATTTTGTCACCGTGCCAGGTCGGAAGTGATCATTTCGCGGCCTCGCGATGGAATTTTCCTGAGCCTCGAGTGACATTCCCCGCCCACATCCCAGGGCTGCGCTCGGACGTGCTTCTGCGTCACGACTCGTCGGCATCCGGCACTGTCCCGGTGACAGCTCTCTTTGTCATCGTGACTTCATTGCCGACCGCGTTGTATGCGATCTCATTCATGATCGTCGACATGAGATTGATGCCGCGGTGATGCACATCGAGCGGCTTGCCGCGGGCTGAAAGGAATGGCGTCGGATCGAAACCATTTCCGTCATCAGAAATGACAAACACAGCCCGTTCGCGGGAAATGTCGGCACGGATGTGAATGCGGCGCTGGCCATAATTCTTATCCGATGACCTCTCTGCAACGACTGCATCAAAGCCTCGTTCGCCTCCGGCAGCAGTCTTCGTGACTTCAAAGTTACCGTGGTAGTAAGCATTGAGCAGCGCCTCTTCCAGGGCCACGCCGGTTCTCATGCGTTCCGTCTCATCGCCCAGCGGCATACAGCGGAGCAGGTTGACCAGAAGTCCGACGGCCGACCGGATCAAGGTCCGGTCGTTGTACAAAATCAGGTGAGTATTCGTGGACTGAATCTGGTGCATCACATCCGTCTGAATCTGAGCGTCCCGCGCGGTGACGTGGACCTGCTGCAGGATGCGCTCGAGATTCTGTGCCAGAAACCGCTTCGGTAAATAACTGGCCGCGCCCTTCTGCAGGGCCTGGGCTGCGATGTCCTCACTGCCGTCAGCCGTCATCAGAATGACCGGAATGTAGGGGTACTCGTTCTTGATCGCTTCCACGAGCTGCAGACCGTTCATACCGTCCATGTGCAGATCGGTGAGCACCATATCCGGCTGATGCTTTTCAATCATCGCCAGCGCAGCGATCCCGTTCTCCGCCTGCAGAACTGTACTGTTCATCCATCGCGCCGCCAGACCGGCAGCGCGAACGCGGTCCGTGGCGACATCATCGACAACAAGAATCGAGGGCATGAAAGTGACTTTCGAGCGGACAGATGCTATTCGAGTGTGTATCTCTTGGGTTGGTCTTCATTCTCAGTGTGCTCATTCAGCTTCTGCTGTACCAGCCGGGATGCGTCTTTCAACCCCAGCTTCTCCAGCAGTCCTTTTGAAAACGTGTCACCGTCCGATGGCGGCAGTGAACCCTGAGGAACATAGTGGACGAGGAATCGATGACTGGCGATCGAAAGTCGGTCGTCGGGAAAGAGTACCTTGCGTTCGATGCGTTCTCCGTTGACCCGGACACCGTTTGTGCTCTGCTGATCTTCGACGACCCAGAAGCCCTCTTCGAACGTCAATGTACAATGGCGAGACGACACGTCAGCAAACTTGAGTGCAATGTCGCACGCGCTTCGCCTTCCGATGACCAGTGGTGATCCCAGCAGAGGGATCGGATCACCGCCGCTGCAAGGAACAAGTTTCCCAAGGGCGCGAAAGAGGCCGGAGGTTTGATAAGCCGGTCGCAATTCCGAAGCCGGTTTTTGGCGAGGAGGTGATTCCGCCGCGACGACGGAAGACCTGGAATTTGATGCAGACGATGCGAACGACAGTTCAACTTTGGAATCACCTGCCAGCAGACAGCTCAGGGCCGAGTCTTCAACAGTCGCCGACTTTGGTGCCTGGTAGTCGATCCGGAATCGCTGATTGGCCAGCCGCAGAATGCTTCCAGGAGCGATTCGTGACTGCTGACAGCGGACATTATCGACCGCTGTGCCGTTGCGGCTGCCAAGATCGCGGACCCACCAGAATCCGTCGATGAATTCCAGCTCGCAGTGCTTCCCGGACACGCTGCCGCAGAGAACGAGAAGATCGTTGGACGCAGCACGTCCAACGCTCAACTTTTCCCTGAGCAGCAGCAGCGGGGGCCCTCCGCCAACCGGGATCAACCGACCAAGCACAGACGTCTCCTCGATGGAAATTCAGCGGAGCGGCGTTGCCGCCGTCGCCATCACCCCTGTACGAACACACGACACTCATTCTGGACTTGCGCCAGCTGCCGTTCCAGTTCACGGAGTCGTTCGTTCGGAGAATCCATCAAACCCTGTGCACCCATCATCTCGAGAACCTGCGCAAGTTCCGCGGTCGAAACGGCACCCGCCCCCAGGAGTGCACCCTTCAGAGAATGGCCGGCATGGCGAACCCGCCCGAAATCGGATTCAGACACGGCGGTCCGCAGATCCTGGATCAGTCGGACGGATTCCTCAAGAAAGACTTCGATGACGGATTTCAGGAGGTCGCGATCGCCATCGACGCCTTCCAGAGCTGAATCCCAGTCCACGAGGCACTCCGCGACCTCAATGACAGGCGCTGCGGATTTCGGCGGCGACACCGCAATGCCGGACCCTGATGACACTTGTTCCAGGACTGCAGCCAGCAGCTTCGACCGGATCGGCTTCGCCAGATAGTCGTCCATGCCGGCATCCAGACAGCGCTCCCGGTCGCCCTTCATCGCATGAGCCGTCATGGCCACAATCGGCGTCCGCTGTCCGGTCACTTTTTCGTATTCACGAATTTTCCTGGTCGCCGCAAAGCCATCCATCAACGGCATTTGGACATCCATCAGCACGACATCGAACCTGTCGGCAACATAGGCTGCAACGGCCTCCTCGCCGTTGTTCGCGATTCGCACGGCGTGACCGAATTTGGCGAGCAGTCCCGTCGCAAGTTTCTGGTTCATCAAATTGTCTTCTGCCAGAAGGATTCTGAGAGACCGCGCCGCCTGACCCACCGGTTGCGCAGGCATCAAAACAGGTTCCTTCTCTGTCGAATTCACGCCGAGCACGTTCACAATCAGGTCAAACAGCTCGGACTGCTTGACCGGCTTCAAAAGGTTTCCTGCCACACGCAGTTCTTTGCGTTTCGCGGCGTCTCCGGTTCGATCTCCTGACGTGAGCATCACGACCGGTGTCTGCCTCAGCAGAGGCTGGCTCCGAAGCCGCCGCGTGAATTCGAATCCGTCCACATCCGGCATGTTGACATCGCTCAGCACCATTCGGAACGGAATGCCGCGAACGGCTGCGTCCTGCAGCAGCGTAAGGGCACCGGCGGCGGAATCGACAACTTCCGGCTTCATGCCCCAATTGCTCAGCATCTCCAGCAAAATTCTGCGATTCGTGGCGTTGTCATCCACGACGAGCACTCGCGTGTCGGTCACCACGACGGCATTCACATAACCACTCTGACGCGCACCGGCCCCAACCTGCATGTTCGCGGTGAATCGAAACGTACTGCCCTGCCCCAGGGTGCTCTCACACTGAATGACGCCTCCCATGAGCTGCACCAGTCGTTTCGAAATCGCCAGACCAAGTCCGGTGCCGCCAAAACGGCGTGTCGTCGATGTGTCCCCCTGATGAAACGCCGTAAAAATCTCGTCCAGCTTGGCCGCCGGAATCCCGATTCCAGTGTCTGACACGGCAAAATGGATATCGACACGGACGTCGGACTGTGCGGCAGCTTCGACCGTCAGCAGGACTTCGCCCGAGGACGTGAACTTCACGGCGTTGCCAACGAGGTTGACGATGATCTGCCGCAGGCGTGAGGCATCGCCGATCAGAATCTCCGGGACGTTGAGGGCCACCGAGAAGGCCAGCTCCAAGCCCTTGTTATGAGCCCTCAGGCCGAGCGACTTCATCGTGTCGCCGAGCACTTCGCGGATCTCAAACGGAGTCTGATCCAACTCCATTTTTCCCGCTTCGATCTTGGAAAAGTCGAGGATGTCGTTAATCAGCTCGAGCAGCGTCTCGCCGGACACCTGAACGATTTTCAGGTACTCCAGTTGTACCTCGGACAATTCGGTGTCCATCAGCAATTCCGTCATGCCGATGATTCCGTTCATGGGCGTCCGGATTTCGTGACTGACGTTGGCCAGGAAATCGCTTTTGGCCTGACTGGCCGCGCTTGCTGCGTCACGGGCTGTCCTCAGAGCATCCTCCGCCCGCCTCCGCTCAATCACGCGACCGATCTGTTCACCGACACTGCGGAAAATCATCATCAGTCCGTCGTCGCGGTCCAAACGCTCGTACGAGAAGAATTCCAGCACCGCGACCAATTCATCCTGAATCACCACGGGAAAACCGCACGCGCTCCTGATGGAGAGCTGGTCCATGACGGCGCGACGAGACCCCTGCAATTCTGCCTCAATGTCGCTGATCCACTGTGGTTGGCGCGACTCCAGAATCATCGCCGGGATGTCCCGCGCCGAAATCTCTGCAGGCAATTTTGTGACGTCCTGCAGTTCCACAGCCGGTCGTGAATCGTCGGAGTTCCAGATGCCCGTTGGAACCAGTGCCAGGGATCCGTCCATCTCCCGCGGCAGGTACGCATGCCCGAGTGACCACGGAGTCAGCCTGCACACGATGCCGATGATTCCCTTCAGCAGCACTTCCAGCGAATCGGTCTCACGCGCCATGGTCGTCGACTGATGCAGCAGGCCGGCCTCCATCGCCTGCCGCCGTGCGTGCTGTTCGGCGACCTTCTGTTTGGTGATGTTCCGTCCGATGCCGACCAGCCCGATGATTTTCCCATCGGGGTCGCGCAGCGGGATTTTGCTGGTCAGCATCCAGAGCGGATGACCGTCCACGTCGACATTGGATTCCTCCCGGTCCACCAGCGGAGTTGCCGACGCCATCACCTGACGGTCGTCCTGCGCGAAATGGGCGGCCACTTCTGCCGGCACGAAATCGGCGTCCGATTTGCCGATCAGTTCATCCGACGTCGTCGCTCCGTACAGTCTCACGAGCGCCGGATTGGCCATCAGAAACCGTCCCGACGGATCCTTGATAAAGATCACGTCCGGCAAGTGATCCATCAGTGTATGCAGCAGCAGCCGCTCCCGTTTTGCGGCCTCCTCAAGGGCTCGACTCTTCACCAATTCTTCCAGCGGAACTTGTACACCGACGAGGTTCCCGTCGGCATCCTGCACAAGGGTTCTCTCTGATTCGTTCATGTCGATTCCAGGCAGCAGCCAGCAGAGAGGATGAATTCTCGTCGCGAAGTTGGCAAACGTCGCCACCCAGATGTTCGCATCCCGACCGGCATGCGCCAACCGCAGAACTCTTTTAACCGCTGACGCGGATTGTCCAGAACCGGACCCTGTCCCCTTCAATCAAAAGGTCGGCCGGTGCGAAAACGTATTCATCCATGGATGGGAGTGATGGGATGCATGGGATTCATGATTCCCATGCTTCCCATCGGGGTAAGTGAGCGGGGTTGGCGGGGTGGCTGCCGAACAAACTGCTACCGCAGATCGTTCGGCAGCCTGCGTCGGCCTGATCGACCGAATTGCCTCAGGTCTGGCGGACCGACGAAAGTTACACAAACCTGTTGGAGGGCCGGTCGTGCTGTGGTTTAAGCGGCGGAGGTAGCGCCCCGTCGGCCAACCCCCTCAACATGACACTGTCCCCCGGTGCTGGGGAGAGGGGACGCAACGGCGAGCGGTGGGTGTCAACCCGCCGAGAATTGCGCGGGGGCGTCGTCAGCCGGTTCGATCGATCACAGATCCTGGCTGACTGGCCATTTCCATTGCATGCTGCCGTACATGCACGCTGGCACTTTCCGCCCGATGTGTTGCCTCGGTGGGTTGACACCAGCTCGCCGGACCGTCGGAAGGGCGGACGGTTCGTAAAGGAGTCACGGCGGCCGTAGAGTGAGGGTCGAAGTCCCTGGTTACCGAGCCTCCAAAGATGTCTGACGTCACCCGCATCCTGTCGCAGATTGAATCCGGTGATCCGTCGGCGGCCGAACAACTGCTGCCGCTGGTCTATGACGAGTTGAGGAAGCTGGCGACGGCCCGGATGGCACACGAGCAACCGGGGCAGACGCTGCAGGCAACTGCGCTGGTCCATGAAGCATATGTCCGCCTGGTGGGCGGACAGCCCGATCAGGCTTGGGAGAACCGTGGGCATTTTTTTGCCGCCGCTGCCGAAGCGATGCGACGGATTCTTGTTGAGCAGGCTCGCCGCAAGGGACGGTGGAAACGCGGCGCGGATCTCATTCAACAGGATCTCGACGAGATCGACATCGCGGCATCGGCCGAGCCAGAGGAGATCCTCGCGATCGATGCAGCTCTGACCAGGCTCACCTCGACCAACGGCCAGGCCGCTCAGCTCGTGCATTTGCGATATTTTGCCGGCCTGACGATTCGGGAGGCTGCCGAAGTACTCGGCGTATCGTCTCGAAAAGCTGACCAGATCTGGGCTTACGCCCGGGCGTGGCTCCTGGCGGAGATGGGCAAGGACACGCCCTAAACAGCCCGTTGAAAACTGTGCACCCGCCGCTCCGCCGCGGGATCTGTGCCTGCAAGTCCTTCGCGTTTTCTCGAAGTGTTCCGCGACGGAGTCGCGGGGCACATTCCGCACACCCCTGAAAATACTTTTTTGCCCAGGAATCGTCTTCCCAGGAAAAATCCGTGCGCATGTTCGAGACCAGCGGCGCATTGACAGTTAGAGGATCTCCAGGGCTTCATCATGAACGAACAAACCATTTTCACCGCCGCCATCGAACGGGAACCCGCGGACAGATCCGCTTTCCTTGACGGGGCCTGTGGTGCCGATCAGGAACTGCGCGAGAGAGTGGAGAAACTGATCAGACTTCACGAGAACGCAGGCAGTTTTCTGGAACGACCCACGACTGGAGCCTCGCCCACCCTGGACCAACCTCTCGTCGAACGCCCGGGCATGCAAATTGGTGCCTATAAGCTCCTGCAGCAGATCGGCGAAGGCGGCATGGGTGTCGTGTTCATGGCCGAGCAAACTCAGCCCGTGCAACGCAAGGTGGCGCTCAAGGTCATCAAGCCGGGCATGGATACGCGGCAGGTTGTGGCACGATTTGAGGCCGAGCGGCAGGCCCTGGCGATGATGGACCATGCGAATATCGCTCGCGTGCTTGACGCTGGAGCCACCGAATCCGGCCGGCCTTATTTCGTGATGGAGCTGATCCATGGCGTCCCCATCACTAAGTACTGCGACGACAACCACTTGACGCCGCGCCAGCGGCTGGAACTGTTCGTTCCGGTCTGTCAGGCGATCCAGCACGCGCACCAGAAGGGTATCATCCACCGAGACATCAAACCGTCCAACGTGATGATCACACTGTACGACGGCAAACCGGTGCCCAAGGTGATTGACTTCGGAGTGGCCAAGGCGACCGAGCAAAAGCTGACAGAACGCACGCTGTTCACCCAATACGGCACGATGATCGGTACGCTGGAATACATGAGCCCGGAGCAGGCGGAGATGAGCGCCCTGGGGATCGATACCCGCAGCGACATCTATTCGCTGGGTGTGCTTTTGTACGAACTCCTGACCGGCAGCACGCCACTCGGCAGCAAGCGAATGAAGGAAGCCGCTCATGGTGAGATTCTCCGCCTGATCAAGGAAGAGGAGCCACCGAAGCCGAGTACGCGATTGAGCGAATCGGGCGACGCTTTGGCCTCAATCTCGGCACAGCGGCAAATGGAGCCGACCCAGTTGTCAAAGCTGATGCGCGGCGAGCTGGACTGGATCGTGATGAAGACCCTGGAGAAGGACCGTAACCGCCGCTACGAAACGGCGAACGGCTTCGCCGCCGACGTGCAGCGCTACCTGAACGACGAGGAAGTGGTGGCCTGTCCGCCTTCCGCTGCGTACCGCTTCCGCAAGTTTGCTCGACGGAACAAGGTTGCTCTGACGACGGTTCTCCTGGTCACAACGGCGCTGATGGTGGGAATGCTGGTGAGTGCCTTGCAGGCCGTCCGTGCCACAAAGGCGGAGGCCCTGGCCGAAACGCGACTGGAGGAAACGGAAGAGGCCCATAAGGAAGCCATCGCCAATCTGAAAAAGGCTCGCGAGGCCGTGGACCAGATGCTGACGCGGGTCGCCGACGAAACACTGGACGACGTGCCCCAAATGGAGCCGGTTCGGAAAGCTCTGCTGGAAGATGCTCTCAAGTTCTACCAGGGATTCCTCCAGCAGAAGAGTACCGACCCGGCGCTGCGACTGGGGACAGGCCGCGCATTGGAGCGTGTCGGTTTTATTTATCACTACTTCGCCCAGCACGATGAGGCAGAGAAGACTTTGCGAGAGTCGGTCACGCTGCTTGAGGCATTGGTCGCTGATTTTCCCGCGGAGCCGGACTACCGGGCGGCACTTGCTGAAAGCTGTATCCCGTTGGCAGTCGAACTCTCCTGGGTTTTCCAGCGATATCAGGAAGCGGAACCGGTCCTGCGCCGGGCTCTGGTCCTCTCCGAGAAGCTGGCAGCCGAGTTCCCCGAGATGCCTCGCCATCGGGCACGCCTGGTGCAGACTCGGAAAGAATTGGCCTATGCGCAGGCAAACCTTGGCCGGACCCGCGATGCCGAGAAGGAATACCGCAGCGCTTTAGCCCTTGCCGAGAAGCTCGCCGAACAGTTCCCGGCCGAGCCGGGTTACCACGAACTCCAGGCCGGAATCCTGCACCTCCTAGGCTATAGGCTGGCCACCACAGACCCTCCGGAAGCGGAGAATGCCCACCGCCGGGCGTTGGCCTTTCGCGTGAGAGCATTGGCCGAAAGCCCCCATTCGCACGTGAGCCGCTTCAATGTCTCTTGGAGCCAGGGAGATCTGGCCAACTTGCTACGGAAACGTGACCAGCTCCCGGAAGCGGAGGAAGCCTACCGGCAGGCAATCGCACACTGCGAACCGATCGTGGCCGACTTTCCCAACCGACTCAATTACCGATCGGCTCTGTGCAACTACCATGTCGAGCTGGGAATGGTGTTGGAACAGACAAACCGTCGCGACGAGGCCGAGCAGGCCTATCGACTGGCCTGGGCGGTGGCATCGGACAAAATCGCGCCGGAAGCAGATCCCCCCTTCTTTTGGTTCGACCGGCTGAACACGAGCCAGGACCGACTCGTGAACCTCCTCACCAGGGCCGGACGGACTCAGGAGGTCGAGGCTCACTACCGACAGGCGTTGACGTTGTGGGAGAAGTTAACGGAGCAGTCCCCCGCCGTGCTCAGGTACCGCGATGAGCTGGCACGCACCTATCGTCTGCTCGGCAAGTGTCTGGCCGCCGACAATCGACCCGAGGAGGCCGTGCAGGCCAATGCTCAGGGCATCACACTGCTCGAAGAGTCGCTGGCGCTGCGGAAAGCCAGGCTCGGTCCCGACCATCCCGACACGCTCATCAGCATTCAGCATTTGGCCAATGCCTCTCGTGCGGCAGGGCACTGGACTGAGGCCGAACAACACTACGAGGAGTGGCTGAGGCTCGAGTCGAACAGCTCCAGCGCCCACAACGGTCTCGCGTGGTTACTGGCAACTTGTCCGGACTCCAGCCATCAGAACGCCGCCCGCGCGGTGGAGCTGGCGACAAAAGCGATCGAATTGGCGAACGGAGGAGGAGACTGGAACACGCTCGGCGTGGCTCAGTACCGGGCGGGACAATGGAAAGAAGCAATCACTTCCCTGGAGAAGTCGATTCAATTCGACAATCACGTCAGCAGCTTCAATTCGTTCTTCCTCGCCATGGCCCACTGGCAACTGGACGAGCAAGACGAGGCCCGCAAGTGGTACGACCAAGCCATTGAGTGGATGGAGAAATCCGCGCCGAACCACAAAGAGCTGCGCCGCTTCCGGGTGGAAGTGGAGGAACTGCTGGGCGTCGACGACGACGTGAACTCACAGGCCGAACCGAAAGACGAGGTGTCTGATTTTTGACTCCTGATTCCTCCGCCACGTTGTCGAGCAGGTTTCGGCCTGCGCACTCACCATTGGGCTTCCAGCCTCCCCGATTTCAAATGTGAAATTTGAGATCTGAGATTAACCCCGAACCCTCTTTTCCAACCACCACTTCAACAAGGAAACACGCTGATGATCATCTCTTCCTGGCTTCGCGACCTGAGCCACTCGCTGGCGACAAATCTGCCTCTGCCACGCCCGTCCACTAACCGCCGGCGGCGTGAGACTTCCGGGCTGAACGTCGAACAACTGGAGCTCCGCTCCCTCCTCTCGGCCGGCGTGCTGGACCCGACCTTCGGCACCGGGGGCGTCGTGACTACGGCACTCGCAGGCACGCAGTTTGGCAGGGATGTCGCCATCTATCCGGCTGGAACGGCGCAGGCAGGCAAGATCGTCGTGGGGGGCCAGACCGGCGGGGATCCCCAGTTCCTCCTCCACCGTTACAACGCCGACGGAACCCTGGACACGAGTTTCGACCGCGACGGGGTCGTGACCACGAATTTAGAACGGAGTAACCGCTATGAATCAATCAACGCAATCGCGATCCAGCCGGACGGCAAGATCGTGGCCGGCGGCTTTTCCTCGACCAACATCGGCGGAGTCTCCTCAGTGAACTCGAACTGGCGCTTGGCTCGCTTCAACACCAACGGCAGTTTGGACAAGACCTTTGATGGCGACGGCAAGGTGGCCCTCTTCCCGAACTCCGGCAGTGCGGCCGTCACCGATCTGCTCATCCAGCCCGACGGCAAGATCGTCGCCATCGGCAGCAACAATGGCCAGGCAGTGATTGTCCGCTTCCTCGCCACTGGGACGCTGGATACCTCGTTCGACGGTGACGGGATCGCTTCGGTCGCTGCCGCTGGCATCACCTCCGTGGCGCGTCAGGCGGCGGACGGCAAACTCGTGATCGCCGGCAGCGTGATGGAAGCCGGGACCACTGACATCGACGTGGTCGATTCGGCCTTCTGGCGCTTCAATACCAACGGCACGCTCGACGCATCATTTGGCAGCGGAGGGCGCGTCGTTCTTAGCTTGGTCGCGAATGCCAGAGATAGCGCGGTAGGGTTGGCCATTCAGCCGGCGGACGGCAAGATTCTCGCCATCCTCGACCACTCCGCGGCCCCGGGCGCCGCCGTCCATCCGGGTGTCGTCACGGTACGGATCGGCTCGACCGGTGCGCTCGACACAACTTACGGCATCAACGGCGTCGCCCGCACCAGCAACGGCTATATTGCTCCGGGCAAGTTTTTCGTGGCCACGTACGTGGGCGCACTGAGCATCCAGCCCGACGGCAAACCCGTCGTCGCGGTGCAAGGCCAGTCCGCGGACCTCAACCCCGATGGAAAAACCTACACGGGCACGACCTTCTCTGCTGTCCTGCGTTACAGCCCGGACGGCGTTCTGGACAACACTTGGGCGAGCACCACCCAAGTCATCGGAACCGCGAGTGGAACCGGTGAGGTCAGCGGTACGCTGCTCGATTCCTTTACCTTCACCGCTCCCACCGGTGCGGTAACCAGCGGCGACACCATCACCGCGACCTTCACCGCCGACAACCCCATCACGGTCAGCGGCGACGTCGCAGGTCAAGTCATCGGCACGTTTACCGGTACCGCGTGGCGCAAGTCCTTCAACGCCACCGAAGAGACCTGGCAAGTCGACGCCAACTCCGGCGCCGCCACCGGCACCGTTATCGGAACGGTCACAGGGACCGTCACCGGCGTCGACACCGTCACCGGCGTCGGCACCGTTTCTGGAGCCGTCGTCGTCAAGGGCACTGGCACTGCGGCCAGCATTACTAACACCACAAAAGGCACCGCCATCGGCACGAACACAGGCGCGTTCACCGGTAGATTCGCCAGCCGATTCACGGTCACTGGCCAAGTCACCGGCACGGCCACCGGCGGCGTCGTTCAAAACCCGGCGGTCCGCGGTCGCAACCATGTGGCTCTCCAACCCGACGGCAAGGTGGTGATCATGGGGCATAATGGCGACGGCACGGATATCGTCATGGCTCGCTATCTCGGCGACCCTCCGCTGCAAGCCGCGAGCACGCCCGCTCATCAGCGGTCAACGACCGTCACCGCCGTCCAGGTGCAGCCGATCCTCGCCGAGGCCATCGCCCGCTGGAATGCCGCGGGAGCGGATACGTCGAGACTGGGCAACGTCACGGTCCAGATCGTCGATTTGGACAGCGGCTACCTCGGCATGACGGACGGCAACACCATCACGCTCGACGACAACGCCGCCGGCTGGGGCTGGTTCGTCGATCGCACGCCGCGCAACGACTCCGAGTTCAGACGGCCCGGCAACCACGGCGAGCAGAACCGCATGGACCTGCTGTCTGTGCTGATGCACGAAGTGGGACATCTTCTTCAGCATGACCACGAGGTAGAAGGAGTCATGGCCGAAACGCTGGAGGCAGGTGTCCGACATGCCCACATACCGCGCGAACATTTCACATTGACAGATACGTTCTTCGAATACTCCGGCGATCAAGGGTTCGAAATGTGGCTGGGCGAATCACAAGTGCAGCATCAGAAATTCACTCGACCTGCCAGCCCGCGTTCTGGCATGACACGACGCAGATAGAAGTCCGTTTCGTGCAAAGCTTGTGACAAACAAAGGGAACAGGCAACCACTCATGCCTTTTGAACATGCATTGAGGTTCCTAGGCGTCCTGGAAGCTGTGTGTCCGGCTCATTGTTAATGCGTTTTCTTATACCACTCTTTTGACCGGTTCACCTGGAGATCAGAGATAATGGGCTTGTTTTCACGCAACGGGCGGCGGGCGTCTGCCCGTCGACTGCGATTTTCCGCAAAGACATGTCAGCAGCAACTCGAGTGGCTGGAAACGCGTACATTACTGGCGGCATTCACCGTCACGACGGACCAGGACATCATCGCGCCGGACGACAACCTTCTCTCCCTGCGTGAGGTGGTGGCGGAGGTGAATGCCAGCAGCGACGCGACCAACACGATCCAGTTCGATGCCTCGCTCACCGGCCAGACGATTTCGCTGACGCAAGGGACACTGCAACTCTTCAAGAACGCGACGTTCGTCGGTCCCGGCGCCGCCAGTCTGACCATCCAGCGGAGCACCGCCGAGGGGACTCCGCTGTTCGGCATCTTTTACGTCAGCAGTAGTGCGGCCGTGGAAATCTCCGGCCTGACGATCGCAAACGGCCGGACCCAAAACTGGTGGGAGTATAGCGGCGGTATTTACAACCTGGGCACGCTGACCGTCTCTGACAGCATCCTCAAGGACAACTCCTCAAACTATTACGGCGGCGCCATCTTCAACTCCGGTACGCTGTCCGTCTCTGACAGTACCTTCTCCCGCAACTCTGCACCTGACGGCGGCGCCATCTTCAATCTGGGTCCACTGACTGTCTCCCACAGCACATTCGACGACAACTCCGCCACAACTTCGGGCGGCGCTATTTGGAGCGCCACCGACATGACCATCTCCAACAGCATCCTGTCCAACAACACGGCCCATGCCGGCGTCGGCGGCGCCATCTTGAATTATTCCGGCACGATGCACGTCACCAGCAGCACGTTCTCCGGCAACTCCGCCAGTCACGGTGGTGCCATCATTAACCGGTCGCAGGGCACGCTGAACGTCTCCAACAGTACCCTCTCCCACAACTCCGTTGCGGGCGGTGGCGGCGGTGCCATTTTCAGCGACGGCACGGTGACCGTCTCTGACAGCATCATCAAGGACAACTCCTCCGACTATTACGGGGGCGGCATCGCGAGCGGAGGCCCGCTGACGATCTCCAACAGCACTGTTTCCCGCAATTCCGCCTTGCGCGGCGGCGGCATCGACAGCGGAGGCCCGCTGATCGTCTCGTACAGCACCTTCGAGGACAACTCCGCCGTGTGGTACGGGAGCGCACTCCTGAACTCTGGCCCGCTGACCGTCTCCCACAGCACTTTCGCCGGCAACTCCGGCACCGCCGCCATCACGAACGGATTTACGGGCACGGTGACTGTCTCCCACAGCACCTTTTCCGGCAACTCGTCGCCCGGTTATGGTGCGGGCATCCTTCACTACGGCGGCCTGCTGCTTGTCTCCCACAGCACCCTTTCCGGCAACTCCGGCGGCGCCGGCATCCTCAACTATAGCACCCTGACCATCTCCGATAGCACCCTCTCCGGTAACAGCGCCAGCGGCATCGTCAGCTACGGCCCGCTAACTGTTTCCGACAGCGCCTTCTCCGGCAACACCGCCTCGGTTGGCGGCGGCATCTACAGCGTTGGCCCGCTGACCGTCTCCCACAGCACCCTCTCCGGCAACTCCGCCACACATGGCGGCGGCGGCATCTATAGCCGTGG
>Ga0163144_10010413_pt1 | contig 19822 bp, 19 predicted proteins | sample OliLak19BULKMAT1_FD_123175 | JGI IMG/M metagenome (GOLD analysis project Ga0163144, IMG submission 123175) | Freshwater microbial mat bacterial communities from Lake Vanda, McMurdo Dry Valleys, Antarctica - Oligotrophic Lake LV.19.BULKMAT1 | ecosystem: Environmental > Aquatic > Freshwater >... | reverse complement strand
CTCTATACATAGGTTCTTCGCAATCGGGGCGGTGCTTGGATACACAGCCTACCTAGGAGCGTCTCCAGCCGAAGCTCATCTCGCATCTCCTCGCGATGTCATGTAATCGGTTTGATACGGTCGGCGGTTCCCTATCGGGGAAAAAATGGATTCCGTCTCTAAGATGCAAAAAGCCTACATGAACATGAGAACAGCTTCGGAGCTGAGCATATCAATTCAACGTAACGGGGTCGGAACTCATCAACTGTCCTTAAATTTTAAATGATCTGTTCTGCTTTAATTCGTTTTCTTGCCATATCTGACCTTCTTATCATCGAGGCCAATCTGAACTTTCAAACTGGCCTAGTTTTATCCGGCAAGGTCACCCAAAACTATCCGCGGATCAGGATATATCTTCAGCGCCGTTTCTAAATACGTTTGGGTAACAACGCCGGGCATATCAGCGCAAGTCGGTTTCTGGAGCGAGAGTTGAAAATGTAAATGTGGAGGCCAACCGCCATTTTCATTTCTCTCTCCTGTCCATCCAAGGATTTCACCCTGTGCTATTTTTTTTCCAACAAATTTATCCCGAAGCGACATTCTGCTGAGATGCCCGTAAAGGGCATACATTTTTGTCCCGCACAAATCATACTCGACAACGAGCGTTGGGCCATAGTCACCAGGCTGGTCGTTATCTTGAAAAAAAAGAAGAATTCCTTGATAGAAGCTAAAGACTTCGGTTCCAGCGGGTGCCCCAAGATCGATCCCCATATGAATATTTCTTTTATCTTCGAATAGGGGCTGAGTGTATAGCCCAATGCGTTCCTCATTGTATCGGCCAAAACTCCATTCACAGTCCAGACTGTTTTGAGCTGAATTTTCTGTAAAATCTAGTATCGGGCAATCTTTAGGCATGTGAATGACCGGATGAAAGTTTAGCTTTGAGAAATTCATAGTTGTTAATGGCTGTACCTTAAATGTAGCGCACAAAGCACTCCGTTTTCTAGGGATTACAAAATTCACAATGTCTTGGATCAACGCTCTTGAGGCCATCAGGACGAGCTTGCTCCTCAGAGAATTCGCAGGACGGGCACTGCAATACCACTGCCCTTGTAACTCGAGTTTCTGATCTACAAAGGGAGCATCGAAGTCCGGGGAGAGTTTGGGATATTGCGTAGCCAGGAAAATCGCACTTAGGGCAAAGTGATTTTAATATTTCGACAAGATTTCTTCCGGCATTTCCGATAGCCCTGACCCGAGTAGGGTTGTGCATAGCCCTGAGGTCGCTTGAAACAACAACTCGTCCGGTTGTCCCAGCAGTGAATGAATCGAGCATAGCCTGAGCGACGGCATGTTCACTGTGGAGGCCTTTAAAAATCGGGCTAAACAATTTCTCAGGTCGAACAATGACCCCGTGCTCCGGGAACCCAATCTCCTTGAGAAAAGTGCGGAAGTCGTCTCTTGGTCCAAGAATCTGCTCTCCAGCTATGGGATTTTGGCAAAGATAGTCGGCACGAATTTCGATCTTTTGTTTTACGACCCGCAACAAAAGAACTTCAAGATTCGAATTGAGAAAAAAGGCCTGGGGATGAGGAGCGAAGCTCCCCTCGCTCGCTAAAATAAGCTGTGCATCTGGAAAAATCTGCTCGGCTGCATCAATTTTACTTCTAAGGGTGTCGAGAATCGATCCTTTACGCTCTTTTTCTCCTGAGAAGGTTCCAAATTCATCGGTATCAACCTCAACAGTACGGCACTGAATACCTAGTTCCGAAAGTAGTGGTTCTAAGATTGTAGTTTTCCCGTGCTTGGTCGCAAAAAAAACCGTTAGGCCGGCAAATGGGTGATCGAGTTTAGACTGATGTTGACCTCTTGGCACCCGTCCAGCATCACCAAAGAGTTAATCCATGTAAAACATTTAAAACATTGCAAAGGTATCTATTAAATAGATATTGATAAGACATGGAGTATCTCAATTACCACCACCTTTATCATTTTTGGACCGTATGCAAAGAAGGGGGTTTTTCGAAGGCTGCTGCTAGGTTGGGCATCGCACAATCAGCCGTGAGTCACCAGGTTTCTGTTTTAGAAGATTTTCTTGGCGAGAAGCTAATGGACCGGGGGCCAAGAGGGTTCACACTTACGCAGGCTGGGCAGGTCACCCTTGCCGGAGCCGAAGAGATTTTTCGCCAGGGAAACGATTTGCTCGAATACTTTAGAAGCGGAAAAATGAAGGCGAGCTTTCGGGTCGGGGCCCTGGGAGGACTCTCAAAAAACCTTCAGCTTAAAATTTTAGGCCCTGTTATTGAGAACGCTTCGACTGAGTTAACGCTTGAGGTCGGAGATTCACCGGTACTTCTTGATCGATTATTGAACTTCAAGCTGGATGCAGTTCTATCGGATGTTCCATTTTCCTATTCCGAGGCGGAGCCTCTGGTTCAAAAGCAAATCGCATCAGAATCGATCTGTGTAGTGGGAAAAAATAATTCGAAGTCGAAAAATGCTTTAACATGGATGGATAAGCTCAAAGATGGAATCTACCTTCCGTCCAAAAGCAGTCCCATCACTGCGGCCCTTTACGAACAATTAAAAATCGAGGCGAATCATGTTTTTGTAAGAGGATTCATTGACGACATTGCTATTCTTCGCCTGTTGGCGATTGAATCGAGTTCATTAGTGGCCATCCCCCGCATCGGCGTTCAACGAGAGTTAGAACGCAAGGAGCTACATGTAGTTCATGAATTCAGAAAGATTCAGCAGAGCTATTTTCTTATCTATCGGCAAAAAGGCAAGCTTCACCCGGCGCTAAAAAGCCTTTCAAAACTCTAGGATGAAAACAGCACTATCTATTGACCTTGTCCCAATGAATAGCCTCGTTGCCCGTCGAAGAGATAGAGGTTCTCTGTTTTGATAGTTTCGATGTCGGCCTGTTTAAGGTTGCGCATCAACATCCAAAGGGCATCTTGTGTGCAAATCCCATTTTCGGGCACTAGGAAGCGGCACCTCCAGTGGTCCGTGCAAAATGTTTCGCTAAAGCCCTGAGGATAAACCTTTACGCCGCGATTGGTGATCATCGTCATTTCCAGCGGTAGATCTCCGATGGCCTTTTTCAGGCGGCCTCCCAAGTGATCTGGATTGCGATCATTCTCCTGCACAAAGATATCGACCCCAACAAGGGTCTTCTTCGAAGGGGCCCGTGTGTTCTCGTATTTGAGATTAAGGGGCTTTTCACTACGGTAATTTACAGCCTGAAAACGAGTTGGCTGATCACCAAGTCTCTCCGTCACTGCCGAGGAGAACCCCAGCGTCCCTACCAGTTTTTTGCTGATGGTTTCCTGGAATATATCTTTCGTATGAATGCCGTCCTCCAAGGTTTTTAGCCATGCATTATGAAGCTTGCTAGCCACTTCGCCCTGCCCAAGATGGTTAAGCATCTGCACGGAGGCTAAAATTAAGCCACTAGGGTTAGCCACGTCTTTGCCAGCTAAATCGGGGGCTGATCCGTGTATCGCTTCAAACATGGAGCAGTTCTCGCCAATATTGGCAGATCCCGCAAGACCAACTGAACCGGCAATTTGAGCTGCGACGTCGCTTAGAATGTCGCCGTAGAGATTCGGCATGACGACGACATCAAAAATCTCAGGCGTGTCGGCGATCCGTGCTGCCCCAATGTCTACGATTAAATGTTCCTTATCGATTTCGGGATATTCGGAACCAATCTCGTCGAAGACCCGATGAAACAAACCGTCGGTCATTTTCATGATGTTGTCTTTGGTGAAGCAGCTGACTTTCTTGCGTCCGGCACGCTTCGCGTATTCAAAGGCATAGCGGACGATTTTTTCGCAACCCGGGCGAGTGATGAGCTTTAGACATTGGTAGACTTCGTCCGTTTGCCGATGCTCGATGCCAGCGTAGAGATCTTCTTCGTTTTCGCGAATGATCACGAGGTCCATCTTGGGGTGTTTCGTTCGCACGAAGGGACTGTAGGAAGTGCAGGGCCTCACGTTGGCATAGAGTCCAAGCGTCTTGCGCACTGTCACGTTGAGACTCTTAAAGCCGCCACCCTGAGGAGTGGTAATAGGGGCCTTCAGGAAGACTTTATTGTCGATCAAGGCCTGCCAGGCACTGTCTTCAATGCCAGCGCTGAGTCCACGCTCATAGGCTTTCATTCCGATTTCAATAACATCGAAGGACAGGTCGGCTCCTGCCGCCTCAAGGATGCCAAGGGTGGCCTTCATAATCTCAGGGCCTATTCCGTCCCCATGGGCAATCGTAATTCTTGGTGTTTTCATATGAACCCTCCTGGCCCCAATATCTCAGACATCTAACCATTAATAAAACATATAATAAATTGATATCTCATCTGTAAAACAGATTGTAAAAATTACTATAATTTGTCCCTAACAAGGTAGGGACTGCAAATTAGCCGGTTGTTTAGCTATGAGAATTTTGAATGAGAATCCCAATCTTTGGCTCGAAACTATTCGTGGCTTGATGATTCATTCAGCATCGTGGACTCCAGAAATGATGAAGAGGAGGAAGGTTCACCTGGTACCAAAAGTTTTAAGTGTGATTAACCGTCCACAACTTTCTGGCGTTTCTCTACTTGCACTTCCGAGGGACGCATCAACTTTCAAACTATTAACCAGAATCATGAGGTTAAGCTGTAACTTGAAAGCGCCAAACTCCTGGTTTCAGTATATTGTATAGATATAGAAAGTAGGTATTAGAGTGAATAGTTATTCGATTTTTGCACAAATTATAGTTGCCGTTTCCATCGTCATTGTTTGGGTTTTTCGCTTCGACAATATTGTTAAGGAATTTAAGGAGTATGGTATTTCGGATTTAATAAGAAATATTGTAGGTGCCACGAAGATAGCGTTGGCTACTCTTTTGGTGGCAGGTATTTGGTACCCATCATTGGTGCTCATCCCCTCTCTATTGATGGCGGCTTTGATGGTATCCGCTCAGGCTGCACATTTTAAGGTTAAAAATCCCCTTAAGAAATATTTGCCTTCTCTGGGGCTTTTAGCTCTTAGTTTGTTTATAGCGGGAGTTCAGTCAGGCTTAATCTCCTAAATGAATATTTTGGTTGTACTCATTTTATTTTCTGGAGTTTCTTTTTTAATTTACGGAGCACTTTGTTTGGGTGCTCCTTCCATGAAGAGTGAATTTGTCCGATTTAAACTTGAAAAATTTAGAGTTCTCGTAGGTACATTGGAGTTTCTGGGAGGTTTAGGCTTGTTGCTTGGCCTTAAGTTTCCGGCACTCTTACTGCTTTCTGCCTGCGGATTGAGCTTATTGATGCTCTTAGGCTTAATCGTAAGGATAAAATTAAAAGATGGAGTCCTCGTGTCTCTACCTGCTTTGTTTTTGATGATTGTAAATTTATACATTTTCATAATGGCTTTATAGATCTGACACTAAATTTTAGGACCCTCGGCACCAGCTTCAGTTCAATATTTTCAAGGTGTAAATTTTACAGTTTGAAGTCACATTGACCTGACCTGGCTCGAAACTCACTCAAGTTGACTAGATCGATTAAATTCTCCATAATCCAGTCATGTCAGACGATCTTAAAGAAGAACTAGAACGCCTAAGGGCTGAAAATGAAGCCCTTAAAAACAAAGCTCAGTCACGAGGCACCTTATCCATGAAGGTCAGTGAAAAAGGCGCTCTCTCGGTTTACGGCATGGGACGATTTCCCGTAACACTCTACAAAGAACAATGGCTCAAGCTACTTGGCATCGCTGAAGAAATTAAAAAGTTCATTAGCGATAACAACGACAAACTAAAAACCAAAGAATAAGCCCCCCAGCCCCGTTTCAGTGACAAAAGAGCTAAACCCGTTGCGATTTTTCAAAAATTTAAGTTACTCTTAAGGGGTGAGTTCACAAAAATCATTCCTAAAAAATCCATGGGTTTTTATTCCGATTCTTTACTTTTTGCAGGGCGTTCCTGTTGTTATTGTGCAGCAGCTTTCGGTAATTTTTTACAAACGACAAGGAATCACAAATGAGGAGATTGGTCTTTGGACAAGCCTTGTTGCGTGGCCATGGATTTTAAAGCCTCTTTGGGCACCTTGGGTGGAAACGGTTTCGACAAAAAGACGTTGGATTGTTTCAATGCAGTTTTGTATTGCTGTGGCTCTCGCCATATTTGCTTTTATGGCAGGAGCGAGCGCTCCCATGGGACTCACCCTTTCAATCCTTGCTGTGATTGCGTTTTTGTCAGCAACCCACGACGCGGCAGCCGATGGTTATTACATGCTCGCTCTAGAAAAATCCAAACAAGCGTTCTTTGTGGGAATACGCTCGACAGCCTTTCGATTGGCTATGATTTTTGGAACGGGTGCTCTAGTGGTCATAGCCGGACGCTGGGAGGCCCAAGGATTCTCGACTCCAAAGGCTTGGAGCTGGGCACTCGGCTTAGGTGCTGCGATTTATACTTTGGGAATTTTAATAGGTCTTAAGAGCTATCCACATGCAGAAGAAATCAAAACGACACCCGCACAATGGAAAGTATCTGCCTTTAAAGAAATTCTAAGCTCCTACTTTCGCCAAGAAAAAATCTTTGCTGTTCTTGGATTCATTTTGCTCTATCGCACCGGCGAATCCATGGTGAGTAAAATGTCTGCCCCCTTCTTGCTGGATGCTGTTGATGTGGGTGGTTTGGGCGTGACTACAGAAAGCGTGGGCTACATCTTAGGCAACGTGGGGGTGATTGGTCTTACTCTAGGCGGAATCATAGGTGGCTTTGTTCTTTCTCGTTTTGGTTTAAAAAAATGTCTTTGGCCTATGGTGCTCGCCATGAATATTCCGAATCTTCTTTACATCTGGGCATCTCAAACCCATCCAAGTCTTGTCGGTGTGGCGGCCGTGGTGGGAGTAGATCAATTTGGCTACGGGTTTGGGTTTTCGGCATACATGGTTTACCTCATGTATCTCGCGCAAGACTCTGCCTATGGAACCGCTCATTTTGCTATTTCCACGGGCCTTATGGCTCTGGGTGCAATGGGCGCAGGAATTTCGAGTGGCTACGTACAGGCTGCACTTGGTTATACAGGTTTTTTCTGGGCAACCCTCATTGCATCCATTCGAGGTATGGTTATTTTGTTTTTCATTCCTTTTGCTAAGGGTGAATTTACGGGCGAGCGTCGCAGCATTGATTAGAAAAATCCTACGGCGGAGTGTTTCAAGGAGAATCCCCCAAAATTGTTTTTTAACATTAGGTTTCTAAACAAGCTCCATCCCTAAAACTTCAAATGATCCAAAGAAACAATCTCCGGCTCTAGCTCTTTACCGAAATGCTTCTTCAATAAACCCCTAACCGCTTCTGCCGCAGAGTTAAACCCTGCAATAATACTACCCCCACCCGTGCCCTTGCCCAAGAGATCGCCCGCCACATAAAATCCCGAGAGATTGCTTTCATGCCCATTCTCTACAATGGCTTCGCCGCGCTCATTGGTTTTGACTCCCGCACTCTTCATAAACTCCACAGGGCTCACGCCCCCTAAAGCATAAAGAATCGTATCAAAACTCTGCGTTGCAAATTCTTCCTCAGAAAAACTCACACGAGGCTTGCCCGCCTCATCTTCAACCTGAGAAACATTCGAACCCAAAAGAGCCTTCACCTTAGAATCTGCAATAAGTTTTTCCAAAATAGTGCGATTCATCGGATTCATTTTAGAAAACTCTTTACGACGATAGGACAAGGTCACCTGGTTATCGCGCGAAAGAATATCAGCATATTCTGCAGCCGAATCTCCCCCACCCACAACAAGAATTTTTTCGTCTTTAAGAGGCCGAGCATTGATTCCAAAAAGAATTTGCTGACTGCGCCGCAGCTCCACTGGAATTTGTGTCCAATAGTCAGGCTGATTGGGTTTGCCCATTTTACCAATAGCCACCAGCACACAACGCGATTCGATCAGTCCACGCGCGGTTTTGACATCAAACCCACCCGTGCTCTTGGGCAAAATACTCCACACTTCCGAATTGTATTCGATAGGAATCTTGTGCTGTTCAATTACCGTGTCCATCAAAGCCAAATACGATTCTCTGTCCCCATCGCGCAAACAAAGCAATCCAAAACAAATAGCCTCTTGTCCCGCATAACGAGCATCGACTCTTTTGCCCTCTTTGTAATAGGTCCTAACCATTTGCGAATGCGAAGGTCCTTTTTCAATGAGAAGAATTTTCTCAAGCCCACCTCGTCGCGCCTCCACAGCCGCCGAAATGCCCGCAGGCCCTGCACCAATAATTATGAGGTCATAAGAAGCACTCGCACTCATACCCTTGGTATAGAACGCCACAACACAAGTGACCACTCAGGAGTCCGTATTGGAATGCGGCTGAGCGTCGTGGGAGTAAACGCCCCTTTAAACGTGGCGGCAGCCGACTCAATGCACGCATGCAGGGCGCCACAGCTTTCAAAAAGCAACTTGCTACAGCGTGGCCTCATGCTATCTCTAGGCCATGACATTAAAACTTGGTGATCTCGCTCCTGATTTTGAACAAGACTCTACCGAAGGTCGCATCGACTTTCACAAATGGGCGGGCAACAGCTGGGTTGTGCTCTTTTCACATCCCAAAGATTTCACACCCGTTTGCACCACCGAACTCGGCGAAGCTTCGCGACTCAAACCTGAGTTTGAAAAACGCAATGTCAAAGTGATGGGTCTGAGCGTGGACCCCCTCAACGAACACATCGAATGGGCCAAAGACATCAAAGAAACTCAAGGCACAGCTTTGAACTTTCCATTGCTCGCTGATGGCGACCGCAAAGTTTCTAATCTCTTCGACATGATCCATCCCAACGCCAACGACACCTTCACCGTGCGTTCGGTTTTTGTGATCGACCCTGCCAAAAAAGTTCGTTTGATTCTCACCTATCCCGCAAGCACTGGCCGCAACTTCCCCGAAATCTTGCGCGTGATTGATTCGCTTCAACTCACCGACGGCTACAAAGTGGCCACCCCCGTAAACTGGAAAAACGGAGAAGACGTTATCATCGTGCCTTCTCTCAAAGACGAAGCCGAAATCAAGCGCCTCTTTCCTAAAGGCTACACCACGGTAAAACCCTACCTACGCGTCACACCACAACCCAACAAGTAATCGATCTAGACTAATTTAAACTGCTTTAACCTAAATCCCTTCACCCTGTGTCCAATCGAGGTAGTGGGGTGTCACGGAATGACTTTCAATAAATATCAGGCTTTAACATTTCTCCTAACTCTAAGCGCGTGCAGCGAACAGCTACCGCTCAATACAGATCCTGGAGCCGAAGCCAGCGGAGACACACCTCTTCGTCTCATCACACTCATCGAAGCCAACCTCGAACAATGTCCCGCAGGTGGCTCAGTCCTACTCACCTATTCCGACATCAACCGCAACGGAATTTACGATTCATCAGATAAAATCCATTCCGAAAACAAGATCTGCAATGGCATTCAAGGAGTGGGAACAGGCATCGAAGTGGTCGCAGCCCCCCAAGCCTCCTGTCCAGCCGGAGGCGCCGTTTTCAAAACATTCTTAGATGCCAACAACAACACACTAAGAGAGCTCGGTGAAACGATCACATCAAGCACCACTCTCTGCAACGGACGAGATGGATCCGATGGAGTGAATGGTGAGGATGGAGACGAGGGAGCTTCGGCTCGCATCACAACAAGCCTCGCAAGCTCCGAACAATGTCCTAACGGTGGCACCGTTTACAGAAGCGCCGTGGGCGACTCCGAAGATGACGTCAATGTGATTTGCAATGGCGAAGATAGTGCCTATTCCATGGGGGCCGTCGGAAATAGCGTGACAGGCAAGTCTTATTCCGCCTGCCATCATGACTATCTCTACCTACCCGACTCTCAAAGCGACGATCGCGGATGGCTCCTCTTCCGACACCAATCCAACGGAGCCGCCGATCAGGGAATAGGCTCCACCGGATTTCAAGTGTGGAACGTAGACATAACAAACTTTGGCTTGGCATCAGAAGTGGGCAACGTCACCTATTGCCAGCTCTCATGGAACCCGCTCACACGCCTACTCAACTATCTCGTCACAGACACAAGTGATGGACACCAAGGCGAGTCGGGATCAATCCAGCTCTGATAGACCTCAAGCTGAGCGACGAAAGAGGTCGCGTTTATGCCGAGTCGAGGCAGCGTGACCAAAACTTTCAGCTTCGCTATCCTCTATGAGACTCAAGTAAGGTTCAGCGATTTGTTCGCCGAGGAAAGCACCATTCTCAACGTAATTATAAATCTCAGCGTAGCTTTTCACTTCGTGAGAAGCGCTCCGACGAAGCACATGCCAAGGACGAAGCGCCGAAGGATGAACGAGTCCCATCGCTTCAATCATATGTTTAAAGCTAAACACAGTTTCGCGATGAAAATTGGCCGCGCGACGACGCTTATCCGTCACAACGAGACCCGCCACGAGATCAGGGTTTTGAGTGGCGATACCTGTTGGGCAATGATTGGTGTTGCACTTCAACGCTTGGATACAGCCTAAACTCAGCAGCATTCCGCGCGCACAATAAATAACATCAGCGCCCAAAGCGATTCGCTTGAGCATTTCAAACCCCGTAGTGACCTTGCCAGAATTGAAAATTTTAATCTTATGCCGCAAATCGAATCCGACAAGCGCATTGTGTATAAAAACAAGAGCATCGATCCCCGGAGAACCCACATGATTCGAAAACTCTAAGGGAGCCGCTCCCGTTCCACCCTCACCACCATCGATAGCAATAAAATCAGGAGTGATACCCGTCTTGATCATCGCCTTACAGATCGCCATAAACTCGCGCTTTTTTCCGAGTGCCATTTTAATTCCAACCGGTTTGCCGCCGCTCAGATCACGAAGCTTCTTCACGAACTCAAGGAGTTCGATTGGCGTCGAAAACGCTGAATGTGCGGGAGGCGAAATCACATCCAATCCCATCGGCACGTTGCGAATCCTCGCAATCTCGGGCGTGACTTTGCTCCCTGGGAGGATTCCACCATGTGCAGGCTTTGCGCCTTGTGAAAGTTTTATCTCAATCATCTTAACGTAGGGATGTTTTGATTTCTCGGCGAAGAGTTCTTGGGAAAAGGTTCCATCGAGTTTGCGACAACTGAAATAGCCAGTGCCGATCTGCCAGATGAGATCACCACCATGCTCGATATGATAAGGACTCAGCCCGCCCTCCCCCGTATTGTGCGCAAAGGCTCCGTCATGTGCCGCACCGTTGAGAGCTTGAATGGCGTTCTTGCTAAGCGAACCATAACTCATCGCTGAGATGTTCAGCAAACTCGCGTTATAGGGGTGCAGACAGTCGGGACCCCCTACACTCACACGCATTTCTTCAGGATTGATATGTGTGGGCGCAAGCGAATGCGAAACCCACTCATAACCTTCGGCATAAACGTCTTGCTGGGTTCCAAAAGGAAGCGTGTCCACCTGCCCTTTAGCTCGCTGATAAACCACCGAGCGTTTTTCGCGACTGAAGGGCACCCCATCGGTATTGGACTCAACAAAGTATTGGTTGATTTCGGGTCGGATCGCTTCGAAAACATATCGAAAGCGTCCGAGAAGTGGAAAGTTGCGTTTGATCGCTTGAGCGGTTTGGAAATAGTCACGAAACCCTTCAAGGATTAGTGGTCCTGTCACAAGGAGTGACCAGAGCACGTGCAAACTCCAAAAGCTTAGAGCTGCGGTGAGGATCAATATAGAAATAGCTGAATATAGAAATATTTTTCTCATAAACCTCAATTTGGAAAAAGAGATCAATCCTTCTCCCAAGCTTTTATCGGCAGATGAAACATTAAAGATTAATAGCTTAGACACAGTCTTAGGGTCTAAATCCCCGAACTGAATACTTTGGCCACCCTCAAGACCAACAAGAATCTTGTCTAGTCCCCTCAATTGAGCTTCACTCATCCCAAATGGCCTATTTGTTAATGATTCTAGCGACTTTTATTTGGGGAGCCGGGTTTGCTGCAACTCGATGGACTCTCGTGGACTATTCGCCCACCTGGTCGAATGCCATGCGTTTTATTATCGCCACACTCATTATTTCGCCCTACCTCATTAGCAACTACAAAAAATTAAACTTAAAAGTCACCGCCACAGCAGGTTTTATTTTGTATTTAGGGCTCCACTTTCAAACTCTAGGCATCGCACAAACAACAATGGCCAAAAGCGGATTCCTTACTGTCTTTTATGCCCTCTTCACTCCGATTGTTTTAGTACTAGTTTTCAAGGAGCCTATTAAAAGAACTTTTTGGGGCTTGTTGGTATTGGCTTTTTTTGGAATTGCTCTTCTTTGCGAACTCAGCTTTAAGAATTTTAATCTGGGCGACACCTACGTTCTCATAAGTGCTTTCTTTTTTTCTTGCCACATTCTCTGGATCGATCGATGCGCACAAAAAGAAAACCCCATCAATTTTAATTTCTGGCAGTGTCCTTTTATTGCGTTACCTGCCGTTCTCTGGGCTTATTTTTCAGAGGGAGGCGTTTCCATGGAGCCCCTGCTGCAATTTCAAAAGCTCAATGAGGCTTCTACAATTTCAGGTTTTCTAATTCTATCTATCTTCTCAAGCCTAGTGGCCTTCACCATACAAATTTCGGCACAGAAAAAGCTCCGTGCTCATGTGGTTAGCCTCATCTTCCTTCTAGAATCTGTTTTTGCATCCCTATTCGGATATTTTCTTTTTCACGAAACACTTTCACCGACAGCTCTAACTGGCGCCTTCTTGGTGATTATATCCGTAGCCCTAATCCCTATCCTCTCCCTCCCAAAAAAGCCCATAACCTCATAGATCAATTTGGACCCTATCCAGCCTCATCAAATCTTCATTCGACCCGTTAAAGGCATCTACATTCACAAAAAACCAGTGAATGCCATCAATTATAAATTCTTGAGAGCTGTCGCCACACTTTCTTCCATAGTGGGGTGATAGTAAGTTTGAGAGAGGGCTTGCTTGACAGTAAGTCCTCTTTCGACGAACGAAGCCAACAGCGTGCCCAGGTGGTCAGCGTGCAACCCAAAGCCTTCAGCGCCAACGATCACATCGTTAGAAATAAAGATACGAAGTCCACCCACTTCCCTATCCTCAATAATAGCTTTTCCGTAACCTTTGAAATCGCATTCCGCCACATCAAAGCTTATTCCCGAATCAAGCAGCTCACGATAGCTTTCGCCTGCAACAAAAATAGCGGGATCCGTAAATATCACTCTCAGAGGAGTGCGTCTTTCGAACTTTCTTTCGTATCCTAGCGCGTGACGAGCTGCAAAGCGTCCTTCATCACGGGCCTCGTGCAAGAGAGCATGCTCGGACTCCGCATCTCCACAAAAATAGATATTTTGAGAACCTTTGGCCAAGAGAGTGTCCTGGGAAATATTTGGATTTCCATTTTCAGACAACTCCACTCCCGCTCTCTCTAATTCTAAATTTTCCAAAGCAGGCCTTCGTCCTGATGACATAAAAACACTCGATGCCTCGAGTACGCGACCTGAACTTGTCATATCGATCAGAATCTTGTTGGGAGCTAGCACGCTCTTGAGCTGCGCCTTTCCAAACTCAATATCCATCTGGGATGAGAAATAGCTTTTTGCCTGCTCTTGAAGCTGCGGATGGGAAAGTCCCGCAAAATTTTTAGAAGCATCGGCCCCCATCACCTCGACGCCCAAGTAGCTCAACGCCTGTCCAAGTTCCAAGCCAACCGCACCCATCCCAACAAAAAACATCGAGTAGGGGACATTGTCTCTGAGCTCAAATAAATTGTCTGAGGAAAACTCTTTACCTCTTATGGCTTCCCAAGAAGATGGAAAATTTGTCTTCGCTCCAGTCGCCACAATAATCTTTTCGGCCTCAATCACCTTTTCACCAACAGAAACTTGATGGGGAGACATAAATAGAGCTTCGCCTATCAACAGATGCGACTCTCTCCATTTGTTTATCGAATCTTCTACAGATTTCACAAATCGATCACGCAGTTTCCGAGTTTGCTCAAACACTTGAGCTACATCCGCCTCAGGAGCTCGGGAAAGAATCTTTTGTTCCTCGAGCTGCTGAATCTTTTTCAGGGAATGAGCATAATACAAAAATGATTTCGAAGGCATGCAACCTACTCTCGCACAAAGAGTTCCGAGTGGGCCTGAATCAACAACGAGATAGTCTTCGCTATATTTCGCAAATTCTGCTCGTGCCGCCAAACCTGCACTCCCTGCGCCAATAATCAATAACTTTGTTTTTATGCTTTTCATTCCAAGTATATCCTTCCTTTAGAGTCGATGAGTGCCTTCGCAGAACTCTTCGATCATTTGTTGGTTAAAGGCTTCAATGTCTTTAGGAGAACGAGATGTGACAAGTCCCTGGTCAACTACGACCTCTTTGTCCACCCAATTAGCTCCCGCGTTTTCCAAATCCTTACGAATCGAAGAAAACGAAGTCATTGTTCGACCTCTCACCAAATCTGCACTGATTAAAATTTGCGGCGCATGGCAAATAGCCGCAACGGGACGCTGCTTCTTTCCTGAGAAGAAGGCCTTCACAAATTCGAGAGCCATTTCATTGCCACGAAGAGTGTCTGGATTGTAAACCCCACCTGGCAACATCAAGGAGTTGTATTTACGGTGGTCGGCATCAGCCAAAGCCACGTCTACTGAAAAGTCCTGGGCCCAGTCATGGCCACGAGTCGATCTAACTTTGTCCGAAGCAAGAGAGATCACATCAACCTTCGCGCCTTCTTCCTCCAAACGTCTTTTGGGTTCAAGAAATTCTGATTCTTCGAACCCGTCAGCCACAAGGATAGCCACTCTTTTTCCTTTTAACTTATGCATAGATCCTCCAGTTTCATCATTACTAAAAGCAATCGGCATGCCACGAGACTTGGGGGAATTATGGGACTCATCTGAGGAACTAAGTCTCTTTTGAGGAATTTTAGCCACATCATCTCGCTCCCAATGCCCCAAAAGGGACAAAAAGAAATGGCACGCCACTTGCTCAAGTGGAGGACAGCCGCGATGCCAAATGCAAAACGCGAACTAAAAGGAGAAAATTATGAAAAAAACAAATCTATGGATGGGTTTAGGATTGTCAACACTCGTATTGTTAGGAGCCTGCGCCGATCAACGCGAAGCCCTCGAACTTCAAGGGAACTATCAAAGTCCTTCTGACGGCGAAATAAGTATTCGAGTGGGCGGCGTTGGATGCGTCGTCAATCACCTCAACATCTCAGGCCTCACATTGAGTATCGAACAAGTGGCTTACGCCGATACCGATTGCAAAGAGAAACCACTTGCAAGAATCGTAACCGAAGGTGAATTCGATGTAGGAGCCGAGCTCGACATCGCCCCCAACGCGCACGAGCTCGATCTTAAAATTCAAAAAGTGGTCATCACCCCACTCCATTCGTCCTGGTCAACAATCGCTGGCATTGATGTGTCGGGTGATTGCAACCTCGGGGACGTAGAAGTGAACACCTCAAAAGTAGTCACAGGAATGGATTGCAACCTTATTGGAACATTCCCCAGAAAAAATGAGATCTATTTCACGAGCTATGCGCTTACCGACGACGGACTAAACTTCACCAAACTTCCACACGAAGCTCTTAACCACGTGGGAACAAAAGAAGATCCGGCCAAACGTAACATGGACCTAAAAGTTCACTACATTCGCGAATGAATGCACCTTAGAAACATAGATACTTTAGAAATATAAGAAGAGAAGCGATCCGAGAGTTCTATCTCTCGGATCGCTTCTCCTTTTTAAGTCCTGAGATTTTAAGTCCTGAGAAGTAGCTAAATCAATTACTCATTCCAAAGAGGAGGATGAACAAACGTGTTCGTTTCACGACGAGCCTCTTCAATAGTGCTGGCAGTATCTAGCAACGAAGAGAGATAGGTGTTCTCATGTTTAAACTGAGAACTCAAAACCTCATTCACATTGCTAGGAATAGTCAGTCGAGAAAAAATCATTTCTTGAATATTAGAGCGAGGCACACATTTTTCGCCCATTCCACTCTCTCGCCCATCTTCATAGCCATGTGAACTCCAGAAACAAACCTTCTGAACTTCACGACCTCTTGCCGCGCTCGGAACAACTCGAGTGAACACCACCGAATGGCCACGCTCGTTTTTGCCCACTCCCTGCCCCCACGTCCAAAATATTTTCAAAAAGTCTCCGGCCTTGGCTTCATAGAATCCATCGTCCGCAAAGTTATCGCCCATTTTCAAATCATGAAACAAACCCGCTGTTCCGGGACCATTCGCATTCCATCGCCCCCACACCCCAAAGCCATCTGGCAGGTAGGAACCCTTTTCATCCTTAACCATCAAACGAGGCAATGCTGCAGCGTTGATCTGCAATTGGCGTGAACGCTGAAGGCGTTCGAGAGTTTCCATAAAAACCACGTAGGTGGCACTCGAACAAAAACTCGGAGCCTTGAGCAAATGATCAATCTTCAAAAACCGACCACTGAACTGAATACGATCCACAAGAGCATTGAAAGCATCACGCCCTGTGGAATAGGCACCCCCCTGCGGCATCTGATTCACCGTCGTCATAAGCTCTCTATTTAGATCCAAAGAGAGGTCTCCACTCGATGCGAGCGCCGAGTGACAAAAAACAACTAATACAAAAAAGTATTTCATCCTTATATGATCGGTATGTGGGGAAAAGAACTCAATGCTTCGGGGGAGGGTATTCAATGAACAGACACACAACTAGACTTATTCAACTTGCTCTAATTATTCTAAGTAGTCACTCCGTCCATGCCTCCAAACAAGAATCAAAAAAAATTGAAGCATCTACGGTGATCAATCTTCTAAAAGAATATCAGCGTGAAGCCGTGTGGTTCAGAGACGATCACCCACTTGGCCAATTCACTCGTGTGAAAAATTTCACCTGCTCCGAAGGAGTCGCCAAGGCCGCCACTCTCTACAACAGCAAGATCAACGAATTCCATGCAGGATCCACGAAAGATTTTCCCATCCTTCCAAGTTCCGAGAGAAACCGTTTACGCAATTTCCTACCCACCACATGGAACGCCCTCGTCGAAGCTTCATCCGAAGATCGTTTAGCTGCAAACAATAAAGCTTTTCTTCTTTCGCTCATCATTCGAGAAACGGGCGGAGATCCTTTTCTTGAAGAGAACTCCACCTCGCGCTTCTACCTAAAAGCTGGCACCGGCCTCATCCAAATGACCGCCATTCACAAACACCTCGACGGCAAACCCGTCGAATGGGCTTTCGATGATTTCATTTCTTACAAAGAAATCTATTCTGAGTTTCTTCCCGACGACACCCGCCTACCCGCCTCTGTTTCCTATCAAGGCAAATCACAAATCAGCACGGCAGAAGAATTTGCAGGAAGCGCATTCAATCCCTTCGCTTCGATTTGGTATGGCAACGAAAAGATTGAAGGACAAGTCGCCGATCAACTTCGCGCTCCTCGCTTCAAAAATGCAGGATTTGATTTCGACCGCACCGGCCAACTTGGCGCCGAAAACAGAGCCGCTATTCTAGGAACAGTTTACAATGCCGGATGCCATCGTCTCCGCTGTGCCGTTCGTCGTGCACAGATTTGGAATCAAGACTCACGCACCGAAGCCATGAACTCTCACAGTTGGCTCACTCTACGAAGCTTTGTCTATCTCGACGGAGCCAAAGCAAGAGCAGCGGGTGTGCCCTCCGACCTTGTAAGAAAACTCAAAAATGCTTGTGCAGGCCAAACCGATCCCTGCTCCGAAGTGGCCGGCGAAACTTGCAGCTGCCTCGACAACGAAAGCGACCGCAATCGCAGCTCTCCCCTTGAAGGCTACGCTTGGCGAGGAGCTATCGCCATGAGTTACGGCGATCACATCGAAAAAATCGCTTCCTGCTTTCAGTAACACAGTTTAAAAATAAGATGGGGTTGGCCCCCTTCCAGAGACCAACCCCTCAAACATTCATTAAGAACTTTTTAAGAACTTAAGGAATGAATTGATCTGCAGTTAGAGAATTGTTGCGAATTGAGAAACTTTCGAGCCTGAAGGGAACGGGATCAAAAACCCCATCATCCTTAAAGATGAAACGGTCGTTTGCAATTGTCGTCGCACGACGACGAACCATTTGATTGTTATCACTCTTACGAAGCTGTCCGAGGTGATAGCCCAAGTAATGAGGCGTGTTGATTTCAACTCGGTAGCTGTTCACAATTTCCCAATCCATATCACCAGAGATTGTGAGGTATTGGTTGACGTTGGTTTCATCCAATTCAATAATCGTGTTAGTGCGATCGTAAATTGCTATCGACAACTTATCGGTCATCGCAGACTGAACCACGAAACCAAACTCATCGAGATAATCCTTACAAATATCGTCCATGCCATCACGGTAGTAACGAGTCATGTCGGGAGCATTAAGATATTCAATGGTAATACCGTTGATCTGAATGGCTACCGTGTGCTCTTTGCTCAAAGATCCACCACCCGAAATTTTCGAAGTGCCCCAAGTCAGGAAGCCCACGTTACCCTTGAAAGTATTGACGTAGCTCTTATCCAAATACTCATGGTTGTAATGACGACGCACACGATCCGGAGGAAAGCATTCTTCCGCAGGTGCGTAGTAGGAAAGCGACGACGGTCGTCCCCCCACAATTGTTCCCGTGCTCACATCTTCAACCGGATTTTTGTAAGCAATATACCCACCCACATCGATCAAAATGTTATCCACAGCTTCTGCTGGATTGCTTTCGCATCCTCCCAACATCAAGCTAAAGCCCATGATGAAGCTACACGTGGCTAAATTTCTAAAATTGATTTTATTCATTATCTGATCCCCTTCAGGTAGTGCATCGACAACAAATTGACTGAGATTAATGAAATGATCGAGAAACCATTAACCGCTTGTTTAGGTGTGCTGCGGCAAAAACAGGCACTAAAGGTCATAGTATCAATAAGATATTCGCAAATAGTCACCCGTTCACAAGGAGGTTTTTCTTTTAGGGACGAGCTTCTTTTGAAACTTCAGAACCAATTGGTAGGCACGGTCCGTGGCACCTGATCGGGCGCGAAGAAGGAAGACATCGGATACCAATTTTTCACTTTGAGGAAGCGTTAGGCGGATATCTATACTTTCATCAGCCAGCAAATTCGAACTCACGAAAAAAGAACCAGAATAAAGAAATTCTTCTTAGGGACCCAGTTAATGCCCCTCTCAACCTCATTCAAGGCAAGCAAAGCCCCCCCAAATATATGGGATTTCCCAAAATTAGCTATTTACGCAATGCATTATGAGTGCTACAAGTCCCCTACCTTATGAAATCATTTTCAGAATTTACACTCAGCTCCGAACTCCAACGTGCGATTCAAGAATTAGGCTACGAGACCCCTAGCCCTATTCAAGCCGAAGCGATCCCTCTTCTACTTTCTGAAGGAAGAACTGATTTCTTAGGACTCGCTGGCACTGGAACCGGGAAAACCGCTGCTTTCGGTATTCCGATGCTTGAAAAGATCGATGCCAAAGTCAGAGCCGTTCAATCTCTGATTCTATGCCCAACACGAGAACTCGCCATGCAGGTGTCCAACCAAATCAATTTGCTTGGTAAATTCAAAGGCGTGAAAGCTATTCCCGTTTACGGCGGGGCAAGCTTTGGTGACCAAGTTTATGGTCTCAAAAACGGTGGCCAAGTGGTTGTTGGAACCCCCGGCCGCGTGATCGAACACATTCAAAAGGGCACTCTTGCTCTTGGTAATCTTAAAGTCGTTATTCTCGACGAAGCCGACGAAATGGTTTCTATGGGATTCAAAGACGAGTTGGAAACAATTCTTCAAGCTGTTCCCCGTGAAACTTGCGACATCTGGTTGTTCTCAGCCACAATGAGCCG
>Ga0163144_10010412_pt1 | contig 19823 bp, 17 predicted proteins | sample OliLak19BULKMAT1_FD_123175 | JGI IMG/M metagenome (GOLD analysis project Ga0163144, IMG submission 123175) | Freshwater microbial mat bacterial communities from Lake Vanda, McMurdo Dry Valleys, Antarctica - Oligotrophic Lake LV.19.BULKMAT1 | ecosystem: Environmental > Aquatic > Freshwater >... | reverse complement strand
GGTTCTCTTCGGACTGTCGCTGGATCCGGCGGTGTCAGCCGCGGCTCGCAGCGGAAAGAAACGCCGCCCGTCGGCCGGGGCGGCGACGGCGCGACGGTTGAACCGCCTCTCGCTGGTGCTCACCCTGGTCGCCGGATTGTTCTTCACCGCGACCGCGTGGATCCTCGGCCGGGACGGGCGCCTCGACGCCGTGGACGGGGGCGTCCTTTCAGGAGTATTTGGGTTTTGGATAGTACTGCAGGTCTTCGACGTGATGAAGTACAACGTACATCGCAACCGTACGATCCCCCCGGCTTTTTACCTCGACCTGATCCTCGTGCTGCTCTCGGCCGGCGTGCTCTACACGACGATTGACTGGCTCGTGGCATGGATCGGTCAGGTGGACCTGCCTGGTTCAGGCTTGGGTTCTCTGGGGTGGCTGAGCGGGCTGCTGATGGTGGTGCCGAATGGGCTGATTGCCTTCTACTATGCGGCACGGCGCCGCGCGGAAGTCGTGTACGCGTCACAGGTCGGGGATGGCCATGTCTGCATCCCTCTTTGCCTGGGACTTGCCGCGGTGCTCAGCCCGGTCGAGCTCCCGCCGGCCTTCCTTGGCGGACTGGTCCTGTTGGGCGCGACTTTCGCCGTGCACCTGGTGGCGGTGATCGTGCTCGGTGGACTCCCGAGGTGGGCCGGCTGGGGATTGTTGGCCGGTTATGCGGCGTTCCTGGTCAGCGGGTTCGCCCCCTGAGGCTCAGACGAGCGGGTCCTGGCGAAACTTCTCGCCCAGTTCGAACCAGATCGGCTGGGCCTTCAGCCATTGGGGGTCCTTCCTCAGTTCGTCCATTGTGGCGGCGAGATTGTTGCAGACGAGGTAGGCGGCCTCGCCGATCTTCATGCAGGCGTCATAACCGGAACCGTGGGCCTCAATCGCGAACTCGAAATCGCCGACCTCGTAGTCCCTGCGTGCCATCGCCTCTCTCAGCGGCCGGCTGTCCTCCGGCAGTTGCGCGCGGTAAGTTTCGGCGCGGGTGCCGCGGTAGCTGATCAGGGTGGTCCCCGCGGTCCCGATTCCGAGGATGGCCCACTCATCGAAGAGAGGGCGGAGGTAAACTCCGTCGATTCGACGGAGGTGGGACTGGACGACGTTTTCGGCGACGGAGAGATTCATGGTCGAGACGGTGAGCGGAACTGTGTCGCCAGAATGGCGCTTGGGAAGGACAAAGACGGTCAAAGTCCGGGGGGGGCCTGCGGGTCGATCGGGGTGAATCGGGTGACAAAGGTTGCGCGTTGCCCGGGCTTGTCCAACCCGAGGTAGAGGCTGTCGCGCCCTCCCAGTCCTCCACGGCTGAGAGCGGCCCGCCGCGGCTGGCAAGGCCGTTTCGGATCGGTTGGCGGATTCGCCTGCGTGGCGATTGTCACCGAGGTGGAAATGCGACGAACCGACCGCCTGCTGCGATCGTTTCACCGGATTCGAGGATCAGGCGCATTCGCTGAAGCATGAAGGGCTCGCGCGATGCCTCGCCATTTGTTCCGACTCCGGGTCGTTGACTCCCGGATATGGGACGAAAAGGCCGGTGCGACCCTGCTGGTGGGCAGCCCGTTGGTTTTACCTCAAAGGTTGAGCTTTCTGGCGTGCTTGGTGCAGTGTGGGGAGTTCGCCGTGAATGTTGGATCGATTGCCCTGTGGCTCGCCGTTGCTTCCGCGCTCTGCGGTGGTTGTGCGCATCGCGTGACCACGGACGAACGCCGCGATTCGTTTGCGTCGTACGTCGACCGGCGCATTGGAGATGAGACGGTTGCGGGCTACGTGCTTCGCCGGACCGCCCTGCTGGTCAACACCGTGGGTGGTGTCGGCTGCGCGACGGCGATCGACCGTCGCGGGTATCTGCTGACGGCGGCGCACTGCGTGGGGGAGGAACCTGTGCGTCTGATCGTGTTTCGAGGACGCCCTCACACGGCGGTGGAGACCGCCCGGGTGGTCTGGAAAGGGAATCTGTCGAAGGGTGGACCGGATCTCGCGGTGCTGCATCTTCCGCGAGGGCTCGGTTGGACCTTTTCCTGGGCTGAGACGGTGCGGGCGGGTGAGCCGATCGTTGTTTGTGGTCCCGACTATGAACCTGGCGTCGCGCGGAGCTACGTCCTTGATGCCATCGCGGGAAAAGTGACCGTGCCGCCCGGGCGACCGGATTCAGGGGCTGAGGGCGGGCGTTTTCTCCATGACGCCCCGGTGCACCCGGGAGACAGTGGAGGACCGGTCGTGACGCTGGATGGACGCCTGGCTGGGATCAATTTTGCAACCGCCCGGCGGGTGCTTCTTCCTGCACTTGGTTGGCGGGTTGGCACGTATGCGCACCGTCCGGACCTCGACTGGCTGGAACAGATCATCGAGGCGGATGTGGCTAGGAACGAAGTCGGGCCGCATCGGTTGGCACGCGCCGTTCCCGAGGCGGTGCGGAAGCGCGAGTCCTCCAAGGCGGCGACTTCCCGGGCGGTGAACGCGGAGTAACGCCGGCGGCGCTCACCGCGCGCAAAGTCCGCTCGACCGGGACCCGTGCGTGTTTTAGGGTTCGGTCGATGTTTCCGACCCATTCCTTTCTGCAACTTGCGCCGGTGCGGGTGCAGCGCGGTGTCAGCCGCCTGCGAGAAATGATCTGGCGCGATGCCTTGCCGCTGGCGGTCGAGGCAACGGCTGCGACGCCGGAGGCTGTTCCCTTTGCGACGGTCGGGAAGCTGCGGCTCGGGAAAGTTGAAGCCGGCAGCGCCTGGGGCAGACTCTACGACTCCCGTTGGTGCCGTCTCCGGCTCGATCCGGTGGATCTGCGCAAGGGGCGCCGGTGGTTGCATTGGCAGGAGGAGGGTGAGGCGACCTTGTACGTGGAGGGGTCGCCCTTCTTCGGGTTCGACGTCGCCCACCGCTGCTGTGAACTTCCGGATACCGTGACCGAAGTCTGGATCTTGAGTGTCTGCGTGCAGGCGGCGATCTGGCACCCGGATGCCCGAGGGATTTCCCCCCAAGGCAGCGTGTTTGGCGGGGCCCGGGTGAGTCATCGGGACGGCGAGGCGTGGGCCGCCTATCACGATCTGCTCTGCCTGGCCGAGCTGATGAACGAACAGCGTCAACTGGAGAGCCCGCCGCTGCCCGGAGCCACCGGTGCGTTGCGCACGCAGTCCCCGCTTCTGCAGGCGTCGCCCTTCCTGCGCCGGCTGCTGCGCGGCCTCGATCAGGCGATCGATGAGTTGGATACGCAGGGGATTCCGGCGTTGCGGCGGCGGCTGGCACGGTTGACGGCGGACTTGCGGCAGCGGCGGCCGCTGATTCACGCCACGCTCACCGGCCACTCCCATCTGGACCTGGTCTGGCTCTGGCCGGAACGCGTCGGCGAACTGAAGGCGGTGCACACCTTCGCCAACGTCAACCACCTGCTCGGGCGTTATCCGGAGATGCGGTTCGCCTACTCGCAGCCGGCGAGCTACGAAGCGGTCGGGCGGCGCGAACCCGGGCTGGCCCGGGCGGTTCAGCGCCACATCCGGGCCGGACGCTGGGAGGCAACCGGAGGCATGTGGGTGGAGAGTGATTCACACGTGGCGTGCGGTGAAGGTCTCGTGCGCAGTTTTGAACTGGGGCAGGAAGGGTTCACCCGGCTGCGGGGCCGGCCGTCGCGGCTGCTCTGGCTGCCGGATTTGTTCGGTTTCAACGCGTGTCTTCCACAGCTCATGCAACTTGCGGGAGTCGAGTACTTCTTCACGACCAAGATGACGTGGAACGACATCAATCGCTTTCCCCATTCCAGTTTCATCTGGCGTGGGCTGGGCGGCTTTGAAGTCATCGCGCACATGACGCAGGAGATCGGTTTCAACAACACCGTTTCGGTTGCGGAGCTGCGCACCGGGGCTCGCTCGCACGTCCAGTCCGATCTGCATCCGGAGCTGCTGTTCCCGTGCGGCTATGGGGATGGCGGGGGTGGACCGACCGATGAGATGTGCGAACGCGCCCGCCGGCTGTCCGCGCTGGGCGATCTTCCGGGTTTGTCCTGGGGACAACCCGAAGCCTTTTTTGACCGTCTCGCTGCCCGTCGCCGCGACCTGCCGGTGCACGACGGCGAGATCTACCTTGAGGCCCACCGGGGGGTGTTCACCACCCATCGGCGGCTGAAGAGCCTTTTCCGCGGTTTGGAGCGGGCCCTGCAGGTGCGGGAAGCCGTGGCCTGTGCCCGGGGGGAAACGCCTGACTTGGATCATGCATGGCGGCGTCTCGTTTTCGCCCAGTTTCACGATTACATTCCCGGAAGCTCGATTCCCGACGTCTATCTTGAAGGCCTGCCGGAACTGGAATCGTTGGCGCGCACGTTGCTCGGCGATGCCGTGTCCAGCCTGCGCGGAAGCGAGGGCGCGGTGCCCTGCTGGTTCAATCCGCTGCCGATTGCCCGGGAGATGGTTCACCAGGGGCGTTTGTTCACCCTCCCGCCGCTGGCTGGGGTGCGAGTCGCGGACGCGGTCTCCGGATCAGCGGTTGAGCCGGTGGTGGCTCGTGGTCGCTCGCTCGACAACGGGCTCGTCCGGGTGAAGGTGGATGCGCGCGGGCATCTGGCGGGGTTGACCGTGCGGGGACGCCGGGTGGCTCTGCGACCGGGCGCGGGTGGTCTGATGATCTTTCCGGATCGACCGGCGCAGCACGAAGCCTGGGAGATTGACCGGGCGGCGCTCTCGCTCGGACAACCGGTGCGTGGCGCCGCCAAGATCACGGTTGAGGCGGATGCGATTGTCGTGCGTCGACGGGTGGGCAAGCACAGCTTGGTGCTGACGCGTTATGCCCTCGTGCCGGGTTCGGCGGTGCTGCGGCTGACCGTGGAGCTTGACTGGCAGGAACCGCACACGCTGCTGAAACTGCTTTTGCCGACCGACTACCACGGAACGCAGGTCCATTGCGGGCTTCCCTTTGGATCCATCGGTCGATCGCAGCAGCCCGGCGGATCCCAGGATGAGGCGCTGTGGGAATTCCCGGCGAGCCGCTGGGTCGGGGTCACCGATGAGGATGCGAGCGGCGGTCTCGCACTGGTCACCGAATCCCACTACGGATTCTCCTGCCGTGATGGTTGCCTGGCCGTTTCGCTGGTGCGCTCGCCCCTGCAGGTGGGTTTTGACGGCTATTCGCTGGCGTATCCGGCGGGCCTCTCCCGGAAGCCCAGGCCGGCGAGCCCCTTCACCGATCTGGGGAAACATGAGATGAAGTTCGCGTTGGCGGCGATGGGTCCGGACACGCCCCAAGCCGAGCAACCCGCGGTGCTGGCGGAGACCCTCTTCACCGAGCCGGTGGCCTACGACGGCGGGCCGATCGCGCCGGTCCTGATCGGTATCGAGAATGCACCGACGCTGGTGCCCTCCTGGATGCGTCCCCTTGGGCGGGACCGCTGGTTGCTTCGCCTGCATGAAGCCACGGGCAGCCGCGGCCGGGCGACGGTTCGGCTGGCGGACGGCTGGACGGCAACCCGCGCCCCCTTGGACGGCCGTGCCGGAGGGACCGCTCTCCGTGGCGGGGCACTGGTTTACCGCCCCTTCGAAATCATCACCGTGGTCCTGACCCGGGCGGTCCGGGTCAGGCGGCGTTGAGGGACTTGAACTCGGCGATCACGGCCTGAAGGGAGGCTTTGGCGTCACCATAAAGCATGCGGCTGTTCGGCATCAGGAAGAGTTGATTCTCGATACCGGAGAATCCGGCCCCCTTGCCGCGCTTGAGGCAGATGACGGTCCGGGCCTCGTGTGCGCGGATGATGGGCATGCCGTAGATGGGGGAGGACTTGTCGCGGGCGGCGGCCGGATTGACGACATCGTTGGCGCCGATCACGATGGCGACGTCCATGGTGGGCATCATCGGATTGATCGCGTCCATCTCCACCAACTGTTCGTAGGGCACGTTGGCCTCGGCGAGCAGCACGTTCATGTGGCCGGGCATGCGGCCGGCGACCGGGTGGATCGCGAAACGGACCTCGGCGCCATTTTCCTCGAGCCTTTCGGCGAGCTCGCGGACGACATGCTGCGCCTGGGAGACGGCCATGCCGTATCCGGGAATGACCACCACCTGGCGTGCGGCCTCGAGGACCGCGAAGGCGTCCTCGGGGGAGAGGGGCTTGAGCTCGCCCTGAACGACATCGCCGGACGCGGCGGACGCGGCGACGACGCCGGAACCGAAGCCGGAGCTGAGCACGCTGACGAGGCTGCGGTTCATCGCCTTGCACATGATCACGGTGAGAATCACGCCGCTGGTGCCGACCAGACAGCCGGCGACCACGAGGACGTTGTTGGCGATGACAAAACCGGCGGCGCAGGCGGCGAGACCGGAAAGGCTGTTGAGCAAAGAAATGACCACGGGCATGTCTCCGCCGCCGATCGGCATGACCAGGGTCCAGCCAAGGATGAGCGAGACGGCGAGGACGACGAAAAAGGCGAGCTGGGCCAACGCCGGATCGCCGGACAGGGCGAAGACGAGGGAGCCGGCCAGACCGAGACCGCAGAGCGCGAAATTGACCAGCTGCTGGCCGCGGAAAAGCCGTGGCTTGCCACTCAGCCACTCGGCGAGTTTGGCGAAGGCGTACATCGAACCGGTGAACGTGATTCCGCCGATGAGCACGGTGAGGGCGATGACCACGGAGGTGAAGACCGGGTTGCCGGCGAATTCGGCGAGGTAGCGTTCCCACCCGTAGGCGCGGATCTTGCCGTATTCGGCCCAGCCGACCAGCAGGGAGGCGAGTCCGCCGAAGCCGTTGAGCAGGGCGACCATCTCCGGCATCGACGTCATCTTGACGACCCGCGCACAGAACACGCCGATGGCAGTGCCGACGACCAGGCCGACCGTGATCCACGTGTAGTTGACCACATGGTGGTCGAGCAGGGTCGCGACCAAGGCGAGCAGCATGCCGATGGCCGAGATCAGGTTGCCTCGCCTCGCGGAGGCCTGGCGACCGAGCATCTTCAGGCCGAAGATGAACAGGATCGCGGCGACGATGTAGGCCAGGTTGATCGCGATTTCGCGGCTCATGGTGTGGGCCCCCCTTTGGTGGCGCCGGTGGACTCACCCTTCTTGCGGAACATGCCGAGCATGCGGTCGGTGACCAGGTAACCGCCGACGACGTTGACCATGGCGAGGATCACCGCAGAGGTGCCGAGCACGGTCGTGACCCACGACTTGTCGTCGGTGCCGGCGGCGATGATCGCCCCGACAATGGTGATGCCGGAGATCGCGTTGGAGCCCGACATCAACGGCGTGTGCAGTTGTGACGGAACCTTGGCGATCAATTCGAAGCCGAGAAACCCGGCGAGGATGAAGATGAAGAAGAGCAGGATGAGTTCCATGAACGGAATTGAAGAGGGATTGAAGAGGTCAGCGGACGAAGAGGGGATGCACGATCGCTCCCCCGTGGGTCACGAGGCAGCCGCGGAGGATCTCGTCGCTGGTGTCGAGACGGAGCGCTCTCGTGCCGGGATCCCAGAAGTGAGCGATCCAGGCCGCGAAATTCGCCGCGAGAACCTGCGTTGCATGATAGGAGATGGTTCCCTCGAGGCAGGGGTGGCCGATCAAGGTGACACCGCCTGCGGTGACCCTCTCTTCGCCGGGAACGATTCCCTCGACGTTGCCCCCACTCTCAACGGCGAGATCGACCACGATGCTGCCCGGCTGCATGCCATTGAGCATCGTTTGGGTGACGAGGGTCGGGGAGCGGCGGCCGAAGAGCTTGGCGGTGGTGATGACGATATCGGACTGCGCGCAGACGCGGGCCATGCCGGCCTGCTGGCGGACGATCTGATCGGGTGTGAGCGCCTGGGCGTATCCACCACTGGTCTGACCGGTGCCGCCGAGGTCGATCTTGACGAACTTGGCGCCGAGAGACCGAACCTGTTCCTCGACGACCGGCCGGGTGTCAAAGGCGTCCACGCGGGCGCCGAGGCGGCGGGCGGTGGCGATGGCCTGCAGGCCGGCGACCCCGGCGCCGATGATGAAGACACGCGCGGGCATGATCGTGCCGGCGGGCGTCATCATCATGGGCAGCGCGCGGCGCAGGCGGGCTGCAGACTGGATCACGGCGGCGTATCCGGCGAGGCTGGCTTGCGAGCTCAGCGCATCCATCTTCTGGGCGAGCGTCGTGCGGGGAATCAGCTCCAGACTGACGGAACTGATGCTGGCCTCAGCGAAGCGGGTGACGAGGTCCGGTTCGTTGAAGGGGTCGAGAAAGCTGAGATGGACTGCGCCGCGCTTCATCGCCGAGACATCGTGGGGTGGCGGCTTGCGCACGCGCAGGACCACGTCGGCCCCGGCGAGGGCGGAGGCGTGTTGGGAAACGAGGGTGACGCCGGCGGCCTGATATTCGGTGTCGGAATAGCCGCTGGCGGCACCCAGTCCGGCGTGCGCTTGCACGGTCAGACCGAGTTTGACGAAGCCGGCGGCGGTGGCGGGAGTCAGAGCCGCCCGGACTTCACCGGAGTGGGAATCGGCCGGGATGTAACAAAGCATTCGATGAGGGGTTGAACGGGAAACGCCCAGTGTGCAGGAGCCTCCCGATCTTGTCGAACCGTGTATTGGTCAATTCTACGCATTCCTTGTTCGCCGCTCCCGCACCGGAGCCTCGGGATTACTGCGAGGCGATCGACGCCGACGGGGCGGCGTCTGCCCAGCGAGCGCGGGCATCGGGATGGGTTTCCTTGAGAATGTCGTAGATTCGCTGCCGTTCTTCGGTCGGAAGGTACGCGTAGCGTGGGTCCGGGTCGCGACTTTGCAGGACGTCGTGCAGCCGATCGAGAATGCGCTGTTTCAGGGTCTCAGGCAGTTGGCGGAAGGATTCGGAGTAGATCAGGTAGCTGCAGCGCTGGGCGAAGAGACGCTGCTTGAGCAGGAGATCTTTCAACGAGTGTCCGGAGGCGGTGCGCGGTGCATCGTTCACAAAGTCCCGACGCAGTTCCGGGTGCCCGACCAGACCGTCGGGCAGGGGCGCTGCCTGCCGGAAGAGCAGATGATCGAGCACGTCCTGGACCGTACTTGCGAACACGCTCTTCACACTCTCGTACACCGGTTCGTCGCTCAGCGGTTCCTTGAACGCGGTCTGCAGGCCCTTTTGGTAGGCGATCATTTTGCGCGCTGCCAGACCGGCCCGGGTGAGGCTGTTTTGCATGGCCATCTGATGCTCGAAGACCAGCAGGGCCACGGCGTCGCTGGTGGTGCGCAAGTAGTCGGACGTGGGGAAATAAGACGACAGCTCATCGGGCCGCTGGGCGTCGGGCGTGAAGACCAACTGGTCACCGCGTTCCGAGGCGATGACGTTCCCCCGATGCGTTTCGTTGCCATGGTAGCCCGTGACGTACCAGCCGCCCCAGCGGTCGCCAAACGGGGTCTCGTCATCCACGGTCACGGTGCCGTGGCGACCCAACGGCTCGCCGGTCGCATCGGGAAAAACCGAGCGCGCGAACAGCCCTGGAATATCGCGCACGAAGGTGCCTCCATGGCAGCGCATGCAATCGGCATCGCGTTCGATCTTGGCGTGACCCTCGCGGAGCGATCGGAGATCGACCGAATAAAATACCGGGCCGAGTTGGGGGTCGACCGCCGCGACTTCGATCAGGCCGCCGGGGACCCAGCCCACATAGACCGAATCGGAGAAGTAGAGGGCGCGCGGACGCTCGGGGCGAATTCGGCCGCGTTGCAGGCTGGTGCGGGAGAAGACCAGCATCTGGCTCCAGACTGGCACGTTGAGCGCATCGAGGACGGATTGAAGAATGCGTTGCTCACTCCCGGCGAAGGCCAGTTCTCCTGAGGCGATCCGCTGCCGCAAGGCCGTAATTGCATCGCGGGGAGCGGTCGCCGAGTAGCTGATCGGCGGCTGTTCATAGTCCGGGACGCCTTGGGCCGGGAGCAGAGAGGGGACCAGGGCAAGGATGGCGGTGGAAACAAGGAAGGCTCGTCGGGGTCTCATACGAACGGGGTGGTTGGCGGCGAAACTACGGCGCGGGCGTCGTTTCACGGGGCTCACCCCTGGCTTGGAGCACGACGGAAATGGGGAGCGAACGCGTGGTTTTTACCGGACCAGCCTAAGCCTTTTACCCGTTCCGTGCCTTGATGCTGATCAAGCTCTCTTGAAACAATTCCCCGGAAGATCGGGAACGGACGCGAATCACGGGGTGAGTGGCCCGAGTTACGCCTTCTTCTTGGTCTTCGCCTTCGCGGGTTGGGCAGCGGACGGCTTGATGAATTTGGACGTGGTGTTCTGCCGCTGCTGAAAGCGTTGGCTGGCTTTTTGATCGTTGGTCGTCGGCAGGTATTTGGCTCCCATGGTACCAAGGCCGCGAATTAAGCGCGGTCGCGCAAACAGAATCGTCATGGCGGGACCGTCCCGCAATATGCAAGGCTCTTTCGTCTTGCTAGACCTTCTTCACAAAACAGGCCTTCAGGGCCATCGGGCTGCCCTCGATCCTGCAGTCGATCTCGTGATCGCCGTCCACCAGACGGATGTTTTTGGCCTTGGTGCCTTGCTTCAGCACCTGCGAGGAGCCACGCAGCTTGAGGTCCTTGATCAGGGCGACGGTATCTCCGTCGGTCAGAGGGGTGCCGTTGGCGTCTTTGACCACGCGGGCGACATCTGCAGGTGCGTCCTTGGGCCATTCGTGCCCGCAGGTGGCGCATTCCCAGTGATCAGCGTGACTGAGCACATCGTTGAGCGAGCAGGCGGGACAGGAGGGCAGGGTCATGTGACGCGGGTAAGAAGTCGGATCGCGAAGGTTGCCCGGAGTGCGCCTTCGAGGCAAGGGGGATGAACCCGATGCCAGACCGCGTTGGCAACCGGTTCTTCAACGAGTTTTTCTGCGACTGGAGCCCCGCCTGGAACCTGTCCCGTTCGTCCCGCCGCACACACCCCGCCTCCTCACGTTCCATTGCAAATGGAAAAGCCTGCCAATCTTCCATCCATATTTTTTTGGTCTGATCGCATCCTTGGGCGGGCTCGACTCGTTATCCTTCTACCCGTCGCCCGCAAAGTGCGCCGGTTCATCCAAACACTCCAAATAGCTCCCATGAAACTTCTCTGCGCAACCTGTCTCGGTCTCGGTCTTATCACCACCATGCCCCTGCTCGCCCAATCGAGCAGCCTGATCAACTCCTCCACGAGGGGAGTCGCCGGCTCCGGATCTCATACGATGATTTCTGGTTTTGTCGTGCAGGCTCCCGCGGGTGAACTTCGTTGGCTGCTGATTCGCGGCGTGGGCCCGAGCCTCGCGCAGTTCGGCGTCACTGGGACCCTGGCGGATCCCAGTCTCCGGCTGCAGGACGGCCGAGGAAATGTGATTGCGGTGAATGACAACGCGGCCACCGCCCCGAATCTCACGCTTTTGAATACAGTGACTTCGGCCACGGGCGCGTTTGCCCTCAATTCAGCGACTGAGGCGTCCGTGCTCGTCGGGCTGCCGGCCGGGGCCTACACGGCCCAGCTTGGTGCCGGCTCCGGTACCGCGACGGGTGCGGTGCTTCTGGAAACGTATGAATTTGGTGCGGTGGCCCAAGGCCAAACCGCCCAAACCCTCAGCGGCTTGGCCGCTTCCAATCCGGCGCTGTCCACTCTCGCCACGGCGCTTCGCCTCACTGGATTGGATGTCGCCCTCGCGGGTAACGGTGCCTTCACCGTGTTCGCCCCCACGGACGCTGCGTTTGCGAAACTCCCGGCCGGCACGCTCAACTCCCTCATCGCCAACCCGGCCCAATTGGCCGATGTCCTCCGGTATCACGTGATTGCCACCCAGGTACTGTCGAACCAACTCGTCAACGGCCAGACTGCCGCCACCTTGCTTCCGGGTCGCTCGGTTACGGTGAACATCACTGGTAGCTCGGTGCGGATCAACAATTCCACCGTGGTCATCCCAGACGTTCGGGCGGTCAACGGGGTGGCCCATGTGATTGACACCGTGCTGGTGCCCTGATCTCAGCCCACCGACACCGGTTCACTCCCAAGTCTGATGGAGGTGTGCCGGCCGTCGTCAGGGGGCGGGGCATCGCCGGCATTGAGCGCCGGGCCGGTTTTCACCGGCCCGGCTTTCTGCATTTCGAGAACGGCGGCGGCAATGACCGGAGGCAAACCCGCGTGGCTTTGGGAGACTATCCGCTGATTGCCGGTTTTCTGACCCGAAGGTGCAGGAAGTAAGCGGCCACCTGGGCTTCCTGCAGGGAAGGGTGGGCGCGCACGGTTTCAGGGGAGGGGTAGGGTTCACCGATTCGCTCAAGGACGAATCCCGTGTCGATCAGCAGGTTGAGCCACTGGCTGACGGGACGGTGAAAGCGCGGGATCCGGAATTTCGGAAGTCGGGAACGGACGGATACGGGTGCGGTGCCGAAGATCCACTCATCGACATGGCCCCGTGCGTCCACGAAGTAGTCCCCCACCTCGATGGCATGGGTGATCTCGTCTTCGTCCCGGCAATTGCGGCGGTGAGGTGGATTGAAACAGGGATGAAGGATGGAAAACTGGAGGAATCCACCCGGCTGGAGCACCCGATACGCCTCGGCCAGCACCCGCTCCAGCTCCGGGATGTCGTGCAGGCTCATGAAGGCGGTGGCAAATTCGAAACTGGCGTCGGCGAATGGCAGCTCCACGGCACTCGCGACCTGATAGGCGATGCCGAGCGGCTCCCGGGTTTCCTCGGCTAACGCGTGCCGGATGAAGATCGGGGCGATATCGATGGCCGTCATGCTCGCGCCCCGACGGGCGACGAGGCGGGTGTTATGTCCTTCGCCGCATCCCAGATCGATGCCGCGGAACCCGGTCACCGGCGGAAGCATCTCCAGAAAAGCGGGCGTGTTGAGCTGGTCGCGATAGACGTCGTAACCCGCACGCGCCAGCTTCGACCATGCCTCGGCGTTGCTATTCCAAAACTCCCCGACTTTGACGTGATTCATGGGCGCTGGGTCGCACGTCAACGGGGACGAACTGTTGGCAGGTTCGGGCTAGATCGTCGCGAGGATCTGATTGAAGGTCGCGCTGGGCCGGAGGGCGGCGGAGGCCTTGGCTTGGTCCGGCTTGTAGTAGCCGCCGATGTCCGCCGGCTTGCCCTGCACGGCGATCATCTCGGCGACGATTTGTTTTTCGGCGGCCGTGAGTTTTTCGGCGATCGGGGTGAAGATCGCCTTGAGCTCCGGATCCTTCGTCTGCGCGGCGAGCGCCTGGGCCCAGTACAGCGCGAGGTAGAAATGACTGCCGCGGTTGTCGATGCCGGCGCCGACCTTGCGGGCGGGCGACTTGTCGTACTCGAGAAACTTTCCGTTGGCCTCGTCGAGGGTCTCGGCGAGCACCTTGGCTTTGGCATGATGGAGGGTCTCGCCGAGATGTTCGAAGGATGCGGCCAGGGCGAAGAATTCGCCGAGACTGTCCCAGCGCAGGAAGTTCTCCTCGGTGAACTGCTGGACGTGTTTGGGCGCCGAGCCGCCCGCGCCGGTTTCAAACAGGCCGCCGCCGTTCATCAGGGGCACGATTGAGAGCATCTTGGCGCTGGTGCCGACTTCGAGGATTGGAAAGAGGTCGGTCAGGTAGTCCCGAAGAACGTTGCCGGTGACGGAGATGGTGTCCTGACCGGCTTTGAGGCGCTCGAGGGTGAACTGGCAGGCGGTGGCCGGCGGGAGGATGCGCAGGTCCAGGCCCGTCAAGTCATGGTTGGTGAGATACGTATTCACCTTCGCGATCACCTGGGCGTCGTGGGCGCGGGCTTGATCGAGCCAGAAAACCGCGGGCGTGTTGGACAGGCGGGCGCGGTTGACCGCGAGTTTGACCCAATCCTGGATCGGAGCGTCCTTGGTCTGGCAGGCGCGCCAGATGTCCCCGGCTTCGACCTCGTGGGAGAGCACGGTCTCGGACTTGAAGGTGGGGGTGTCGGCGTCTTTGGCGGCGACGGTGACCACGCGCACGGTGCCGGCGGTGGGGATCTCGAAGGTCTTGTTGTGGGAACCGTATTCCTCGGCGGCTTGGGCCATGAGACCGACGTTGGGCACGCTGCCCATGGTTTTGGGATCGAAGGCGCCATGCTTCCGGCAGAAGTCGATCGTGGTCTGGTAGATGCCGGCGTAGCTGCGATCGGGGATCAGCGCGCGCGTGTCCTGGGCCTTGCCCGCGACGTTCCACATTTGACCGGAGGTTCGGATCATTGCGGGCATCGAGGCGTCGACGATGACATCCGAAGGGACGTGCAGATTGGTGATGCCCTTGTCGGAATTGACCATCGCGAGGGCCGGGCCGCTGGCGTAGGCCGCCTGGATGTCGGCCTCGATCGCGGCCTTCTGATCGGCCGGCAGAGTCTGGATCTTGGCGAGCAGATCGCCGAAGCCGTTGTTCAGATCGACCCCGAGCGGCGCGAGCGTGTCGGCGTGTTTGGCGAGCAGATCCTTGAAAAAGATGCGCACGGCGTGGCCGAAGAGGATGGGGTCGGAGACCTTCATCATCGTTGCCTTGAGATGCAGCGAGAAGAGCACGCCCTCGGCTTTGGCGCGGGCGATTTGCTGCTCGTAAAACGCCACCAAGGCCCGCTGGCGCATCACGGTCGCGTCGAAAATCTCGCCGGCCTTGAGCGGGATCTTGTCCTTCAGCACCATCACCGGGGCTCCGGCTGCGGAGGGGACCAGTTCGATGCGCACCGCCGTGGCGACCGGAGTGGTGAAGGACTTCTCATTTCCAAAGAAGTCGCCCTCGGTCATTGCGGCGACGTTGGTCTTGGAGGTGGGCGACCAGGCACCCATGGAGTGGGGATGCTTGCGGGCGTAGTCCTTGACCGCCTTGGGCGCACGGCGGTCGGAGTTGCCCTCGCGGAGGACTGGATTGACGGCCGATCCCATCACCTTGTTGTAGCGCGCGCGGGCGTCCTTCTCGGCGTCGGTCGAAGGGGTTTCGGGAAACGGGGGCAGCGCGTAACCCTGGGACTGGAGTTCGGCGATCGCGGCCTTGAGCTGGGGGACGGAGGCGCTGATGTTGGGCAGCTTGATGATATTGGCCTCGGGCTTGCGTGTCAGCGCACCGAGCTCAGCCAAGGCGTCGGCGGTGCGCTGGGAGGGAGGCAAAAGCTCGGAAAACGCAGCGATGATCCGGCCGGCGAGAGAGATGTCGCGGGTTTCGACCTGGATGCCGGAATGTTTGGTGAACGCCTGGACGATCGGCAGCAACGAGTAGGTGGCGAGCGCGGGAGCCTCGTCAGTTTGCGTGTAGATGATGGAGGGAGTCGCAGGCATGATGGTAAAGGGAAGCGTAAGAGACGATTCTGTCACGGTCCCCACCGGTAACGCACGATCAAAACGCGTTTGCCGGGGAGCGCGGACCGTCCGTCGATCGGAGCCGGTCGGGCAGACCGCGCTTTTTCGAGGAAGCCTTGCTCCCCCAAGGTGAACCAGGCGACCGATTGAACCGGAAGCGGGACTAGCCCTGCGGAGGAGGCAGGCCGGCCAGCCGGGCGAACTCGGTGAAGTCGTTCTCGATCCCGTCGTAGGGACGGTCCTGCTTGTAGATCTGGAGGATGCGCGCGTGCTCGTAGTCAGACGTGGGAAACACCCTCGGGGGCTCGCCCTTGAGGAAGATCGCGGTGTAGGCGCGTTCCCGGTCGATCTGGCGGCGAATGACAATCATGGACGCATCAGGAAGTTAAACCGGCAACAAAGGGCAAATTGAGGTTCCTGCAACCCATGCGGTGCTTTTGGGGCGCGCGCACCACCGAAGTCCTTCCCGAATCGAGGGAAGGATCAGCGCTCGATGCCCGCCGGGTGCCGTTGACGGGCGGTTTCGTGAAGAAACACGGCGGCGGCGGCGGCGACGTTGAGCGAGTCGATTCCGGGAGCCATGGCGATCGACGCGATGCAGGAGCAGGCCTCCTTGACCTCCGGCCTCACCCCCACCCCCTCGCTGCCGAAGATGAGGCAGACATCCCCGGTCAACGAAAGCTCCGTCAGAGGCACGCTCCCGTGGGAATCGGCCACGATGCAGGTCAGACCGGCCTCCTGAAGGCGATGGAGATCGCTGGCGAGATTTTTGGACGGCACCACGGTCAGATCGAGCAAGGTTCCCATGGACGCGCGGACCGTGCGACGGACCCAGGGAGGGGAGCACGTTTCCCCGATGAGCAGAGCGTCGGCCCCAAACGCAGCGGCGCTGCGCGCGATCCCGCCGACATTTTCCGCCTGTGAAAGCCCGTCCAAGGCGACCCAGAGGCGGGGTGAACGAGTCTTGGCAAAGACGTCGTCCCACCGGGGTGCGGGGGGGATGGCGGCGACTGCGAGCACGCCGTTGAACATTTCCGAACCGACGATCTCCGTCAGCAGGGCATCGTTCGCCACCACGAAGACGTCGATGGACTCGCTTCGCAGGTCAAGGGAAGGCGCGAGCTCCGCATACCACCGTTCCGTGACGAGCAACGACTTGATCGTCAATGGGGAGCACATCAAACGGGCCACCACGGCCGGACCCTCGGCCACGAAAATGCCGGCGGACGCATGGGCGGTCGCATACCTCAGCGTACGGTACGGCACGAGTGCCGGAAGATCGAGGCCGGTTATCGGGTGGATGCGCAGCACATGGTGTTTGTAGAGCGACCGGTGGCTGAAGCACAGAGGTAAAACTGCCCAGAGACGCCCGTAAAGTTGACCACGACAACGGTGCGACAACGGACGGGAAAAAGAAGAACCGCCGGCGCGACCCCACATAACTTTCGCACCGGCGGTTTTTGTCTACTGACGTGGGTTGAACCGTTGGCCCACGCCAAGGGGGGTTACCTTCGGATATCTCTGGTGGGAACGAAGTCCACCGGTTGAAGGGTGGAGTTTGGGAGATCTGAGGTCATGGATTCCGAGAGGGTTTGTCTCGCGTCCGCTAGCAACGTTTGACGAGACACACTTTGCCACATTGGCAGAAATCCGCTCCGCATTTCTTGGCAAATCGGACGCGCCAATTGCGAGGATCACTTTTAAGTGGATCCGGGTGGAGTCCACCGAGCGGCGCGCAGGGGGTCGAGATCGGTGTCGGTGGCGGCCAGACGGGCGAATGCGGCATCGAGCGCGATGGCGGCCTCGACGAGCTCGCGGGCGAGTGCGAGATCGCCCCGCTGGCAGGCGTAGCAACCGAGATTGAACAGGACGGTCGGCTCCTTGGGGTGATGGCCGCGGGCCTGGGCAAGGATCCGTTCGGCGGACTCCAGGGAATCGGCGCGCCGGGTGGCGTAGGCCCACATGATCCACGCTCCGGCCGAGTCCGGACGCAAGCGAGTCAGCTTTCCGGATACGCTTTGCATTGCCGGCCACTCCTTTCTCTCCTGATGCAGCGTGACGCGCAGCCCCAGCGCCTCCTCGCTTTCAGCAAGAGCGGCCGGCAGGGCGCTGAGCTCGACCGCCGCATCATCGAGCATGCCGAGTTCCAGGTAGCCACGGGCGTGGGAGAGATGCCATCGGGGATTCAAAGCGACCCGACGCTGGGGAGGAGGACGACAAAGGTGAAGAGAGAACCGCCGCCACCGCCGGGGGGCCAGGAGCTCCCTTCGTCCCTTCATTCGCTCTCTCAGACCCCGGGAGGCGCACCGAAGTGGGCCGCATGGCTCGTGTAAGCCGCGGCGTCGGCCAGCAGGGCGTCGACCGACGCCGCGAGCGGCTCGAGGCGGGTCAGCCCGGAGAAGACGACCTTGTCGCCGATCCGGTTCTGCAGGACGAACGCCGGACGCTGGCCGATGCGGTGCGCGTGGAATTCGGCGGTGCTGGCGGCCACCCGTGCGCCGACCTCCGCGGACCCGGCGGCGGCGTGCAGCGCCGGAACCGGCAGTCCTGCGGCGGCGGCGGCCACGGCCACCGCGGTGCCAAGGTCGCCAATCTTCCGGCCCTCTCGGAGGGCGGACTGCGTCAGCGCGAGACGGATCCGGTCATCCTCGGCTCCGATGAAATCCTTGCCTGCCTCGGCCACGAGATTGGGCGCTTCGTAGTGGCCCTGTCGATTCGCCTCGAACCAGCCGGAATTCAGCATGTAGGGAGAACGCATGATCGTGCCGCTGCGGCGGTAGAACCACTGGCATTGGGCTTCCGACCCCGGAAAGTCGGCCGGGTTCATCAGGGCGATGCTCCAGGTGAAGTCGACCCCGCCGGCATAGGCTGCCTTCAACCGGCTCCATGTGGGTTCGGCCCAATGACACCAGGAGGAGAGGACCTCGACGTAGTAGGTGACGGAGACAGGCAAGGGAGCTGGGGAATTCATCGAGGCGGGAGACTCGCAGGGGGAAACCATGGGGTCAACCGGAGGCAACGGTGATCGGGTGGCCTGCCTGTCAACGAAAGCACGGCTGCGCGATCGTCGACCGGGGCGATGATCGTCCATGAGAAGGTTTCATTTTCATCGGTCGAGATCAGCACGGTTTAAGCTAACGGGATGGCGCTGAGACGGTGAAAGCCCGTCGCTGGCACATCGTCGTCACCATGTTGAACCCACGTTTCGTCCACCTTTTCGGCTCCTTCGCTCTCCTGGCGATTGGGTTTGGTGCCGGCATGGGGTGGCACTCGACTCGGCCCAAAAGTTCAGGTGACGCGGCGTCTGTTGGACGCAGCCGAGACCGTGAGCCCCAGCCGATCCGCGTGGTCCGCGTCGAACCGCGCGGACTTGAGGAGCGGGTCATTGCCTCTGGGACGGTTCGCGCCAGCGAGCGGGTGATGTGGAAATCCTGGAAGGGCTAAGGCCGGCGAGCAAGTGATCGTCGCTGGTGTACATCAGGTTCGTGTAGGGTCCCCGGTCAGGGTGCTTTCCCGCTGAGACGATGAAACTTTACGAGCTCTGTGTTCGGCGTCCGGTTTCTCAATCCGCTCTATGAGTCAGGCGACTCCACCTACCAGATCGCGGAAAAGTGGATAAAGGCGGAAGCCCGCCGGCGGGCCCAGTTCAAGCAGCAGATTCAGAGCATCGAGCACGGGGGTGACAGCTCGCTGAAGGGATGGATCGAAGTTTCAATCGAAACCCTGCTCAAAAAGGCGGGAAATCCTTGGGGCGTTAACCTGGAGGAGGTGAGTGCGGACCTCTTCTCCACTCATTTCATCCGCATGGACGGCTACAAACGGAGGGTGTGGACCGTCGCGCACTATGACCGTAACCATTGGGTTCCGGAAGATCCCATGAAGTCGGTCGAGATCTTCTTCGCGAACGAGTACCGCTTGAGGAATCCGGATGCCAAAGTCCGCGTGATGGTCTGGGATCCTCTGATGACTCACTATGGTCACGTGGAGCTCCCGAAACAACTCGCTGCCGCAACCTACAGCGTGGTTCGTTGGTTCAAGTAGCTCGAAGCGTGTCCGGCAGGGTTTGGCGCCCCGGTGGAGTCTGACGGATTTCTCCTCCGGGGCAGTCAGGAGCCCGTCGCCGCGTCGATCGCGTCGCAGAAGTGATGGATCAGAAAGAGGTGCGCCTCCTGGGCGGTGCGGCCGGAGTCTCCGGGAACGATCAAGTCGATGGTGGCGAGTCCCTTGGCCTTGCCGCCGCCGCGCCCAAGAAAAGAGATGCTCTTGAGCTGGAGTTTGCGCGCCTCTTCGAGGGCCGCGATGATGTTGGCGGAGTTTCCGCTGGAGGTGATCGTGACCACCAGGTCACCGGGATTGGCCAGGCCGGAGAGTTGGCGGGCAAAGACAGCGTCAAAGCCGAAGTCGTTGCCGATGCAGCTGAGGAGGGAACCATCCGCGCAAAGGGCGAGGGCGGGCAGCGATGGGCGGGTCTTGAAGTAGCGTCCCACCAGCTCCGTCGAGAAGTGCTGAGCCTCCGCGGCGCTGCCGCCGTTGCCGCAGATCAGCAGCTTCCCGCCCGAGCGCAGCGTTGAAAGGATCAGTTCGG
>Ga0163144_10010411_pt1 | contig 19826 bp, 12 predicted proteins | sample OliLak19BULKMAT1_FD_123175 | JGI IMG/M metagenome (GOLD analysis project Ga0163144, IMG submission 123175) | Freshwater microbial mat bacterial communities from Lake Vanda, McMurdo Dry Valleys, Antarctica - Oligotrophic Lake LV.19.BULKMAT1 | ecosystem: Environmental > Aquatic > Freshwater >... | reverse complement strand
CGCGAGGTGAACCCGCCGCCGCCGAGGACATGATTCATCACACGGATGGCCTGGAAGTCGGGGTCGTCGCGCAGCACGCCCGGGAGCAGGATGGAGACACGGCCTTGCGGCACGTCCTTGTCCACCAGATACACGCCCGCTTGGGCGAAACTGGTATTGGCGGGGACGGGCGGCGCCTTCTCGCCAGCGAACGGCCAGTTGCCGAAGAGCTTCTCCAACTTCTCAATCATCGCGGCGCGATCGAAGTCGCCACTGACCGCGATGACGAAGTTCGCGGGATGAAACCAGCGCCGATGAAAGGCGCGCAGGTCTTCGAGGGCGATTGAATTGACGCTCGCCTCGGTGTTCTGCCGGTTGCTCCAAAACTTTTCCCCGTACGACAGGAAGGCCACTTCGCGTCCCTCGATCTCGGAGGAGTCGTCGTTGCGACGCTTCATGTTCTGCAAGAGCTGCTGTTTGCGGAGGGTGAATTTGTCCTCCTGAAAACGCGGCGCCGTGAGGCAATCGCGGGCGATGGCCAGTCCCTCGTCGAGATCCTTGGAGAGCAGGTTGAGGCTGAGACTGCCCTGGCTGTCGCCGACGGCTGAATTAAGATTCGCCGCGAGGAAGGCGAGGCGTTCCTCCAGTTCTTCGGCCGTTTTCGAAGCCGTGCCGCCGCGCGTCAGCAGGAAGCCGCAGAGATCGGTCACGCCTTCCCTGCCTTGGGGTTCGAGATAGTCGCCGGTGTGGACGAGGATGACGAGGTTCACCAGCGGCAGTTCGCGATCCGCTGCGATGTAGGCGACCGGGCCGCTCTTGAGTTGAACGCGGTAATCCGCCTGATTGGGAGGCTCGTAAGTGAGCGGTGGGAACTGGATTTTTTCCGGGCGATCCGGCAGTCCGTTGAACTCGATGGTGGGCTTGAGTTCCGCGGCTGAGGCCAGTGAGGCTCCGGTCACCAAAACGAACGTCAGCCAGGAGACGAAACCGATCGAAGAAAAGCACGGGCGCATGGCGGCGAGTATCGGAAGCAGCGGTCGGATGTCAAACGACAAGCTGAACCCTCCCCGCTCACTTGTAGAGCAGGAAGGCCGCGCGGCGCTTCTTGAATTCCTTCTGCTCCGCCGCCCAGCTTTCCTTGATCTCCTTCCACGGCCTGCCCGCCTGGATCGCTTCCTGGGTCGGGGCGTGGCGGAGCAGGTGAGAAATCTTATCGAGAGCGTATTCGTTCGGGTAAAGGCGGCGCAGCGTGAGCGCGATGGTGATGCCGACATCGACTGCATTCAGTTTGTCGCGGTCGGTGATGATGATGACTGCGCCGCCGCATTCCTTGTCCTTGAACGTGCTGTAGGTGGGTGTGACGCGAATGGGCAGGAACCGCACTCCGGGCAGGCCGGCCTTGTTCAACTCCGCCGCCAGCAGCATGTCGTCAATGTAGGGCGCGGCGACCAGCTCGAAGGGTTTTTCCGTGCCACGGCCCACGCAGAGCGCCGACTCATGCAAACCGACGCCGGGATAGAGGATCGCTCCCGCCAGGCTCTTCATGTTTGGCGAAGGGTTCCGCCACGGCAGCGCCGCCGCATCGAACCAGTCCCGTCGATGCCAGCCCTCGACGGGAATCACCGTCAGGTCCGCGCCGAATTTTTTCTCCGCGTTGAACATCCTCGCCAACTCGCCCACGGTCATGCCGTGGCGCAAGGGCACCGAGTGCCACGCGACAAAGGCGGGTTCGCCGCGATAGATTGGACCTTCGACCGCGACGCCGTTGATGGGATTGACCCGGTCGAGCACGAGGAATTTCACACCCGCCTTCGCCGCGGCTTCCATGCAGTTGGCCAGCGTCCCAGCGTAGGTGTAGAAGCGGCAGCCGATGTCCTGAATGTCGAACACGAGCACGTCGAGTCCCTGCAACTGCTCCGGCGCCGGCGTGCGGCGCACGCCGTAAAGGCTGAAGACCGGCAGGCCAGTCAACGCATCCGTGCCGTCGTCCACCTTTTCGTCCTGCTCACCTCGGATGCCGTGCTCGGGACTGAAGAGCGCCTTGAGCTGAACCTCGGGCGCGCGGAAGAGCAGGTCGATGGTCGGGTTGCGCCAGCGATCCATGCCGGTGTGGTTGGTGATGAGTCCGACACGCTTCTTCTTCAGCGGCGCGAAGTTCTGTTTCATCAGCACGTCGATGCCGTTGAGCACGCCGGGGAAGTTCGGGATGGCAACCTTCAAGGCTTGGGGTTTGATGACGGGGCGGTTCGTCGCGGTGGATGCGTTGGTGCTGGAGGCAAACCAGTTCGTGCGCGCAGGCAATGCGCCAGCGACCTTCGCGAAGTCAAAGCCCTCAACGGCCTCCGCGGCCAGCGTGCCGAGCGTGGCTTGAAGCGGCAGCACGTTGCCCTTGCCGTCGGGATGCACGCGGTTCGACAGGAGAATCCAGAAGGTCTTCGAGAACGGATCAATCCACAGCGCCGTGCCGGTGAAGCCAGTATGACCGTAGGAGCCTAGCGGGAAAATCTTTCCGCGCGGGCGGCTGTAACCGCTGTCGATGTCCCAGCCGAGGCCGCGCCGGGGAATGATGTTGGTCGGCGTTTGCACCGAGGTCATGAGCGCGACCGTCTCGGACTTGAAGACGCGCACGCCACCGAGTTCACCGCCGTTGAGCATCATGCGGGCGAAGCGCGCCACGTCATGAGCCGTGGTGAAGATGCCGGCGTGTCCGGCGACGCCGCCCATGAAGCGCGCCGTCGGATCATGCACGACGCCGCGCAGCATCCTGCCATCGGTGAGTTCGGTGGGCGCGACGCGGGCGAGTTTCTCGGCAGGCGGCAGGTAGCCGGTGTCGCTCATGCCGAGCGGGCGGTAGATTTCGTCGCGAACAAACTCGTTCAGCGGGCGGCCGCTGGCGCGTTCGGCGACGAACCCGGCGGCGAAGAGATTGATGTCGCTGTAGCGGAAGACGGTGCCGGGCTTGGCCTGAAGTTTCTCCGCGCAGGCCAGGCGATACGCCGTGTCCGCACCGCTCCACGGCGGACGGGTGTTCACATCGGGCCGCAGACCGGACGTGTGGTTGAGCAACTGCCGGACAGTGATGACTTCCTTTCCATTGACCCCGAACTCGGGCAGGTATTTCGCCACGGCTGCATCGAGATCGATCTTCCCACGCTCGACGAGCAGCATCACGGCTGGGGTGCCGGCGAGGACTTTCGTGAGCGACGCGGCGTCGAAGATGGTGTTCTCGCTCATCGGCTCGAACTCCGGAGCGACGGCGCGATGGCCGTAAGCGCGATGGTAGGACTCGCCCTTGCGTTCCATCCAGAAGACCGCGCCGGGAATGTTCTGCTCGGCGATGGTGCTCGTGATGGCGGTGTCGATGGCCGCCAGCTTGTCGGGGTGGAAGCCAGCCGGGGCGGCGGAAGTGGATTGCCAGGCAAGGACCGCAGTCAATGCGACAGCGAGATGGCGGACACGCAAATTCATGGGCGGATTGTCCCGCAAGCTGCGGAAAAAGGCAGGAGGAAAATGGCGCGAGCCCTACTTCCCGTTTTTCAACAGCAGCAGAATCGCGCCACCCAGCACCACGCGATACCAGCCGAACGGAACGAAAGTGTGCGACCGCACGTAGTGCAGGAGCCAGCGCACGACCACGAACGCCGTGATCCCCGCGACCAGGGTTCCCAGGAGAATCTGCGACCACGGCTCGTGCGGTTCGCCCTGACGAACGGCGGAAAAAATGGTGTAGCCGCTGGCCGCGAGCAGCGTGGGCACGCCAAGGAGGAAGGAGAATTCGGTCGCTGCTGGACGGCTCAAGCCGAACAGCAACGCCACGATGATGGTAACGCCGGAGCGCGAGGTGCCGGGGAAGTACACGGCGACCAGTTGCGCCAGGCCCACGGCGATGGCGACCGGCCAGGAGATGAGTTCAGCACCAGTCTGCCGCCGCAGGATGCGCTCGACGATCAGGATGACGACGCCGCCGATGAGCGTCGCCCACGCCACGGGCGCGGCGTCTTCGGGCAGTTTGAGGCCGAGTTTCTTCAAGGCCAGTCCGCCGGCGGCCGTGACGAGAAAAGCCACCGCGAGCTTGGCCGTGTAGTCGCGGACCACCGGCGTCTTCCAGTCCCGCGCCATCTGCCGGATGCGACCGGCGAAGACGAGGATCACGGCCAGCACGGCGCCGCTTTGAATGACGACGTTGAACAGCTCGGAGGGCTTTTGGGAGAGATTCAGCCAATGCTCGGCGAGCAGCAAATGGCCCGTCGATGAGACCGGAAGAAATTCCGTTATCCCTTCGATGACCCCGAGCAGAATGACAATCCAGTCCGACACGCCCCGCGTTTAGACGGGAAATCCGCGGCACAGGCAAGAGGCAAATGGGTTTCGCAATGACCAAACCCCAACCACCAAGAAGACGCCGGGCCGCATTTGGACCACGGCTGCTTGTCTGGTCATTGGGCCTTGGACATTCTCCACGGTGGTGGATTGGCCGCCGGATGGATCGGAAGCCGCCGCCGCGCGCGGGGGATTCTTTTTGTTGGCCCCTGCTCGCGGGGGTTGACTACACTGCGCGTCCACAGTTGCGGACAAACACAGTGCATAACGGACATACCAACGGCGCGATGATCGAGGTCGAGAACCTCACGAAGCGCTATGCCGGCGCGAAGGCCGTGTCGGGCGTGTCGTTCTCGGTCGGGCGCGGCGAGATCGTGGGCCTGCTCGGGCCGAACGGCGCGGGCAAGAGTACCATCATGCGCATCCTCTCGTGCTTCATGCCGGCCACCTCCGGCTCCGTGCGTGTGGCGGGCTACGATGTCTTCAGGCAGGCCGACGAGGTGCGGCGGCGCATCGGCTACATGCCGGAGAACAATCCGCTTCATCGCGACATGCGGGTGAAGGAATACCTCCGCTTCCGCGCGAGCTTGAAGGGATTGCGCCGCGGCCTGGCGCGCGAGCGCGTCGATACGGTCATGGAGCAATGCAGCCTCCACGACGTGCGGCATCGCATCATTGGCCATCTCTCCAAGGGCTTTCAGCAGCGCGTGGGCCTGGCCGATGCGCTGGTGCATGATCCGGAATTGATCATCCTTGATGAGCCAACCATCGGGCTGGACCCGAACCAAATCCGCACGGTGCGGCAGTTGATCAAGAACCTCGCGGGCCGTCATACCGTGCTGCTTTCGACCCATATCCTGCCCGAGGTGGAGATGACCTGCACGCGTGTGCTCATTCTCAATCAGGGGAGAATCCTGGCCATGGACACGCCGGAGAATCTTCAACAACTGCTGAGCGTGAACGGCCAGGTGGTGGCGGAGATCGAGGCGCCGGCCGAGGAATTGAGCGCATGCTGGGAAGCATTGCCCGAGTGTGAAGATTTCGATCTGTCGCCGGTGGACGGCGCCTACATCCGCTGCGCGCTGACGGCGCGGCCGGGCGTGGATTTGCGTCCACAAGTTTACGCGCTGGCAGTGGCGCGGGGCTGGAAGCTGCGGGAGCTGTCGCACAGCCGGCATTCGCTGGAAGATATTTTTGTGCGGGTGACGCGGCCCGATCGGGAGGAGGAAAGCTGATGCGGGCCTACTGCACGCTGGTCTGGCGCGAGCTGACCGCGCACTTCTTTTCCTGGGCGGCCTACGTCATCATCGCGGCGGTGGTGTTCCTGATTGGCCTGGGCTTCGCCATCACGCTGAAGGGCCTGAACGGACTGGGCACGCCGGTGCCGGTGACGCAGCTGTTTTACCAGACGTATTGCTTCTGGATGATCCTGCTGATCATTCCGCCGGTGATCACGATGCGGACCTTCGCGCTGGAGAAGAGCACGGGGACGTATGAGACGCTGATGACGACGCCAGTGAGCGAGGCGCAGGTGGTGCTGGCGAAGTTCAGCGGGGCGTTGATCTTCGGGTTCATCATGTGGCTGCCCTTGCTGGGCTGCCTGTTCATCGTGCGCAGTTACAGCGGTGAATCCTCGGCGCTCGACGGCGGCGCGATCAGCTCGACCTTCCTCGGCATCTTCCTAATCGGCGCGCTCTACACGTCGATGGGCGTCTTCGCCTCGGCGATCACGCGAAGCCAGATCATCGCCATGATGGTGGGCGTTGGGCTGGGGCTGTCGCTCTTCCTGCTCAGCTTCCTGAACACGGCAATGTCCTCCGTGCCCGGCTGGGCGGGAGAACTGCTCGCCTATGTCGCGGTGACGGAACACATGCGGGACTTCTCGCAAGGTGTGGTCGATACCCGGCCGGTGATTTTTTGCCTGACGCTGACGGTGCTGTTCCTGATCTGGACGTGGAAGGCGGTCGAGACCCGGCGTTGGAAATAGCATGAGCCAGGAACCGCTGCCCCCCACGACCCACGGAGAGAATGGCTCGCACGGCCAGAGCTTCTCGCTCGCGCAAAGGTGGAACCTGAGCCTCAATTCGCTCCTGCTGCTGGCCTCGGTGCTGGCGCTGGTGGTGATGGTGAATTATCTCGCGGCGCGGCATTTTGCGCGGTTCTCGTGGTCATCCATCGCGCAGGCGGAACTGTCCCCGCGCTCCTTGCAGGTATTATCGCTGGTCACCAACGAACTCAAGGTGACGCTCTACTTCGACAAGCAGGAGCCGCTCTACGACCTGTGCCGGGCGCTGCTGCGGAACTATGCCTTCGCCAATCCCCGCATCAAGATCACCTCCATTGACTACTCCGACCCCGGCGCGGCGCAGCAGGTGAAGCTGACCTACAAGCTCTCCGACCAGGTGGCCAACGTGGTCATCTTCGAATACCAGGGCCGCACGAGGCTGGTCTACCGCCATGAGTTGAGCGATCTGGACGCGCGTGCCATGATGGCCGGCCTGAGCAAGGAGGCGCGGCGCACCCATTTCAAGGGCGAGATGGAATTCACCGCCGCGATTCTGAGCGTGCTCAACCCGCGCCAGCTCAAGGCCTGCCTGCTGGAGGGCCACGGCGAGCATCGCGTGGAATCGGACGACGGAACGAGCGGCTACATGAAGTTTGGCGGGGTGCTGCGCGAGAACAGTGTCAAGTTCGAGCCGCTGGTGCTGGAGACGTTGAAGGACGTGCCGGCCGACTGCAACCTGCTGATCATTCCCGGCCCGCGCGGACCGCTCCTGCCGGAGACGCTGGAGAAGATTGATCGTTATCTCAGCGCGGGCGGACGCGCGTTCGTCCTGTTTCGATACCCGCCCATCGCCACCGGTCTGGAGCGTCTGCTCGAAAAGTGGGGCGTGTCCGTGGGGCAGAACCTCGTCACCGATCCCAAGGCCGGGGTGAAGCAGAACGACATGGTCATCTCGACCTACGGCTCGCATGACATCGTCAAGCCGCTGCACGAAGGCTTCGGCCTCTACCTCATTCTGCCGCGGACCATTGAGCCATTGTCCAAACGAGGTGCGGGAGCTGACGCGCCTCAGGTTGATCCGCTCTTCTATTCCTCGAAGAACGGGCGCGTCGTGACGGACATTCGCGGCGACGGCACGCCCTATCTCAACCCAAACGACGTCGTCACCAACGTGTCCCTGGCCGTGGCGGTCGAGAAGGGCGGCGTGCGCGGCGTGAGCGCGGATCGCGGCACGACCCGATTGGTGGTGACGGGTGATTCGCTCTTCCTCGCGAACGACAATCTGGACACCGAGGCCAATCACCAGTTCGCCAGCCAGGTGATCAACTGGCTGCTGGCGCGGAAGGAATTGATCTCCGGCCTTGGCCCGCGCCCGATCCAGGAATACAAGCTGACGATGACCGTCGCGCAGGAGCGGGGCCTGCGCTGGATCCTCATGGGAGCGATGCCGGGCGCGGTGCTGGTGGTGGGCTTCTTCGTGTGGCTGCGCCGGCGGCGATGAGGACTGGATGAATTTGAAGCGATGAGATGGAAATCAACATGGCTCCTGTTCGGCCTCGCGGCCGTGCTCTTTGCCTTCATCATGCTGGTCGAGCGGCGCTACTGGCGTCCCACCCGGGCGGGCGTGGAGCCGTTGCCGGCCCTGGTCAGTTTCAAGGCTGCGGACGTCACGAACCTCCAGCTTCGCATCACCAACCAGCTCGTGCTGCGCGTCGAGCGCGCCCATGCCGGGCTGCCGTGGCAGCTCACCGTGCCCTTTGCCTACCCCGGATACTGGCATCGCATCGAAGGGCTGCTCCAGGAACTGGAACAGGCCGTGCCGCGCGCGTATCTCTCACCGGAGGAACTCAAGTCCGGCAAGCGATCGCTCGCCGAGTTCGGCCTCGACGTGCCGCAGGCCGCGCTCACGCTCCACCATCGCGGGCAGCGCACGGAGATCCTCTTCGGCTCGCGCACGGCGACGGGGGACATGATTTACGCGCAGGTGCAGAACGTCCCCGGCGTGCTCGTTCTCGGCACCGAGGCGTTTGCCCGGCTGCCCCGCACGCCCAATGACTGGCGCGACGGGGCGCTGGTCAATCTCATCGGCATCACCTGGAACCGCATCGAGGTCCGCGGCGGGGCGCAGGGTTTTGCCCTCGATTACACCAACGGCGTCATCGCCCTCTCCAAGCCGACGCCCGCCCGCGCCGACCAGGCGAAGGTCGAGACGCTGCTCCGCAACATCCTCGGCGCGCAGGTGGAGAAATTTTTGAACGACAATCCGCGCGCTGAACTGGAGCCTTACGGATTGCAGCCGCCCGAGCTGGAATTGGCCTTCGCCGTCGGCACGAACGACGTGCTCGTCGTCCAGTTCGGCAAGAGTCCGACCAATGATCCGACGCGCGTCTTCGCCCGGCGGATGCAGCAGACCAACATCGTGCTCGTCTCGCGCAGCGCGCTGGAATCGCTCCAACTCACCGCCGCCGATTTGCGCGAGCGCCATCTGTTGAGCTTCAACCCCGCGGTGCTGGACACCATCGAGGTCATCGGCGCGGAGAATTTCACCGCGCGCCGCCAGACCAATGGCTCCTGGCTGGTCGGCGACACCGCGCCGTTCGTGGCCGACCCCGAGGCGATGCGGGATTGGATTGTGAATCTCGCCACGCTCGAAGGCGCGGTCGAGGCCGATGTCGTCACCGATTTCAAGACGCTCTACAACCTCGCCCCGCCCGCGCGGCAATATCTCCTGAAGTCCACCCTCACCAACGGCACGGGCAGCGTCAGCAACCACCTGCTCGGCCAGATGGATCTGGGCGCTCGCGCGGGCCAGAGAATCTTCGCCCGCCGCCCGGATGAGCAGGCCATCTACAGCCTGTCGCTGACCAATGTCGCGCCGCTGCCCGCCGCCGCGTGGCAGTTGCAGCCCCGGCGCGTGTGGAGCTTCAACACCAATCAGATCCTGCGCCTGACCGCGACGCTGGATGAGCGATCCAAGACGTTGCAACGCCAGGGGGCGGGCCAATGGAATTTCGCGCCCGGCTCCTCGGGCATTCTCAACAACCCCTTTGCCATCGAGGAGCTGGCGTTCCACCTCGGCGAATTGCGCGCGGAGAACTGGGTGGCGCGCGGCGAGGAGTCACGCATGGCCTTCGGCTTCGTCTCGCCCCGCAGCCGGGTGGTGATGGAATTGAAGAACGGCGAGAAGCCGCACGTCCTCACGCTGGAGTTCGGCCATGCCGCGCCCAACGGCCTGCCCTACGCGCTGGCCAATGCCGACGGGCAGACCTGGGTTTTTGAGATTTCTCAAACAATGTACTTCCTGCTGGTGCGCGACTTGTTCCAGCCGTTGCTGCGGAGCCGCGAATGAAGCAGGCGCGCCGCAAATCGCGGGGCGCCCAGGCCGGGGTTGAACCCCAGCCCTTGAAAGCACCGATGGACGCGGCTCAGCCAGCCAGCCCGCCACGCCCGCGCGGCTGGCGGATCTTCCTCTCCATCTTCAAGTGGTGCCGCGTCTCGGTCTGGATTGCCATCCTGCTGCTGGTCGTGCTGCACCTGTTCCTGCATCGCGTGGGTGTTCCGGAATGGGTGAAGGTGCGCATCATCGCGCAGATGCGCGCCCAGGGCTGGGAGATGAACTTCAGCCGGCTGCGCCTGCAATGGTATCGCGGCATCGTCGCGGATGGTCTCCTCCTCGCCCGCACGAACACGATCAACGGGCCTAACCTGTTCGTGGAATCCGCCGAGTTTAGGCTGAACTTCACGGCGCTGCGCCATTTCGAGCTGCACGCGGACTCCGTCCTGGTCCAGGGCGGGCGCCTGGTCTGGCCGCTGCCCGGCACCAATCACCCGCGGCAAACCCTCGACCTCACTCATTTGCAGGGCGAGCTGCTCTTCCAGCCCGACAATGCGTGGGAACTCCGCTCCCTCGAAGGCCGGGCGTTTGGCGCGCACATTCGCATTCGCGGCGAGGCTACGAACGCCTTGCTCATCCGCGATTGGAAAATGCCCAAGCCTCCCGCCAAACCTCGGGAGCCGGACGAACGTCCGTTCTGGAGCCGGCTGATCGAACACAGCGGGAAGGTCAAGTTCGCCGGCATACCCGAGCTGACCGTCATTTTTTCAGTCGATGCGGCGGATGTCCGCAGCCTGAACGTGAACGCGCGTTTCTCCGCGCAAGCGTTCGAGTCGCCGTGGGTCGGAGGCACGAATTTCGCCGCGACCGCGCGCCTGCTGCCGCCGCTGGCCACCAACGATCCCCTCCGCGTCGAGATGACCGTCACCGCCGACACGCCGCACAGCCCGTGGGGCGGCGCGACCAACCTGCTCTTCGCCCTCAAGGCCGAGCCATCGTTCACGCAACTGTTCCCCACCAATGGCTCCGCCGTGCTTCAGCTTCAAGGCGCGCAAACCCCTTGGGGCGGGGCCAAATCGCTGCTCGTCAGCCTCTTCTCCGAGCCCAGCGTCACGAACGAGGCGTGGCGTCTGACGCAGTGGCGCGTGGTCGGCGAGCAGATGCACTCGGAGTGGTTCAGCGCCCATCATCTCGAGGTCGAGAGCCGCTTCCTCCATCCGGCGACGAATTATCTTCCCGCCATCGCGGCGTCGCTATCCGCCGAGGCGCAGCGGGCGCGCAGCATCGCCGGCACGTCGGACTGGGCGCGGGCGGAGGTGCAATTCGAGCTGCCCGCCGCCGTGCAGACGCTCCTGGCGGATACGAACCTTCCCTGGACGGACCGGCTGCGCCGCGTGCCCGCGATGGTCACGGTGTCCCTGAGCAACACACACGCCTTTCATCTCGTCGCACCCCGCGTCGCCATCACCAACCGCTGGGACTGGCCGCGCCTCGAGGCGGATGGCGTCGCGACGCTGACGAAGGGCGAGCTCACGTGGAAAGGAACCTTCAACACGCCCTCGCGCGAGCTGGCCCTCAACCTCCAGGCGCGGGTCGACCCCACGGCTGTCGCACCCTTCTTCGGCACCAACACCCCGCCGTGGCTGAGCGAGCTGCGCGCGGAGCAGCCGCCCCGGATCGAGGCCGCCATCCGCGCCAGGTTCCCGGACTGGACCAACGCCGCGGCGGCCTGGGCGGACGAGATGCTGTCCACGCTGTCCGTCGCCGGCAGCCTGGAGCTGGGCCGCGCGACGGTGCGCGAGGTGCCGCTCGACGGCGCGCGGGCGCTGTTCCTTTTCACCAACTCGACGCTGACCGTCCCCGAGCTGCGCGTCACGCGGCCCGAAGGTGGAGTCGTGGCCGAGCTGCAACTGGACCAGCGCTCGGGCGATTTCGTGGCGCGGGTGAATGATTGCCGCATGGATCCACAGGCCCTGCGCCCGCTGCTGGATAAGGACGGCCTCGAGGGTCTGGATGATTTCGTTTTCAAAGAGCTGCCTTCCCTGCGGGCGGAAGTGCGCGGCAATCTGCAAAAGCTGGAGCAGATCGGAGTCACGGCCCAGGTCTCGGCGAGCAACGTGACTTACCGCGGCCAGAGCGTGCGGTGGGTGGAATCCGGCCTCACCTACACGAACCAGTTTCTTTCATTCATCCAGCCGCGCGTGCTGCGCGACGCGGGCGAACACGCCGAGGGCGACGGCGTCGGCATCGACCTGCGACGCCACCGGCTCTACCTGACCAATGCCACGGGCCGCATCACCCCGATGGATCTGGCCCGGGTCATCAATGACGACGTCGAGCGCGTGCTGGCGCCGTTTCGCTTTGATCATCCCCCCGAGGCGCGCGCGCATGGCCTCATCTGCCTGCGCAAACGCGAACACAACAACGACGTGCGGTTCGAGGTCAATGGCGGGACGTTTCATTGGCAGCAGTTCAACCTGGAATCCGCGCGCGGCACAATCCACTGGCTCGGCGACACCGTGCTCATCACCAACCTGGTTGGCCGCTGGAAGGGCGGAGACACCACCGGCTGGGCGGCGTTGAACTTTCCGCCCGGCGCGCCTGACACGATGGCTTTCTCCATGAAGCTGGAAGGCGCGGACTTGCATCAGGTGGTGATGGACCTCCAGCCGGGCAAGACGAACCGGCTCGAAGGCGGCTGGAGCGGCGAGATGACCATCACGCACGCTCAGCTCGATGACTACAAGAGCTGGCAGGGCTTCGGCCACTCGCGGCTGACGAACGGGTTGATTTGGGATCTGCCGCTCTTCGGCCTTGCCTCCAAGGTGCTCAACGCCCTTCCCACGCCTCCCGGTGTGAAGCTCGGCAACAGCAGGGCCAAGGAGGCGTCCTTGGATTTTCTCATCACCAACAGCGTCATCTTCTCCGAGAACCTGGAAATCAGGACGACGCTCACCCGCGTCCGATACGAGGGCACGGTGGACTTCGAGCAACGAGTGAATGGCCGGATGGAGGCGGAGTTGTTGCGTAATGTGCCAGGCTTGGGCTGGCTCGTGAGCAGGCTTTTGTTTCCCGTGTCCAAACTCTTCGAGTATCGAATCACCGGCACGCTGGAGGAACCGAAAAAGCGCGCCACCTACATCCTGCCAAGCATTCTCTCCCTGCCCTTGCAGCCCGTGCAGTCCTTGAAAGAACTCTTCGGGGAGCCGGAGAAGAAACCCGCCGAAGTCAAAGAACCAAAGGCTGACGGCGAAAAATAAAGGAACGAACCTGAAACGACTGCTGATCATTCAATGCCTCGCGTGGCTGCCGATCCTGGCGTGGGCCGGAGCCGATGTTGAAATCATTCCTCCCGACCTTCGCGTTGCGACCCAGCCGCAGGTGGCCGCGATGGCTGACGGACAAGTCTTCGTCGCCTTCGGACGCGGGTCGGAAATCTTTTGCGCGGCGGGGGATTCGGATTTGAAGTTCAAGACTCCGGTGAAGATTGGCGAACTGCCCAAGCTCGCGCTGGGCATGAGACGCGGCCCGCGGGTGGCGACGGCGGGCGGCTCGGTCGTGGTCTCCGCCATCTCGCACGCGGAGGGAAACCTTTACGCGTGGACCTCGACCGACCAGGGGACCACCTGGTCTGCATCGACTCGCGTCAACTCCGTCACCAACTCGGCGCGCGAAGGGATGCACGCCATGGTCAGCGCCGGGAAGAGGTTGGTTTACGCCGTCTGGCTCGATCTCAGAAACAAGGGGACCGAATTGTGGGGTGCGTCTTCGCGTGACGGCGGGCGCACTTGGAGTCGAAATGTCCTCATCTACCAATCGCCCGACGGAACGATTTGCCAGTGTTGCCACCCCACGCTGGCGACCGACGGCGCGGGTCGCCTCTGGGCCATGTGGCGCAATGCCGTGGGCGGGGCGCGCGACCTCTACTTCGCCAGCAGCCGGGATGGTGGAGAGACATTTTCCATCGCCACGAAACTGGGATCGGGAACGTGGCGGCTGAATGCCTGCCCGATGGACGGCGGCAGCGCGCTGGTGCGTCCAGACGGCGAATTGCTCACCGCCTGGCGACGCGACAAGTCGCTGTTCGCCTCGGACGGCAAAGGCGAGCGGCTCCTGAGCGCGACAGGGCTTCATCCGGTCGTGGGCTGGAAAGGGAAAGCCCCCTTCTACGTCTGGCAGGAAGGCGCGAAACTGATGTGGCGGCAGGGCGACAAACCATCCGAACTTTTTGCCGCCACCGGCGCGTTCGCCGCGGTGGCGGCGGCGGCGCCCGGCCAACCCGCCGTGGTGGTCTGGGAAGGCAAGGTCGGTGGCGCAAAAACCATTTTCGCACGCCGCATCGAGTAGCGTCTCCTTGCCATCCGCCCTCTCGCCTGTCAGCAATGCGGGGTGATTCAACTGCGACAGGTCACCAAGAAATTCGGCGCGCGTCTCGCCGTGGAGAACCTGTCGCTTGATGTGGCGCGCGGGGAAATCTTCGGGCTGCTCGGACACAACGGTGCGGGCAAAAGCACGGCCATCGGCATGATGCTCGGGCAGGTCTGGCCCACGTCTGGTGACGTGAAGCTCTGCGGCCACGATGTCACCACAGACCGGCGGCACGCGCTCCAGCGCGTTGGAGCCATCTTCGAGGCGCCGGTCTTTTACGATTATCTGAGCGCGTGGCGGAACCTGGAGATCCTCACCTCCTACACCGCACCCGCCTCGCCGGCCCGGCTCCGCGAAGTGATCGACTGGGTCGGCCTCACCGGACGGGAGCGTTCCAAGGTGCAGACCTATTCGCATGGGATGCGCGCGCGGCTCGCCTTGGCGCAGGCGCTCCTGCCGCAGCCGGAGTTGCTCATCCTCGACGAGCCGAGCAATGGGCTGGACCCCGAGGGCATCCATGAGATGCGGCACACCATCCAGCGGCTGCGGCGCGAGCTGGGGCTGACCATCCTGCTCTCGTCCCATCTGTTGAACGAAGTGGAGCAACTCTGCACGCGCATCGCCGTGATGAACCAGGGGCGCAAAGTGTTTGAAGGCACGCTGGCGGACGCGCGATGTCGTGAGAAGTGGGCCCGATTGCGCGCGGGGGACTTCGCCTCCGCCACGCAGGCGCTGCTCTCGTCCAACTTGATCACGGAGCAACGCGACGGGCAATTCATCGCGCTCGCCGACGGCGTGACGACGGATCGCGTGGTGAAACAGCTCGTGGAGCAAGGAATGCCGGTGTTTGAGATCGCCCTCCATGAAGAGACGTTGGAGGAGTTTTACCTGTCGTTGATGAAGGGGAACGTAAAACGTGAAACGTAAAACGTAATCAAAACCCCGAGCGCTCCTCCCCTTTACGTTTCACGAATCACGTTTTACTCCCCCCATGTTCCTCCAACAACTCCGTAGCGAACTCTGGAAGCTCTTCGGCAAGAAGCGGACCTACATCGGCTTCGGCGCGTTTCTCCTCGCGCAGAACGCCATGCTGCTGGCGTTCCGTTTCACGCGCTGGCAGGAGACGGCGATGCGCGTCCTCGATGGCAACGGCTACATCGCGGGCGAATACATGTCCGCGCTCACCGTCGCGCTCATCATGCTGATCCCACAGGCGCTGTTGCTGATGCCGCTCTACACCACGCTGGTCGGCGGCGATCTCGTGGCCAAGGAAGCCGAGGACGGCACGCTGCGCCTGATCCTGTCGCGTCCGATCTCGCGGCTGCGGCTGCTGTTCCTCAAGTGGCTGGCCGGGGCGATCTTCTCCGCGACGCTGGTGGGGACGCTTGGCGGCACGGCGCTGGTCTTCGCGCGGATGTGGTTTCCATGGAAGGGCATGTTCGTCTTCGCGCCGGGCGTGGTGTTCAGCGTGCTGGACGCTGACGCGGGACTGAAGCTCTACCTCTGGTCGCAGGTCTTCCTCACCGTAAACGCCGTGGTGATGCTTTCGCTGGCCTTCATGTTTTCCTGCTGCAACATGAAGCCTGCGGCAGCGACCATCCTCGCGCTGTCCTTCCTGTTTGTGAACCTGGTCATGGAAGGCATTCCCTTCTTCGAGCAGTACCATCATTTCCTGCTGCCCTATCACTTCCGAAGCTGGCTGATGATCTTCGCCCAGCCCGTGCTGTGGGCGCGCATCGCCGGATCGGAATGTCTGCTTGCGGGATTCACGCTCACCGTCTTCATCATCGGCGCGGCGATTTTCCAGGTGCGCGACATCAAGTCGTAGCAGCGGGGCGTCGAAGGGTCATTGCTCCACCAACTGAACTGCGCCGTGATCGTCGCAGTGACCGCCATGCGCGTGATGCAAGCGGCCGCCGACGAGGTAATCGGTGTGGTAACCGTGCGGAACAGCGGGATGACCACAGGCGGAGCCTTATGTGTGCTTCCCGGCGTGGGCGAAGGAGAGTTCGGTGCGTAGCAGACTCGATGGGTGTGTGTTCTTATGCGACACATAAGCGCCCCTGTGGCCCTTCGGCCTCAAGCACTGCTCATGCAAGCCACTTGCAAGAATCCCCCTTGCTCATGGAGCTTTGTGTTGCTTCACTGCCCGCGTAGTGATCACGCCAGTTTTCCAACCGATGCGTTCGTGGCGAAAAATCTTCGCCGTGGCGCTGATGCTGGGCCTGTATGTCGCACTTCAGTCTGCAGCCACCTCGGAGGCACTGCACCATTGCATTCACGAGGATTCCCATGCCCCTGACCACCAGTGCGCGGTCAAGCTGCTGGCCGATGGCATGGTGGATCTGGAACCGGGTCTGGTGTTCCTCGTGCAGCCGCGCGTGGACTACGCGCCCGTTACCGTCTGCGAAACGATCCTTCTCTCCGCGCCCGACCATCAGTTCCCTCCCGGTCGCGCGCCTCCGGTCAGCCTTCCATAACTTCCCTCTCTCGACCGCTGTGAAGCCGGCCTCCGCGTCCGCGGTGTGCCTGCTCCTGGCGGGCGAGTGAACTCCCCCAAAGAAATCCGGCCCGCCTGCCGCCGTGCTCCGCCCTAATCGGAGCGAATGGCAGACGCACGAAGCCATGCGTTTGTTCCCGGCGTCGCGTTCGCGCGGCGCGTTCACTCTCATCGAATTGCTGGTCGTCATCGCGATCATCGCGATTCTCGCGTCCCTGCTGCTGCCCGCGCTCTCTGCGGCCAAAAGCCGGGCGCGCCAGGCCGCGTGCCTGTCGAACCTCCGTCAGATCGGCATCGGCATGAGGATGTACGCCGACGATAACGACGGCTGGCTGCCCACGACCACGCACGGCGCGGGCACCAACGCCTCGTGGATTTACCAACTCGCGCCTTACGTCGGCAGCGTGGACAAGATTCGCTTATGCCCCGCCGATCCCAAGGGCGGCGCGCGACTGGAGGCACAAGGCACCAGCTTCATCATGAACGAATTCACCTCCGTCGATTTGGTGGACCCGTTCGGCAACGTGCTTGAAAGCTTCCGCAAACTCGATTTCCTCGCCCATCCGACCGAGACGTTCCTTGTCTTTGAATGTGCGGATGCGTTGGGAGCCGGCATTTTCAACGACCACACCCACTCGCGCAACTGGTTCAACGGCTGGCCTGCGGTCACGTCGGATATCCAGCCTGACCGGCATCGCTCCGGCGGGCCGCGCGGCGACCACAGTTCCGGCCTGGCCAACTATCTGTTCGCCGATGGACACGCCGAGGCGCTCCAGGCCGCGCCGCTCAAGGCGAAGATCGACGCCGGAACCAACTTCGCCGAGCCACTCAAATGAATTTTGCCGCCAACCCTTTGCCTGGCTCCGGCGGCGTGCGCGCTGGGACTTCGCCCGAGACTCCGCGCCGCCGGACAGGCCTGTTTGCAGCCACCAGAGCGCGACTAAACATCCATTTCAGAAATCAGGAACTCCATTCTGAAAACACGAATACCAACACCCAACACCCAACACTCAAAACCCAAGAAGTATGAAATTGAAACGAAAACTCCGCCACTCCCTCCTCGCCGGAGCCGCCGCGCTGGCGCTCTGGACAGCGAGCGCCAACGGCGCGCCATCCGCCGGCAAGCTCTACGCCATCGGCGGTTTCGACCCTGACGACACCGGCGCGGTGCCGCACCGCATCTATGAAATCGATCCGGCCACGGGGAAGGCAACTCCGTTGCCAGCGAGCTTCGGTCCCGAACCGGCGGGCCTCGCCGCCACGGCCGACGGCCGGATTCTGGCCCTGGAAATCGCCCACAGCCACGGCCCGGAACCGGCCCCCGAGGAATCCACTCTCCTGGAGATTGATCCCTACAAGGGCTTCCTCACGAAAATCGCCACGGTGCCCGCGCAAGCCACGGGTTTCGACATCTTCCCCGACGGGCGGGCGTTCACCATTCCGCTACCGGGTGGCGCGGCTCAGGTGCAATTGCACGCGGTGAACCTCGCCACCGGCGCGGCTTCGCCGGTCGGCAGCGCCTCGGCGATTGGCGACGCGTTCAACGCCGCCTTCGGCAGCGCCGCGGCCGCGAACAAACGCGGCACGCAGTTGGGCAGCGTGAGCAATCAGCTCTATGCCGTCGTCCGGCATGGAAGCATCGCCAACCTCGTCCGCTTCGATCCGGACACCGGCGCGACCACCGTTATCGGCGCGGCCAACGCGGTGAACACGGCCAACGGCGGCGTCTATCGCGGCATCCCCGGACTCAGCGGGCGCGACGCGGACGGCGACGGCCAGTTGGACGAGCTGTACGGAGTGTTGAACTACCACGATCACGACGGCGATCCGGACACGTACTTCCAGGTGATCGGGGCGCTCATCAAGTTCGACCTGAACGATGGCACCTGGAGCATCGTGGGGACGAACCCTGGCCTGCTCTTCAGCGGCCTGGCCAGCACGGCGGGGCTCAATCCGACGCCGGTGTCCTTCGGCTACACCTTCGAGACGTTCGACATTCCGGGCGGGACGGAGACGCTCATCTCGGACATCCGCAATGACGGCACGCTGGTCGGGCGCTTCAAGGACGGCGGCGGCATCAGCCAGGGCTTTGTGCAGAGCGGGACGAACCTCATGACATTCAATGTCACCGGCACCACGGCGACGTTCCCCGGCGGCATCGACAACTCCGGGCGCATCGCGGGCTTCTATCGCGACGCCGTGAATCCCGATGTGCAGCACGGGTTCATCCGCGACACGAATGGCGTCATCACCACAATTGACGGGCCGGGACAGCCCTTCACCTATGCCTGGCGCATCAATGACGCGGGACAGGTGAACGGCTACTGGTTTGAAGACCCGTTCTTCATCACGTCGTTCCGGCGGGAGATGAATGGCGCGATCACGACCAACGTTTTCAGCGGTTCACCAGTCGGCACGGTCACGCGCGGCATGAATGAGGCGGGCGACACGGCGGGCTGGAAGTGGGACGAGAACTTCATGCTCCAGGGTGTGGTCTTTGCCGGCGGCGCGACGAACGTCTTCACCGTCGCGAGCTGGCAGCACACGTTGCCGGGTGACATCAACAACCTCGGCGACATCGCGGGCACGGTGAACAACGGGTTCACGAACACGGCGGGCTTCTTCCGCCGCGCGGACGGCACGACCGTCATCTTCACGCCGCCGGGCGCGGTCGAGACGGAGGTGTTCGGCATGAATGATCTCGGCCAGGTGGTCGGCGAATACGCGGACGCGGGCGGCAATCGTCACGGCTTCATCGCGCATCCGGCGGTGAAGCTGCCGAGCGGCCACACGGACATCGGCATCGCCTTCGAGGACGGCGCGTTCGATCTGCACATCCACGACGAGGAGACGGACACCGAGTACGCGCCGGGCGGCGCGGTGTTGTGCGTGGGCGCGGCGGCGGAGCTGGCCATTCCCGACACGGCGGCGTTCAGCTTCCTCGGACGCCCCGGCTATTCGACGTGGGTGCTGCCGGCGGTGCAGAACACGAACCTGCTCTTCCTCGGTTTCGGCGCGGAAGAAGTCGAGGGCGGCGTCTTCATCGGAGACGTGATGCGCATGGAACTCGTCAGCGTCGTGGGCGCGGGCGACTTCGCGGTCTATTCGTTCGACGGGTTTGGCAATCCCATCGTCCACATCAACAGCGCGGACGGCATCAGCGCGGCGGACTTCTTCCAGGTCGTCGCGGGCGGGCACACGGATTTGAACTGGGCCTTCAGCGCGCCCGGCACCTATCGCATCGGCTTCCGCGCACGCGGCACGCTGGTCACGGGTAACGTCGAGGTGGTGAGCGACATCGCGTATTACACCTTCACCGT
>Ga0163144_10010409_pt1 | contig 19829 bp, 15 predicted proteins | sample OliLak19BULKMAT1_FD_123175 | JGI IMG/M metagenome (GOLD analysis project Ga0163144, IMG submission 123175) | Freshwater microbial mat bacterial communities from Lake Vanda, McMurdo Dry Valleys, Antarctica - Oligotrophic Lake LV.19.BULKMAT1 | ecosystem: Environmental > Aquatic > Freshwater >... | reverse complement strand
ACGTCTCAAGCTGGCGTCGGTCTCGCCCAAACTCCACGATATCTACGCCGAGGACGGCATGTCGCTCGACCAGTTGATGGCGTTCACCGTGTCCGAAGATCATGAGCGCCAGGAGCAGGTGTGGGAAATGCTCACTCACAGTTTCAACAAATCCGCCGCCTACATCCGCCAGCGCCTGACGGAAAACAGCGTCCGGGTTGCCGACAAGCGGGTGCGGTTCGTAACCGTCGATGCCTATGTCGCAGCAGGCGGCGGCGTAATGCGCGATCTGTTCGAGGACGATGACGGTGGCTGGCTCACTGATCCCGCACTGCTCGATCGCTTGGTCGACGCGAAGCTTGCAGCCGAGGGCAACCGCGTCAGTGCGGAGGGCTGGAAATGGGCGGCGACGGCCGTCGACCTGCCCTGGAATGCGACCAACGGACACCGTGAGATTGTTGGCGCAGAATTGCCCATGACTGAGGATGAGCAGGCGAGGCTCACGACGCTTCAGGCTGGAATCGAACAGATCGAGGCCGAATGGGCTGATGATCCTAATGTCCCGCAGGACGTCTATGTGCGGATCGAAGAGCTTGAGACCGAAATCGGCCAGCTGGTCGACCGGCCCATGATTTTCGATCCTGCCGAAATGGCAATCGCGGGTGCTTTTGTGACGATCGAGGCGGATGGTTCGCTTTGTATTGAGCGCGGCTATGTCCGAGCCGAAGACGAACCGGTGGCGGAAATTGGCGGCGAGGACGACGGCTCCGAGGTCGATCCCGTTTCGGGCGAGCCCATCTCTGGCGCGAACAACGCCGCCGCCGCCGCAGGTGCCAGCGGTCCGGCAGCTGCCGGAACTGATGAGGATGATGCCGATGAGGACATCCTCAAGCCACTGCCTGACCGGCTGGTTGCCGACCTGACCGCCTGGCGCACCCTCGCATTGCAGGACGCCTTTGCACAAAGCCCCGCTACGGCATTCGCGACGGTGCTGCATGCGCTCGTGCTCGACACCTTCTACAGCTACAGCCGCGAAAGCTGCCTGCAGATGACTCTCAACCGGGTGTCCTTTGCCAATCCACCTGCAGGTTTGCGCGACAGCGCGCCCGCGCGGGCCATCGCCGAGCGCATGAAGCGCTGGGAAGATCGCCTGCCAGAGTCGGACAAGGAACTTTGGGACGCGCTGCTGGCCTTCGACGCCGATGAGAGGGCCAGCCTGTTTGCCCATTGCACGTCTCTCGCGGTGAACGCTCAGGCCGAGATCGTCCCCAAGTACGACAATGGCCGGGTGTCGACGCATAGCGTTGCACGCCGCATCGCTCACAGTCATGTGCTGGCGCATGCCGTTGGCCTTGATGTCGTGGCGGCGGGCTGGAAGCCCACCGTCGATGGCTATTTCCGCAGTGTGACCAAACCGCGCATCCTCGCCGACGTCACCGAGGCGCGCGGCGAGCAGTTTGCTGGCATGATCGATCATCTGAAAAAGGGCGACATGGCCCGCGAAGCGGAACGGCTGCTGGAAGATGCCCACTGGCTTCCAGAGCCGCTGCGCACGCCCCACGCCGACGGTGGTCCTGGCGCTGCGCCTGACGTTGTTCGTGAAGGGCTCGAGCTACCCGCGTTCCTTGATGATGACGAGGCGGCTTACGCGATCGCCGCCGAATGATCCGAACCGCGCAGGTTCAAGCCGTCGCTTGTCTATCCGAAACTCAGGCCCGGCCTTTGCGCCGGGCCGTCTCTTTTTGAGGAGACCTCAAATGCCGAGAACCAGTGCTCCCGTGCCCTGCTGCGGAGGACGCCATGGCTGACTATCATTCACCAACGGTCGTTCAGCCCGACATACCCGTCGCCGCCATGACCCCGTTTGAACGCCGTTTGCTGTGCGAACTGTTCGAGCATGAGTGCAATGACCAAGCTGTCTATTTTTTCGCCAGCGATAACGTCGCCGACACGGCTTGGATCGCGACCGCTGAGCTGGTCGAATTACTTGGCCAAGATGCAGGCATGGTCAGCCGCATCGCGGACGTTGTCCGCGCGGAAGTCGCCAAGGGTGATCTTACTGAGGATGAGTTCGAACTCGATTTCTCGATGATCGGCTACGACCTGATCTTCCAGGACATTGTCCGGCGATCGCCCGATCTTGATCATGTGCAGATCATAGCAGCGTGGACCTGCACGAAAATGCGGCCAGACGGCTTTGGCGGGATGGCCACCGTCATCACAGCCGACGACGTCTATTCGATGTCCACCGCGTCCTTCGTCGAAGAGGTGCTCGCGCGTCTGACCGATCCGCCGCCTTCCACCTGAAATTTCCTATCCAATCATCCCACGAAGCCCGGCCAATGCGCCGGGTTTTCGCGTTTTTAGGAGACCTGAAAATGTCAGCGCAAAACATCTACGACACCGCCCCCTTGCGGAGCCTCATCCGCTATTCAAACGGCGAGCCGCGCCCGCCTGAGCGTTTTCGCCGAAAACTGGCGGCATGGAACATCGACAACGGCACCGGCCGGCTCGTTGAACGCTACCCCGGCCAGGTGAGCGACCATTACTGTTCGCCGGCACATTTCATGCTGCATCTGGCGACCTACGGCAGTCAGGGCGTCATCGTCATGACCGTGCGCCGCGCCTACAGCGTCGAAAGCCCGCTCAATTTCGAAATCATCGAAACGCCGAAATCTGGACAAGTCCGTGTCTTGACCACGTTTCGGAGTAAGGACGAATTGCGCCACCTCGCAGCCGACATGGCATCGGCAGAAGCATGGATGCGCAACAATCCCTATTCCGGGATGCGTGCCGAGACTGTCGTTGACGCTGATCCGACCATTCTGACCTCTGACCTCAGGAGGGCAGCATGAGCGTCATAGTTGTCGAATACGGCAAAACCAGCGACGGCCTAATGGCCGCGCGGGTCGATGGGCTGGCTTACATCGCAGTTCCACTCAAAGAAGGCTTTTCGATCGTGTCGGGCTGGAAGCTCAATCGGTCGATTTCCGAATGGTCCCGGTCAGATGTCTATTGCGCCGAAGGCGCCGTGGCTGATGAAGCCTCCTTCCGCGCCTATATTGCCGACATCGCGCTACATGTCCGCCAACGTAATGCGCTCGGTCGCATTGATACGATCCTGCGCGTTTCTACGCCTTGGGGCATGTCTCAATCGGCGACCATCTACGCTGAGGGGATCGTCTTTCATTCCACTGCCAGTCATGGCGGCTTCAAGCTCGACCGAGCACGCAATGCGGGGATGCATCCCGCGTTGCGATTATCTGGCGGCTGGTACGAAGAAGATGCGGAATGGTCGCTCGTCGCCACAGGTCACCCGGACCTGTTCACCTACCGCGAACAGGCGATGGCAGACAGGGCGCTGCGCGACTGGTTTCCCGACGCATGGGAGGCCGTCCATGGCCGCGATTTGTCAGCTGCAGAATCATTCACACGCGATCGCCAGCAGTTTGCCCGTCGCCACGAAAAAGGACTGGGTGGTGATTTCTGCCGTTCGATCATCTGATCATCCTGGCATGGTCGTGGCGCTGGCCACCGTCGGAGGAGATCGGAATAGCGACGAAACGCGACGATTTCTGGTGCGGGTCGGAGAATATGCAGCCGGACGGCACGGGCTTGTTATTGTTCCTGCACTCCACCAAGATATGGCGGGCATGGGAATTTGTTAACGGCAAGATGTAGGGACCTCGGGGACACTCCAGATTCAGAGGAAGAACCCGCAAAACAGACCTTCAACTGGCGGGCTAGATCGCATTGGCGCAAAGCCCATTTCCCAGATTACTTCTTCTGCAAACGCCCGTCGAAAGCAGCGCAAAGAGATTATCTCGAAGAAATTATTTCAACGCCACGTTCCGGTTTTATTTTTCAATGGCGATTACCTCTGGAACGCACTTATGCTCGGGCTCCGAACAGGGAGGAATAGTTGATCGCTCCGCTCACCAAGCGCAGGAAGGACGGCACGTCGTATCTACGCCCCGACAATATCGAGGCGCTCCTGCCCACGCTGGCGGACCTTCCGCGCGACGTGCTGCTGGAGCGCGCCCGTATCCGCAACCGCACAAATCCTGACTACATTCCGAGCGAATGCCTCCTTCATTTCATCAGGGCTAGCCGCCGGGACAACTCCGACGTTTGGTTCGATCGGCTTTATAAGGTTCTCGTGGAGCGGGTTCTCCGCGCCGTCCCGCGGGCGGAAGCAGGTGGGAACACCACTTCGCTCGTGAACGAGAGCGTTCGAAACGCAGTTTTCGACCGCTTCGTCCAGATGCTCGCGAAGGACCGCAGGCAGCCCGAGGAAAAGCTCGACTTCTTCGAAGTCAGGTTCGATCTCGCCGTCAAGCGGCTGCGCCTCGACGCGCAGGAGCGGACATGGCGCGAGGACAACCGAAGCGACGCTCTGGACGAGGATACCGGCAAAACCGAGGCTGACGCCATGGCAGCCACAGCTGTCGATCCGTTCAAGGCGAACATTTTTTCAGATCCGCTTTTCCGAGATCGCGTATATCTCGCGATTGACGACCTGCCGCCGGAACAAAGCAGGACCATGCACCTCCTGCTTCTCGGATGGCCGATCCATTCGAACGACCCAGCGGTTATGACGATCGCCAAGGCGCTGGGCTGCTCGGACCGGTCGGTTCGCAATCACCGGAAGCGGGCGCTCAAGACGCTCGCCGCCCTGTTCAATCCTGGGGACGACCAATGACCACCAGCTCTACGCCAACCGCCCTAAATAATGTGCTGGATCTCTTCCAGATGGAGGAGGTCCGCAACGGCGACGTCCTCGCCCGCTATGTCGAGGCGCATCCGCAGTTCGCGCTCCAGCTCATTGACCTGTCTCGGCTGCTCGCCACGCCTGAGACTGAGGATCAAGAGCCGCTGTCCGCCCTTGAGAAGTCCCGCATCGACTCGGCCTGGATCACCCACAAGGCGGCCGGACCGGAGCTTCCGAAAGGCGCAAACCCGCTCGACGCGCTCGTCGGCGAGCGGGGCAAGGCGCTGGCGGCGACACTCGGCGTGCCGCGGCAGGTCGTCACGTGCCTGCGGGAGCGCAAGGTCGACCCCGCGAGGACGCCGCGTCCGGTACTCCGGTCTCTGGGCGACGCTTTGGAGATTCCCGAGGCGCACGTGATCGCGGCTATGCGTCAGCCGCCCGCGTCTGCGTCAGGGAGAAGCTTTAAGGCCGACGCGAAGCCTGGCGCGGCCGGGCAGGTGTCCTTCGAGCAGGTCCTGACCGACGCGGGCGTTTCTGAGGCCGACCGCGCGCGCCTCCTCACCGAAAGCCACTGAGGCGTGGACGCGATCGAGCTTGGACGTCGGCGCGCCGCCGACCTGCACGCCGTCGCCGTGGCTCGCGGGCTCGATCCGACTGATCCCTACGCCTTCGCCGTCGCGATAGCGAAGGATCGCGGGCTCGACGTCGACACTGCCAATCCGGGCGCGGCGATCCTCGACAACGGTCGCGCGACGCTCGTTCCCGAGGACGACCTCATCGTCCACGAGAACATCGGCTCACCGTTCGAACAGGCGTTCCTTGTCGCACACGAGATCGGCCACCACGAGCTCGGCGACGCGACTACGCCGGCGACCGTGATCGAGGCTGACCCGGCACGGGCGTCGGAACCCTCGCCGACCGGCATCGACCGCGTGATCGACTACGGTCGGCGTCAGCGCCGCGAGGTCCAGATGGACCTGTTCGGCCGCGAGCTGCTCTTACCCCGGGCGTTGGTGCACCGCCTTCACCTCGAGGAAGGCCTAACCGCATCTGCGATCGCGGAACGAATGAACGCGCCTGCTGTGCAGGTCGAGGATGACGGCCAGGTAGAGCCAGCCCTCCTGTGTCCAGATATAGGTGATGTCGCCAGCCCACTTCTGGTTGGGTGCAGCGGCAACAAAATCCCCGTCCAGCCAGTTGGCCGCAACACCCAGGCGGTGGTTGCTGTCGGTCGTAACCTTGTGTCTGCGGGTGCGGACCGGCTTGATCCCATTGATCTTCATCAGTCGCCCGACACGACGCTCGCCGACAGCGAGACCCGATTGTGTTGAAAAACTCCAAGACCATCGCTTTAATGCTGAACTTGGGTAATTTACATTCGCTCTGGGCCATCTTGCTGAATTTTTCTTGCCGACACGCGGCGCATTGCGACGTTAAATTGCCACGGAAATTGCTTCTCGGAGTTTTTCAACACAACCGACCCAATTGTTGCCAATGAAGCCTTCGTTAAACTCGCCTCAGAGCATGGCATTAGGAAAGGTGAACTGACGGGTGATCGAAGCGCGCGCCGCCGGTGAACCGAAGACACCAGTTCCGATGGATAGGGTTGCTATCCGTCCGTGCGCACCCACAGCCCTTTTTTTACCTCCCGGGCGTACAGGCCCTGAGAGCAATCTACGTTGAGGATGGGCAGTACACGCCCGTGACAGCACAATAACAGATAGTGGCTTCGGGTGAAGTGCTGCCGTCAGAATTGGGGGTCGGAAGCCGCTTCGCAGACTTTTGTGGCCAACCCCTTGTTTTCGAACGAAACAACCTTACCCTAAATTCGCGCCTGTTTTATGTCGGCACCCAAGCCGTCACAATCATTAGACAACCATCATGAAAGAGCCAATCTTATCTCTGAATGGTGTTGATCAGAAGAGTACGTCAACCATCAAAAGATCTTCCGCAGGCTTACTGTGAATGATCGGCCAAGCGGGTCGAAATTAACCGGCTGGAAAAGAACCGGAGTGGCCCCGCCCTCATCGGCAGCCTTGCGCCGCGCATTGAAGATATTATCGATGCTCAAAGCAATCCTGATACCTTTAAGCCACCCGGCAGCGTTTTTTCCTCCCAGCGATTCTGCAATGTTGGCAAAAACACTCAAGTCTATCGTCGTCAGGTCTGAAACACTGAGCTCGCGATTAGCGCCCAATGCAGTCGATGCCATCCCGCGCACTTGCGAACCGCTCAACCAGTCGGCAGTCAGCCGAGCACCATACCAATCCCGAAACAGGCCGGCCTGAAAGTTGATTTGATGCCGTGGTTCGAGTTCACGAATGTCGGTTGCAAAACCGTTGAGCCTGTCGAACGATGGCCCACCCGACTGAGGCGTAATCTCATCTCTGAGCGACCAGGTATGGAACAAAGCTATCGTGATCCGGCTGCTGAGGCTCTCGATTTCCTGTTCCTGGACACTCCCTGGAAGCGCTTCGACTATCACGGTCCCCGGGGGAAGGGCTGCACGCATCGCTTCTTCGTTTGGAAAAACTTGAACTTTGGTACCGATAGTTCCCGGTGGAGGAGGCGGGCCTTCTGACAGTTGCCTGTTGTAAGTGACGCCCGAGCGTAACGTCTGTTGCCTAGCGCGGGCAAAGTTGAGAGGACGCGCGTCAAGAGCGAGCAACCGTCCGTCGTCATTACGGACAAACCGATCCGGAAGGACACTTTCGATATCGTTGTTTCCAACAGTGAAGTCCTGAACGGGCGAGTCAATCTCCGCGTCCACGTAGTTTACGCTGAAATTGAGATCGGTGTCGGGAAAGGGCCTGCCCTGAAAACCAACCCTGAACTCTTGTCGATCCTCCGAGGATAGGGACAGATTGCCACCGAACCTTTGCAGTACATCGATGGTCTCCGCCTGAGCGAAATCGAAGATGCGAAAGTTAGGGGTTACGATCTCAGGTGCACCCAGCTGGTCGATGGATGGCGCGCGTTCAGCCGCATTGAAAGAGCCATAAATTGAGATGGCTTCGACGGGCGACCAATTTAGGCCCACGCCGTAGGTTCTGAGTTTCGGCACATCAGAAAGCTCTTCGACGGCTAAGATTACGTTCGCCGAAAGCGTTCCAGCCCATGAGGGACCAGTCCGCGAATTGATTATCGGCATATCGATGCTCGCCTGAACAGCGATACTGTCACGCCCAAGCTTGGACTCGTTCCCTGCCAGGTTCGTCCCTGTTGTTCTGGTGAAGTCTAGTGTTCTAAAACTGGCGCGTAGTGAGACATTTGCAGTTCCGGCAGGCAGAGAAACGAGAGGTCCACCCAGGACAAGGTCGGCCGAAGCCGAATTGCTTGATGATGCGATGCGATCAGACGGCTCCGAGCCTGCCGAGGACAAGGGTTCACCAAGACCGGTCGTAATCCCTGTAGTGGCCGACAGGTAATTTGCCGCCAAGGTCCAGGTCCATTTATTGCGCCGACCGTCCAAGACGAGACCCGCCTGGAACGTATCGCTGTTAATATTGCGCTGAACTGGCATGGTATCCAGAAGACCGAGAACGAATGTGTTAGTCTCGGTTGTAAACCGACTGTTCAGCGTCGCCGAAAAAGCGTCTGAAATTGTTCTCGCTACCGAGCCGTTGACGCTAAATCGGTTGATTTGCGGCAAAATGGTTCGGAACTCTCCCGGCCCGACGTTCGCGTCGAGCGGACGCAACTCTCGCTCACTTTCGAGCAATGTGCCCGCCTCGGTATAGCTGACGTCGAAATTGAACCGGGTGTCGTTTCGGATACGCAGAAGATTCGACGAAACCTGAGCGTTCGTACGCCCTCCTTCGGTTGGTATAATGCTCGTGACATCAGCATTTTGTGACGAAAAATGTTCGAACGTAACAATGTTGATCACTTTCTGATCGGGCCGAAACCCGTAAGCCAGAGCCAACTCCTCGGGGAAAACTTCCATCCGCTCGATAGCTTCGGTCGGAATACGTGCAATGTCCGAAAAGCTTGGGACGCGCCTTCCGTTCAATAAGACGATGGGAACCGCTTCCTCTCCACTGCGTATGCTGGTCGCGATTGGTCCGAGATTCCGGACCAGCGATCCGATATCCGTCGCATCGTATGTCGTGATCTCGAATGGAGTAAATATTCTTTCCGGCGGAATTCTACCGACTACCGACCCTCGTTCGGGAATTGCATTCACAATTATTTCGGACTCGGCAGAAGGTGCCGAATCTGGCGCATCCGCCTCTTGGGAATTAACAACGACGGAATCTTCATTCTGAGTCGCCTGCACCTGGATTGATGCGGGCGGAAACTTAAGCTGTTCTCCCATCCGTCCGTTCTCGCATTTATCGAGAAAGGCAAAGCCCAGATATCCCAAGAGTTCGATAGCCATAGTAGCGACAGCCTGCTTTCAGTAGCCAAACAGAGAAATACTGCATGACAAATTTCAAATTGTCACGATCTGAAATATCGCCTTAGCAGAAGCGCCTCGTCACCCTGATTACGGTGCAAGTTAATGAGAACCGCCGGCAAACCAAGCCATGAAATTCTGATCCATTTCAGTGAGAGCCTCAGCATTATCCCCATACTCTAATCGGACCAGAAGCGATTTATCAAGCTCTTTGCCAGCGTTGAAGTCATTGGCGAGCTCTGCGACAATCGACCGTTCTCCAGTTTCATGCGTGAGGAATTTATAAAACAGACTGATCGTTGCGTAGTACGGCGCTGTTTCGACCGAAGACGCAGGACCATTTGCGAAAGATCGGTTATCCTCAATAATGACTTTGGTCGTTCGCTCCGGATGGTCCATTTGCAATAATCGCGATAAAGGCAAGAGACCATATCTTTCAGCATCGCGTCGTCGCAAGGCAAATTGCTCATCGCTTTCGAACGCGATTGCCGCCATCTCGTCCAACCAATCAGGTGCATCAGTGCCGTATTGCGCGAAATGGGTAGTCCGAACCATGTAACGGGCGAAGAGATCATGTGCGATTTCGTGGCGAAGCACGTTTACAGCCGAACGCGATTTGAACCGCCGTGCTCCGTGGGGGAATGACCAAGTGTAAGTAATCAATCCGCTGGCATCAACGTCGCCCCATAGGCTGCCGTTCCCCTCCTCAACAATTGCAAATCTAACCCCGTCAAGCAGCAAGATTTCCTTCGCCGCGGCTTGGGTCGCTTCACCCTCTCTGATAGCGACAGTGATATCTTCTTCAGCAACGACCACGTAACCGAAGTCGGTCCTGACCTTCTGCTGTCGCCCGGCCTCACTTCCTGTCACACCGGAAGAGGCCGCCACGACATAAGAGGCAATAGCGAACACGATGAGACGCATACCGAGATCACCCTCTGGTGAGGGTCTGCTCAATCGCCGTGCCGTCGGGAAAACTAAAAGTCCCCGACAGCGCTTTCCCGTTGTCGTCGATCCTAAGATGATAGCTCAGAGGCGGCTTAGAGGTATGCGTGAAGGTCACAGTGCCCTTCGAGATCTCGAGACCCTTGAGCGGAAACAAGGAACCGTCTTTTTTCGACACAAACCAACCTTGCCAAGAGCCGTTCAGTTTTTCGAATCGGAATTTGATCGAACCGCCCCCTAATGGCCCTTCCCAATCACCAGTCAAAACATCTGACTCGCTGACGGTGGCCGGATCAGGTGCCATCGGAACATTATTCGCAGCGGCTGGAGTGTTTCCAACCACAACTATGAGACCCGCAATGACTGATCCAAGAAAATGCATAGAGCCTCCATAGATTAAAAACTTGTCATAACTGTGTGGCGAATGTGGGCGATCTGAACCAGACCGCCCACCTTCCATTGTCAGAATTTTATTTCTGACCGTTGGAATTAGTCACGCAATGTGTGTGGGATTCACCGCTCCCATCCGGATTGATAATCTCATGGGTCACGCAGTATGCCTGACGAACATTTTCTGTCGCCGTGGCCGCGCTCAGGGATACGGGAAGCGCAAGCGCAACGAAAGTAGCAGCTACTCCAGCAATCTTAATCATCTACACTCTCCTTGATGGTAAGTTGTATCCGCGAGTCGCAAATACAACCCAATGATATGCAAATCAAAATCGGAGTCAAGTCGAAATTTAGGGGCATATCTACAAGAACTAGCAGTAAAGTAAATTTTAGTTTATTCTAACGCGATCCGGTTAGCCTTGGTAAGCTTTCCATGTCATGCCAATTTGACAATCCGACTTTTAATGCTTTGCTGATAATTGCATGATTTTCCGCTCTTGCATTTCCCAAACATTTGTCTGGGTTATTCTTCCGGAACGAACCATCAGATGAGCCTAAGTTGCGACCGCCATCATCTCCCATGTGACGGACTCTGTGCCGTTATCATCTGGACCAAGTCTCCGAAAAAAAACAGCAAAAGAGACGAAGCAAGTCAACTTCAGTTTTTCTGTAGAACAATTGACCCAGAATTTCAAACCTTTGGCCGATTCTAGATCGTAAACACACCGGTTCAAAGCTGTCCTACGGGTATCGCAAACGGGCAATGCGATCCCGAACGGGAGAAACATGAAAACTGCAGCCAAGAATGAGCTGACGTCGCTCCATGGCGTGTGCAGTGATTAACAGGAGGCTCATCTGTGGACGCCCCGAAAGATGCACGAGTAAAATTGGGTAGTAGCGGTAGTCGGATGCTGCCATCTGTCCGGCCTGTCTGCGCGAGCGTTATGCCGCTGGCCCGTATGGGAGTTCGCGAACCGGAACCACGTCACCCAGGCATGCTCAAATGGTGCAGACATAGTCCCAGGTTACGACGAGGCAGCTACTCCTGCGCTCGTTTTGTTCTCATTACTGAGATACTCATAGGGCTTCCGGATTGTCAGCGAGCGGGTAGCCTTTTGATCAGGGTCTGCGCATGGTCAAAGGTGGATTTTGCAATGCGTTCGATCCGAACCGGCACCGTCAGCTTAAGGGCACCTCGAACAATTGCGATTTTGGCCTGAGGCGGGCCGCTTGACGGGGTGACGTCCGTCCGGAGGCGTCGATTTGGGTCCCTTCGGTCGTTTGACACCCTGTTTTGGTGCCATTTGCGGTTGATCCGGCCGATTTGACCGCCGGATCGTAGATTCTGGGCGCTATCCGGCCGCTATCTGACTTCGCTCGAGCACGACCAGGCGGCGCATGTTGTAGGCGAGGTTGGCGAGGCCGATCCTGGCGGTGGCGCGCAGGATGCCGATAGTGCGGATGAACTTGCCGCCCATGCTGTTATGCTGGTTGCCGAACACATGCTCGACCCGCGCGCGCACCTTTGAACGGACCTTGTTGGCGGCTTCCTGACGCTTGGTCAGGGGCTTGTTCCGGTTGCCGCGCCGATGGATGTGGCTGGTCAGGTTGCGCGCGGCGAGCGCCGCCTCGATCTCGGCGCTGCGACAGGCACTGTCGGCCCAAACGCCGCTGGCGGTGTTCGCCGGATCGAGCACATCGCTCAGCTTCTGGCTGTCATGCACCGAGGCAGAGGTCACCGCATAACGGCGCACCAGCTTGTGGCGACGATCAACATTGATGTGGTTTTTGTAGCCATAATGCGCCTTGCCGTGCTTTTTGGTCCAGCGCGCATCCTTGTCTTTCTGGCGGTCCTTGGCGGGTTTTTCCTCCCATTCCGCTGGGGTCTCGCCTGCTTTGATCTTTGCATTGTCATCACGCGAATTGCGCTGGCGCGGCGCGGGCACGATCGTCGCGTCGATGATCTGGCCGCCCATGGCGAGATAGCCGCGATCCTTGAGATAGGCGTCAAACTGGTTGAACAGGCCTTTAACCGCCCCCGCTTTGGTCAGGGCTCCGCGGTAGAGCCACAGCGTCTTGGCATCGGGCACAGCGTCCTCCAGCCCAAGGCCAACGAACCGCATGAACGACAGCCGATCGCGCAGCTGATACTCGGTCTGGTCGTCCGACAGGTTGTAAAGCGCCTGCAGCACCAGCACCTTGAAGATCAGCACTTCGTCCCACGGCTTGCGCCCGGCGGCACTCTTGCGCGCGCCATCCGCCGTCCGCAAACCGCCCGCCACCAGCGCCGCCTTCAGCCCGGGCCGGAACAGCTCAAACGGAACCGCCGCCAGGATCGCCACCAGTGGATCCTGTTTGGCATCAAGCCCCTCGAGCGCTGTGACAAATCGAAAAAGCCAGGCTGGCTCATGACATGCTCCCTGTCGATGCCTCACATCATCTGAATCAGGTTTACGCCGCAGCGGGAATGGGTATTTTTAGAGGTGGCCTTTACGCCTGTCGGCAGCAATGTCAGCGCAACCTTCCGCAACGCTCTGATGCACCCTTCATTGGCCACGCTCAATTCTCGACAAACTTTCGCAGAGCCAGTAGCAGAATTTCGAGGCAGAGCCTTGCCGGGAGCGGGCGAACCGCCCGGGTTGAGAGAGAGTCCGGGCGTGATCCGCCCTTCCTGCTCTCCCGGAGATCTCACCAATGGCCCATATCCTTAAGGACGCAGCGCTTGGCGCTGCGCCGCTCGCCCCGCATTGCTCATTTGACGCACGGGCCCGTGCGCTACTGGCCGCAGCTACCTCGCTACTGCCTCTGCTCGAAACTGGGCAGCTTGTTGAATCAGCCTATTTGCACGCAGCGATGACGGCAGCGTTTGGCGGCACCGACGCTGAAGGCGCATGGGATTGGAAGAGCGCCTACGATGCCTGTGAGGTTGCACAAATCCTTTTCCTGCGCCGCTTTGGCCCAGCAATCTTGGCGCGCAGTTGCTCCCGATCTCGCTCCCTTGCGCTGATTGAGAGGGTATCGGCTCTCATGCCGACCCACACCCGGCGCTCTGAAACCAGCCAGGCCTTGCAGCAATATTCGACGCCTGCGGGCCTATCGTTTGTGGCCGCCGTCGCGGCATCGATTGGCGCTGGCGAAACAGTGCTCGAACCTTCTGCCGGCACGGGCATGTTGGCGATTCAGGCCGAACTAGCCGGTGCACAGCTCGTGCTGAATGAGCTCGCTGAAGGTAGGGCAGCACTGCTGTCGCACTTGTTTTTAGGCGTGGCAGTCAGTGGGCATGACGCCTCGTCGATTGATGATCGCTTGCCCATTTCGGCTCGCCCGAGCGTCATCCTCATGAACCCGCCATTTTCGGCTGTCGCGCATGTCGACAGGACGATGAAGGACGCCGCGCTTCGCCACATCGCTTCCGCCTTGGCCCGGCTCGAGCATGGGGGCCGGCTGGTCGTCATTACCGGCGCTGGCTGTTCGCCTGATGCTCCCGCATGGCGCGATGCTTTCATCCGGTTGCAGGGGACCGGACGGGTGGTCTTCACCGCAGCCATCGACGGCAAGGTCTATCGCAAACACGGCACAACGATCGATACCCGCTTGACGGTGATCGACAAGCTGCCCGCTTCCGATCCCACGACCTTCATTCCGAGTGCAGGGACCGCTCCTGATACCGCGACCTTGCTCAAATGGGTCGAAGCGCAGGTGCCGCCGCGCGGACCGATTGCCCCATTGCCCGGTGCAGGACTACATTGCGCTTCTTCGCCGTCGCCCGTGAGCCGCGCGGTTGCTCAGACTGCCCCGATCAATCCGGTGGTCGATGCCGATGCACCCGAACTCACCTATTCGACTGCTGACTGGGCTCCGCCCAAGGGGCAGCTCAGTGACAGCATCTACGAACGATATGGGCTTCAATCGGTCGTCATTCCCGGCGCATTGCCGCACCCGACACCGCTGGTTCAATCCGCGTCCATGGCCTCGGTGGCACCGCCGAAGCCAACCTATCGCCCGCACTTGCCCGAGCACCTTTTGCGTGACGCCGTGTTGTCCGACGCTCAGCTGGAATCCGTGATCTACGCTGGCGAGGCCCATTCCGGGCATCTGGCAGGGGCATGGACCGTTGACGAAACATCGGATCTCGTCTCGGCGGCGGCTGAGGAAAACGATACTGCCATCCGCTTTCGCCGGGGCTGGTTTCTGGGTGACGGCACTGGCGCGGGCAAAGGCCGGCAGGTCGCAGGCATCATCCTCGACAATTGGCTCAAAGGTCGCCGCCGCTCGCTTTGGGTTTCGGTATCAGACCGTTTGCTGGAAGATGCACAGCGCGATTGGTCGGCATTGGGGCAAGAACGACTGCTGGTGACACCCTTGTCACGCTACCGGCAGGGTTCACCCATCAAGCTGGCGGAAGGCATCTTGTTCACGACCTATGCGACCCTGCGTTCGCAGGAGCGAGGCGGCAAGGCGAGCCGGGTTCAGCAGATCGTCGATTGGCTTGGTCGCGATTTCGATGGTGTCATCATCTTCGACGAGGCGCACGCCATGGCCAATGCCGCAGGCGGCAAGGGCGCGCGCGGCGATGTCTCAGCCTCGCAGCAGGGCCGGGCGGGCCTGCGGTTGCAACATGCCCTGCCCAATGCCCGCATCGTCTATGTCTCGGCGACGGGTGCCACCACAGTGCAGAACCTTGCCTATGCGCAGCGCCTCGGCCTGTGGGGCGGCGAAGACTTCCCTTTCGCCTCACGCGCAGATTTCGTGGCCGCGATTGAGGATGGCGGCGTTGCAGCCATGGAAGTGCTGGCCCGCGATCTGAAGGCGCTTGGCCTTTACGCTGCCCGTTCCTTGTCATTCGACGGTGTCGAATATGACCTGCTTGAGCATCAACTGACCCCTGAGCAGGTGCGGATCTACGATTCCTATGCCGGGGCGTTTCAGGTCATTCACGCCCATCTCGATGCGGCGCTCGAAGCATCGGGCGTAACCAGTGCATCCCATGGGACCTTGAACGCACAGGCCCGGTCGGCAGCGCGATCAGCGTTCGAAAGCGCCAAACAGCGTTTCTTCAACCACCTGATCACCGCGATGCAGACGCCGAGCACCATCCAGGCGATGCAGGGCGATCTTGAGGCTGGCCAAGCCTGTGTCGTGCAAATCGTATCGACGGGCGAAGCGCTGCAGGAGCGCCGTCTTGCAGAAATCCCGACCGACGAATGGGATGATGTGTCCGTGGACATCACGCCGCGTGAATATGTGCTCGAGTATCTCGCGCACAGTTTTCCGGTGCAGCTCTATGAGCCTTTTACCGACAGCGAGGGCAATCTCGCCTCGCGGCCTGCCTTTAATGCCGACGGCAACCCAATTCTCAACCGCGAAGCCTGCCGTGCGAGGGATGCCATGCTTGAGCGGCTTGCCGCCTTGCCCCCAGTGCCCGGCGCGCTTGACCAGATTGTCCAGCATTTCGGGAGCGATGCGGTTGCCGAGGTGACCGGACGTTCCCGTCGTATCGTTCCCCGTGCCAACAGCGATGGTTCGGCCCGCTTTGCTGTCGAAAATCGGCCAGCCTCTGCCAACATCGCTGAAACCCATGCGTTCATGGATGACAAGAAGCATATCCTCGTCTTTTCCGAGGCAGGCGGCACGGGCAGGTCCTACCACGCCGACCTTGGCGTGAAGAACCAGCGCCGCCGCGTCCATTATCTGCTCGAAGCGGGCTGGAAGGCCGATACCGCCATTCAGGGCTTTGGCCGCACCAACCGCACCAATCAGAAGCAGCCACCGCTGTTCCGCCCGGTATCGACCGATGTGAAAGCGCAGAAGCGCTTCATCTCGACGATTGCGCGGCGGCTCGACAGTCTGGGGGCGATCACGCGCGGCCAGCGGCAAACCGGCGGCCAGAACATGTTCAGCGCCAGCGACAATCTGGAATCCTTCTATGCCCGCGATGCCCTGCGTCAGCTTTACCAATTGCTGGTGCGCGGCAAGGTTGACGGATGTTCGCTCGGACAATTTGAAACGGCCACCGGCCTGTCGCTGCTCGACAGTGACGGCGGGCTGAAGGACGAGCTTCCGCCCATCACGACCTTCCTGAACCGGATGCTGGCGCTCACCATTGCCATGCAGAACATCCTGTTCGAGGCCTTCGAGGGTCTGCTGACGGCCCGGGTCGAAGGCGCAATTGCCAGCGGGACCTATGAAATGGGCCTTGAAACCCTGCGCGCCGAAAGCTTCTCGGTCTCCGACCGCAAGACCATCTACACCCATCCCGGCACCGGAGCAGTGACCCACCTTCTGACCATCGAGCGCAAAGACCGCATCGAACCGGTTACGCTCGACAGGGCACTGGCCATGACTTATGACCGCGATGCCGAGCTGGTGATCAACAGCCGGTCGAGCCGCGCGGCAGTCAAATTGCGCGCGCGCAGCCTGATCGACGATGATGGCGGCATTCACCCGCGCATCCGCCTCGTCCGGCCTTTGGAGGCGACCAATATCCTCGCCGAGGTGTTCGCGACCAGCCACTGGGAGCTGGTGGACCGTGACCGGTTCAGCGAAACCTGGAGTGCAGAAATCGGCGAGCTGCCAGAGTTTGAAACCTCGACACTGCATATGGTTTCAGGCCTGCTGCTGCCAATCTGGCGGCGTCTCCCCAATGAATCGACCCGCGTCTACCGCCTGCAAACCGATGCTGGCGAGCGCGTCATCGGCCGCAAGGTTTCGCCCGCCTGGGTTGCCACGGTGACCGAGCAGGACACGGCGTCCATCGTGCCCGCCGATGCATGGGCGATGCTGAGTGCCGGAGATGCCAAGCTGCATCTGGCCGAAGATCAGACGCTCGCCCGGGTGCGGGCCATGAACGACTGGCGGATTGAACTCACTGGCTTCAACGACCTTGGGATCGAGCGATTGAAGGCAATGGGCTTGATCTCCGAGATCGTCTCGTGGAAACTCAAGCTCTACATACCGACAGGGGCTGTCGGGGTGGATGTGCTCGCCAAGCTGCTGGACCGGTTTCCGATCCAGCGGATTGCGGCACGCAAAGCCGCCTGAAGGAGCCCCGCATGGACAGTCCCGCCACCGATATCGCCCGCCGTCTTGCCGCCTCAGCCGAGGCTGTCTGCCGCCGCTACCTGTCCAATGGCCGCCGTGAAGGCCGCTACTGGCTGGTCGGCGATGTCCATAATTCGCCGGGCCGCAGCCTCTACGTCCGGTTGTCGGCAACGGCGGAGAGCCGGGGAGGCGCAGGCAAGTGGACCGACGCCCAAAGCGGCGACCATGGCGATCTTCTCGACATCATCGCCGCAAGTTGCGCCCACCGAACCATGCGCGAGACGCTCGACGAAGCCCGCATGTTCCTGAGCCTGCCACCAACAACGGAGATTAAGCCACGCAACCCGCCCATTCGCAAAGCACCGAGCGGCACGCCGGAAGCGGCACGGCGCTTATGGGCAGCGTCAAAGCCAATCAGAAACAGCATTGCGGCCCGTTATCTTGAGCGGCGGTCGATCACCGATCTGTCCGGCATCGATCAGCTACGCTTCCATCCGCGCTGCTATTATCGGGCCACCGAAGATGACGCCCCCGGTATGCGCGAGGCATGGCCCGCCATGATCGCTGCGGTCACCGATAATGACGGCGTTATCACAGGCGTCCACCGCACCTGGCTCGATCCTCAGTCATGCGACAAAGCCGCTATCGCTTGTCCACGGCGCGCCATGGGGCATTTGCTCGGCTCTGGGGTCCGGTCCGGCCAGGCGGGCCGTGTCATGGTGGCTGGTGAAGGCATCGAAACCATTCTGTCGTTGCGACAGGTGATGCCATCTATGCCCATGATCGCCGGGCTTTCAGCCGCCCATCTCGCCGCCATCCACTTTCCCGCCGACCTGCGCTGCCTCTGTGTTGCACGCGATAATGATCCTGCCGGGACGTCGGCATTGTCGACCTTGGCCGCGCGCTGTGAGCCCTTGGGCATTACCGTCATGCCGCTTGAACCCCGGCTCGAAGATTTCAACAGCGACCTTGCCGCCTACGGGCTGGAGCGCTTAGGTGCGGCTATCCGGGTGCAGCTCAGTGCCGCTGATGCCGTGCAGTTTCTCAGGCGATGAGCGAAGCTGGCCGGTAAGCGGGGATTGTATGGGGCAGTGGGGCGCATGGCTACCTCTCCCGGTCCTTGAAGGTCGCCGCGCCCTCGGCCTTCGGGAGTGGGCGAGTGCGGCAGCGGGCACGGGCACCGCAATGGCTGCGCTGTGGCTATTCTCCGCCGGGGCTGCGCCCCTTTGCATCGCGAAACAAAATAGCCTGACTTCGCCATCCTCCGCTGGCGCTCCGGCCGCGCGGTTCCGCGCGGTGCAGGCCCGAGCCCGCTGCCGCCGGTCGTCGCCACGAAGGCCGCGAGAGGCGCGGCTCAGGACACGGAGACCATCATGGCAAGCGCCCACGATCTTCCCTTTGAAGACACCACCCCCGAACTCGGCTCAACCGCCTATCTTCTCCAGGAAATGCAACTCTACGGCCACCGGCCCTTCGAAGACGAACCCGATCCTAGGCCGCTCCCTGATGCCCGGCTTGCAGGCGGCGCGGTCGCCGACATGTTCGATGGCCTGGTTTCAGCTTTGATTGACACCCGCATTGAGCCGGATCTCGAAGATCTGCTCTGGAACGTCGTCAACATCTTCCACCGCGCCGGTGAGCGGGTCGAACGCGATCTCGACGACAATGAACAGGCCCAAAAACGGCTCCAGCGTGAACAGGATGGCAGCGAGGTCCGTTCGGTCGAACTTGAGCGCCGGATCGCCGAGGGCATCTCACTCATCGAACGCCGCGACACGATGGAATTCTTCCGCGAAGCAGCCGCCGATCAATTCCGCATCCACGCCCGCAAGGCCTGGTCTCCGCGCTCCGGATCACGCGTCAACCGCAAGGCCATGACCTCGGCCATAATCGACAGCCGCGATTTTCTCGACAAGCGCGCAAGGGAGAATGCCCGCGTGCTACTGCCCGAAGGCACCCGCATCGCCTTCACCGGTGGCCCCGACTGCAACGATCACGCCGCGATCTGGGATGTCCTCGACCGGGTTCATGCCCGACATGCCGACATGGTCCTGCTTCATGGTGCGACACCGACCGGTGCGGAGCGTGCCGCCGCCTGCTGGGCCGACACACGCCGCGTGCCGCAGGTCGCCTTCCGTCCCGACTGGAACCGGCACAAGAAAGCCGCTCCGTTTAAGCGCAACGACCGTATACTCGAAGCCTTGCCGGTGGGCTTGGTCATCTTTCCCGGCACCGGCATCCAGGACAATCTGGCAGACAAGGCCCGCAAGATGGGCATTCCGCTCTGGGATTTTCGGAAGCTATTCGGTTCTCCGATGCGCGAAAGCTGAGAGGTTCAAGGTCAGGCCTTGCAGCAATCGCATT
>Ga0163144_10010406_pt1 | contig 19831 bp, 15 predicted proteins | sample OliLak19BULKMAT1_FD_123175 | JGI IMG/M metagenome (GOLD analysis project Ga0163144, IMG submission 123175) | Freshwater microbial mat bacterial communities from Lake Vanda, McMurdo Dry Valleys, Antarctica - Oligotrophic Lake LV.19.BULKMAT1 | ecosystem: Environmental > Aquatic > Freshwater >... | reverse complement strand
GCCGGCCTGGCGACCTTGACGCATACGCCGAGCCCGATGGGGTTTTTGAATGAGATCCTTGGCCGGCCGGCGAACGAGCGCCCGTTCCTCAATCTGGTGGTGGGCTATCCGGCTGATGGGGTCGAAGTCCCGGCGATCCGTCGGAAGTCTCTGGAGGAGATCGCGGTCTTTCTTTGAGCGCAGCCCAGCCCACCGTCACCTCTGCGCCCTCGGGCGACGGCGGCACTTGTTCGTTGCGCGCGGCTGATTGATGCTCAGGATCATGAAGCGACGAGCTGCGGCTCAGCGGACGATGGCGCCGCCTCGCGCGATGCTTTGCGTGCCGGCGGTCGCTTCACCACGCCGCGAGCGGCCGGCTGCAGGTGCGTCTCGCGGTTCTCCCAGTCACGTGTCTTGAAGCCCTTTGCGGCGTCGCCGATTTTTGCCGCCTGCGCCCGCAGCTCCTCGGCGCCGGACGCGCCCTCCTCGGCACCAGCTGCCACCGATTGGGCGAGCGCATTGAGTTCGCTCATGCTGCCGCCGATGTCGCGTACCTGATCGCGCTGTGCGGTGATCTCCGTCGTCATGCTCGCCGCCGTTTCGTCCACACGCTCGACCGCCGTCGCGATGGCCGCCAGCACTCGCTGCACGTCGTCGCGCAGCATCACGCCCTGATCCGCGTCCAGCACGGCGGCCTCGATCATGGCGCTCGTGGTGCGTGCGGCTTCGGCGCTGCGCAATGCCAGTGCGCGAACCTCTCCGGCGACCACCGCGAATCCGCGGCCGGCGTCACCAGCGCGCGCCGCCTCGACAGCCGCATTCAACGCCAGCAGGTTTGTCTGAAACGCAATCGCGTCGATGGTCTTGACGACCTTGCTGGTGGCATCACTCGATTCCTTGATACGCGAGATGGCCTCACCGAGCTGCTGCACGACTCTGGTGCCGTCTTCCACGTTTGTGCGCGCCATGGTCGCAAGCGTGGTGACCTGGGCCGCACTCTGTGCGACACGGTCCGCGGTCTGCGACAAGTCTCGTGTGGCATGATCGACGGATTCGATGGCAGCAGCCTGCCGCTGCGCATTATGGGCGAGCGTCTCGCTGGTGGCGGCAATGTGCACCGAGGCATCGGCCACCTGACTCACCGACTGGCACACCTGTCGCATGGCGACAGAGAGCTGCTCGGCGGCGATATTCACGGAGCAGGCGATACTCGCATAGTCTCCCTGATACTCGCCTCGCACGCGGACTTCGAGGTCACGGTTTGCCATGCCTTCGAGCGCGATGCGGGACTCCGTCAGCGGCCGTTCGATGGCGTCGAGCATGCGATTCAGTTCTTGCACCAGATCGCGGAACTCTCCCTCGAACTCGTTCGGATCGGCGCGCACCGTCAGTACCCCCGCGACCGCGGCATCGGCCATCTGCCGGCTGGTCTGCACCAGCGCTCGCATGGTCTCCTGGACCAGCGCGACCGCCACGCCGGTACCGCGGGACGCAGTGATCATGCCGTCGAGGCTTCCAGCCATTGCGCCGAGCTCATCGGCGCTTTCGATGGAAAGCAACGGAATGTTGTCGTCGATCGACCCTTCGAATTGTCCGCAAGACAGTCGGTTGAGTACCTCCTGCATCGAGACCATGAGCTGTGACTCCACCTGCCGGGCCCGATTCGTGACACGAAGCGACACGCGGAGCACATTGCGAATCGTCTGGGTTGCAGCGGCGATCGAGACGAGTAGGACGGCGATGCTGATGACCAGCACGAGAAGCAGCGTCGTCAGCGCCGCGCTCGAGGCTCGCTGGGCGCGTAATGCGACGGTGTCGGTCAGTGCGAGTTCAAGTTTGCGCTGGCGCTCGATCACAGTGGTGGTGGCGGTGAACCACTCCGACGCACTGGCGGCGATCGGGGTGCCGGCGGAGGCGCTCTCAGCCAGTCCGCGAATCGTCAGAATTCGCCGTGCTTCCGGGATGCTTGCGATCGCGGCGACTTCGGTTGCGACCTGACCGCTGGTTTCGTGGCGCAGTACGTCGAGCGCGATCTGCTGTCCGGCCACCGTGGTGACCCAGTTCCGGTACAAGGAGGCGTTCGCAAAGGCGCCGCTCGTCAGCACGGCGTTCAGCGTCCCGCGCTCGCGCGCCGACCATTCCTTCAGCTGACCGACCGCGTCGATCTGTCGCAGCGCAGTACGCGCCTCGCCGTCGGTGACATCGGCCGCGTATTCGAGCAGACCATCCATGATGCGCGCGACACTGGCAGAGTAGCGCGTGAGCACCTGTTCGGCGGACACCTGGCGCGCATCGACCGAAGCGCGCGCGAGTGCGACGCTGTCGATTGCGCTCTCGATGCTGCCTGCCGTTGTCGCGAGCGACGGAATACGTGTCGTCGCCATTACCGCACGGTACTGGTCGCGCAGACTGTCGGCGCGTTGCCGCTGGAGGGAGAGCTCGACGGCGAACTTTGTCCCGCCGCTGGCGATGTAGGATGCAGAGAGACCGCGCTCGGTCTGGAGCGCATGAATGAGCCCGGTCGTAGCGCCTGTCAGAGTCGCAATGCCTTCGAGCCGCTTGCCCTGCGTCCAGCGCGCGTACTGCGTTAGGAGCACGACGGTCGCAAAAACAATGGCGATCAGGAGAGGAAGTCCCGATGCAACAATCAGTTTTCCTCGGAGTCCGGAAAAGAAGGTGCGCATTCGGTTGTTGCCAGCTGGAAGGGTCGGTGCACCGCGATCGCGCGGGTCGTCCCATCGCAATGTCGGCACGCGCAGAGTGCAACTTGACACTAATAGCATTGGATATGGCTCACCTTGTCCCGTTTCCGGGTCGGCCTACCCCGCCCGCACGCCCGGTCGGTACCGCGATCAACGCACCGAGGATCCGACCGGATGTGCGGCGAGAAACTCCAGCATCCGCGCACGAACGGCCGCGGCCTGCTCCATATGCGGCAGATGCCCGGCCGAATCGACCACGAAGTACTCGATGCCGGGAATACCGTTCCGGACCACACTGGAGTGCGTGATACTCACCGTTGAATCCTGCAGGCCCCAGATGAGGAGCACCGGGACGCGCGTCGCACCGACGGCCGCGTAATGGGCGGGGTAGTTGGTGCGCGACGACGTGATCGCCGATCGACGGAGTGCGCGTCCGAACCCCCGGTACCGCATTTGTGGCCGGTAGCGATCCACCCAGTCCGGCCAGCGGTCGGGGTGCAGGAAGTCTGACAGCTGACCGTCGGCCGCCTTCGGCGCCTGCATCACCTGCCAGAACCAGGCGCCTGCCACGGGTGTCGTCAGAATGGCCGGGAGTCTGGAGGAGACGGCGGCCGGATCGATCAGCGTCAAGGTACGGACGCGCGTCGGGTGCGTCGCGGTGAAGTGCCCTGTGACGTAGCCACCGTACGAGAGGCCCATCAGGTCCACCGGACCGCGAACGCGCAGCGAATCGAGCAGCTCCGAGAGCTGGCGATCGTACAGCGTACCATCGTAGGGCACATCCGGTCGATCGGAGAGCCCGCGGCCGAAGACATCGTACCGGATGACGCGGTATCCCGCCGCCGCCAGTGCCACGCTGGTCGAGTCCCAGATGTAGTACGGCACGGAGAATCCGTGCACGAGGACTGCCACACGGCCGGAGTCAGGACCGCTGGTGTCGTAGTGGGTCACGCCGTCGGTGAGGCTGACAAAGCGACCGGGGGCACCGCGGCGTGCGGCGTCATCCAGCGCCGCCATCTCGGGATTGCGCAGGCCGTAGATGCCCGCCGCTCCGGCCACGAGAAGCAGCACCAGCACCAGCAGGGCGCGCGCAATTCGGAGCATCGGATCAGTCGGCGAAATGGAGGGTGGCAACGCGGCGCGTGCGACGGGCCGGGAGGGGCATGGTGGCGCGCTCCGCGTAACTTACCTGGCGGTTCGGAACTGGCCCTGCCACCTGTGGATGGTATGCGATGTCGAGTGACACTCCCGGGAGTGACGAGGCGCGGGAGCGGCGGCTCGACGCGCTCTGCGTCGAGGGCTGGGCGCTGTTCGACGAGTTCGATCGGCGTGTGCGCGACCGTGAGTTCCATCCATTCGTCGCGGCCGACTACGAGCTGGTACGGGCCGCGCTGGTCCGGTTCCGGTCACCCGGCGCCCGGTTCCTCGAATGGGGCTCCGCCACTGGCGTGATCACGATCATGGCCGACCTGCTCGGATTCGAGGCGTTCGGAATCGAGCTTGACGCGAGCCTCGTCCGACAAGCCGAGCGACTGGCCGCAGGATTCGCCTCGCGTGCGCGCTTCGTGACCGGAAGCTTTCTGCCGGCGGGATACAAGTGGCGGTCGCCGGTCGCCAACGAGTTTTCCGCCACCACGGGCGAAGGGGCATCGGGGTATCTCGAGCTGGGCATGGCCCTCGACGATTTTGACGTCGTCTTCGGCTATCCCTGGAGCGGCGAGGCGCCGATGATGCTCGATCTGATGCGACAGTTCGGTCGCTCGGATGCACTGCTGCTGATGCATGACACGACCGCCGGCGTGCAAGCGTACCGTCGGGGAAAGAAGATCACCGCGTCTTCGTAGCACGGCGCGACTATCCACACGATGGCGTCAGCCTGCGTCCGCGGCCAACACCGCGTTCAGCAGCACATCCGCGCCACGCACGATGTCCCCCGGCCTCGAGAACTCCCGCGGCGAATGACTGATGCCGCCCACGCTCGGGATGAAGATCATCCCCATCGGTGCGATCCGGGAGATTTCCTGCGCGTCGTGGCCGGCTCCGCTCGGCATCCGCATGTGGCTGAGCCCCAGGCCGATCGTGCTCGTCGTGATGTATTGCATCACTCGCGGGTCGGCGATGGCGGGTTCGCTGTTGACCAGGGAACGAAACACGAAGGTCGTACTTGTGGCCGACCCGATCTCGCGTCCGAGTGTCTCGAACGAGGCATTGAACTTCACCAGCGTCGCTTCGTCGAGATCGCGCAGGTCGATGGTCATCACGACCTCGGCGGCGATGATGTTGGCGGTGTTCGGTGACGCGACCATGCGCCCAACCGTCGCCACCTGGCGCCCGGGCACCGCGCGAATCGCATCGTGGATGGCGACGGTGAATTTCGCTGCCGCGAGCAGTGCATCCTGCCGTTGATCCATCGGTGTGGCACCGGCGTGATTCGCCGCACCGCTGATCGTGACCTCGATCCATCGCAGCCCGACGATGCCTTCGACGACGCCGATCTGCATTCCCGCCTTCTCCAGAATGCCACCCTGCTCGATGTGCAGTTCGATGTAGCAGGCGATCTCGCCCCGTTGTTTCACGGCGGTCGCCAGCTGTGCGACGCTCCCCCCTGTGAGTCCGATGCCTTCGCGGATCGTGCTGCCGGAACGCGCAGTCTGGTCGAGGTCCGCGTCCGTCAGCGCGCCGATCGCCAGCTTGCTGCCGATGGTGCCCCCTTCCTCGTTCTGCCAGATGACGACATCGAGGGGGTGCCGCAGGCGGATCCGAGTTTCGAGAAGGGTGCGTCCGACCTCGATGGCGCCAAAGCTGCCGACGGGACCGTCAAAATTCCCTCCATTTGTAACGGAATCGACGTGAGATCCGATGAGGATCGTTGGGAGCGACCCCTTCGTGCCGGCAATGCGCGCGAAGATGTTGCCACCGGCATCGATCCGGGGTGTCAGCCCAGCCTGTCGCATCAGGTCCAGCGTGAAGGCGCGTCCGGCGAGATCGGCCTCCGAGTACGCCACCCGATTGATCCCGTCGCGCGTGCGGCCAATCGAATCGAAAGCCGTCAGCCAGGCAGTGAGTCGTGCGCCGTTGACGTGCCGGCTGGTGTGCCGGCTGGTGTGCCGCGGTGCCCGGGCCGCGAGCGGCAACGCCGCCAGAGCCGCGCTCTGGTGCAGAAAGTCACGTCGATTCATCGCAGGAGGGAGGCGAAGGTGAGGCAGGGCTATCTCCGAAGGTGTGCGCTCCGCGTTCGCGGCAGCCCACGACAATCCAAAGGATACCGGTAGCGTCAAAGGGTGCACCTCGCCATTCTAGCTCTGGTCATTCTTCATTTCCCCACAACACTCATGTCAACCGATCGCGAGTCGTCCATGTCGCCGCGCCTGGGCCGGGTTTCCGTCGCGCACGATGCGCCGGCGGGGCTCGTCGTCTTCCTGGTCGCGCTGCCGCTCTGCCTGGGGATTGCCCTTGCGTCGGGCGCGCCACTGTTCTCCGGCGTGATCTCCGGCATCATCGGCGGGCTGATCGTCTCGCTGCTCTCCGGCTCGTCGGTCAGTGTGAGTGGGCCAGCGGCCGGTTTGGCCGTAATCGTCGCGACGGCAATTCAGTCGCTGGGATCGTTTCCGGCATTCCTGCTGGCGGTGCTGGTGGCCGGTGTGGCACAGGTGACGTTCGGTGTGCTGCGCGCCGGGCGTATCGCGAACTACGTGCCGAACGCTGTCATCAAGGGTATGCTCGCGGCCATCGGGGTCGTCATCATCCTCAAGCAGATTCCGCATGCGCTTGGTCGCGACAAGGGCTACGAGGGCGACTTCGACTTCTTCCGCTCGGCGGACGGTGCGTCGACGACACTCTCGGATATCGCGGACGCCGTGGTGTCGGTGAATGGGGAGGCGATCGTCATTTCGATCGTTTCGCTGGCCATTTTGCTGGCGTGGGAATCGTCGTGGGTAAAATCGCGAAAATCGCTGGCGATGGTCCCTGGGGCACTCATTGTCGTGGCGGTCGGCATCACGCTCAACGAGCTCTTTCGTACCTTCTCGCCAGACTTCTTCTTGCGGGCGGAGGACGGGCATCTGGTGACGCTGCCAGCCGGCGGCCCGGCGGAGTTGCTGGCGCAACTTGCCAGTCCGGACTGGTCGCGATGGAACGACCGCCGCATCTACTCGACCGGACTGACGCTCGCGATCGTTGCCAGCATCGAATCACTGCTCTCGCTCGAAGCCTCGGACAAGCTGGACCCGCAGCGCCGGATTTCCGATCCGGACCGTGAACTGATGGCACAGGGCGTGGGGAACATCGCGGCCGGCCTGCTGGGCGGCCTGCCGGTGACCGCCGTGATCGTGCGCAGTTCAGCCAACGTCTACGCGGGCGCCAAGACGCGGTGGTCGGCATTCATTCACGGCCTGCTGCTGCTGGTCTGCGTGGTCGCGATACCCGGTCTGCTGAATCGCATTCCGTTGGCCAGCCTTGCAGCCGTCCTGCTGATGGTCGGCTACAAGCTCACCAAGCCGGCGCTGTACCGGGATTCATGGAAGGCGGGCCTCGATCAGTTCCTCCCGTTCATCGTGACGGTCGTTGCGATCGTCTTCACCGACCTGTTGCTCGGCGTGCTGATCGGTGTCGTCTTCGGCGTGATTTTCGTGATCCGGACCAATCATCATTCGGCGTTCACGCTGGTGAACCAGGAGTCGATGTACCTGCTGCGGTTCAACAAGGATGCATCGTTCGTCAACAAGTCCGAGTTGAAGACCAAGCTGGCATCGCTTCCGGCGCAGTCGAGCCTGATCGTCGATGGGACGCGGGCCATCTTCATCGACAACGATCTGTACGACGTGATCAGCGACTTCACTGAAGGCGCCCGCCACCGTCAGATCTCCGTCGAATTCAAGCAATTCCACGATAAGTCGCAAAACTATCGCAAGCGGAGACGGACGAATGGAGTCGTATAAGAAGCTGCTCCTGGCCAACAAGGCATGGGTGCAGGACAAGCTCAACGTCCGTGAAGACTACTTCCGCCGTATGGCCGACGACCAGAAGCCCGAGTTTCTCTGGATCGGCTGCTCCGACAGCCGCGTGCCTGCCGAGGACGTGACCGGCACCGAACCTGGCGAGCTGTTCGTGCACCGCAACATTGCAAATCAGGTCATCCACACTGATTTCAATATGTTGAGCGTTCTGCAGTATGCGGTCGAGGTGCTCAAGGTAAAGCATATCATCGTATGCGGTCACTACGGGTGCGGGGGCGTGAAAAGTGCGCTCTCGCACAAGCACCTCGGCCTCATCAACAAGTGGCTGCGCAGCATCAAGGACGTGTACCGCATCCATCGCCACGAGCTCGATGGCGTGGCCGACCCGGAACGGCGCCTGCGCCGGCTGGTTGAGCTGAATGTGCAGGAGCAGGTCTGGAAGCTGGCCGAAACCTCATTCGTGCAGCACGCATGGCAGACGCACCACGACATCCATCTGCACGGCTGGGTATATGACCTTCACACGGGGTATATCAACGACCTGCTGATGCTCCCGCCGGGCACGCACATCGACGACATTTATCAGATGCAGTTTGACGACGTCAAGCCCGACTAGTGGGCGGTGGCGTCTGATCGAGCCCGGTGCACTGCACCTTCCCACAGTCTCTTCGTCCTGTGCGCGTCAACGTTCTGGCCCGTCGCATCCACTATTGGGTGGCGCTTGCGATCGCCGTCCCCGTCGCCGTGATCTTCGGCACCGGCATGCTGTTGCAGGTCAAGAAGCAGTGGAACTGGGTGCAGCCCAGTGAGATCCGCGGCACCGGCACCGTCCCCGCCATCAGCCTCGAGCAGATCCTGTTGTCTGTCCGCTCGGTGCCGTCACTGCAGGTCTCGGGCTGGGACGACATCAAGCGAATTGACCTTCGCGCGGACCGCGGGCTCGCCAAGGTGACGGTGAAGGGGAACTGGGAGGTGCAGGTGGATCTCGGCACCGGTGCGGTACTGCAGTCGCGATACCGCCGGTCCGACCTCCTCGAGTCGCTCCACGATGGGTCATTCTTTCTTGGTGATCTCACCAAACTGGGTGTGTTTCTCCCCAGCGGGATCGCGCTCTGTCTGATGTGGCTCACGGGGCTGTGGATGTTCTGGTTGCCATTCTCCGTTCGGCGCAAGCGCCGGCGAACACACGCCGCGCTCCTGAAGCGAGATGCTTCGTCCGCGCAGGGCTGACGGCCGAGTCGGCCCGAGAAGCTCTCAGGACGCAGCCGCAGAATGGATGGAATGACGATGTCATGCCGCTTCCTTGTGACCATCGTCGGACAGCGGATCGCCTCCATTGCGTGTCCGATGCGAGAATCGATCGGTACGGCCGCTCACGCGTTACTGGAGTACTGAGGATGATCACCTCCCGCCGATCCTTCCTCACCACGACCGGGACGATACTCGCCACCGTCGCGGAACTGCGTCATCTCACCGTGTTCGGGAAGCGGCCGGCGGCTGATCTCATCCTCCGTGGCGGCACCGTCTTCGACGGCACTGGAACTGACGGTCGCGAGGCCGACGTTGCGATCACCGCCGATCGCATCACGGCGGTGGGTCCTGCGCTGACGCAGTCGGCCAGGACCGAGATCGATGTGCGCGGTCTGGCCGTCGCGCCTGGCTTCATCGATATCCACTCCCATGGCGATTCGTCGCTGGCGGCCGATCCAAGAGCCGAGTCGGTGATCCGGCAGGGGATCACGACGATCGTCGCCGGCGCCGATGGCAGTTCACGCGCCACGGGCACCGCTGCCAACGGATTTGCCGCGCTGTTCGGGAGGCTCGACCGCCTCCGACCCGGTGTCAATGTGGCCTCGATGATCGGACTCGGGAGCGTGCGCGGCGAGGCCATCGGAAACACCGACCGATCGGCGACGGTGGCGGAACTGCGGGTAATGGTGGCGATGGTGGAGCGTGCGCTGCAGGACGGTGCCTGTGGTGCCAGCTCTGGGCTCGAATACACCCCCGGTGCATTCGCGCGACCGGACGAACTGATCGCGCTCTGCAAGCCGCTCGCGTCACGCGGATTGCCCTACGCCACACACATGCGCAACGAGGATGACCGCTTGCTGGACGCAATCGCCGAGTCGATCGCGGTGGCACGTGGCGCGGGCTGCGGCTTGCAGATATCGCACCTCAAAACGCAGGGCCCGCGCAACTGGAGCAGGCTGCAGGCGGCATTCGATCAGATCGAGACGGCACGCCGGGATGGTGTCGATGTCGCCTTCGATCGGTATCCGTATCTCGCCTATGCGACCGGTCTCACCAACCTCTTCCCCGTCTGGAGCCGCGACGGCGGAACGACCGCCTTCCTGTCCAGACTCCGCGGGCAAGGTACCGCCAACCGGATCGAGGCGGAAACGCTGGCAAAGGTCGATCTGATCGGCGGCTGGGACAACGTGCAGATCACCAGCGTGTCGTCGCCCACGGACCGCGAGGTGCAGGGCAAGCGCCTCGGCACATGGGCGCGGGGTGTCGGCGTGGAGCCGTACCAGGCGACCATCGCATTGCTCGAACGCAATCGCGGTCGCGTCGACATGGCGGGCTTTGCGATGAGCGAAGAGAACCTCGAACGGATTCTGGCGCATCCACTCGGCATGGTCTGCACTGACGGCGGCGCGTTTGCGCTCGAGGGCCCCACGCGACGCGGCAGTCCGCATCCGCGTGGCGCCGGAAGCTTTCCGCGCGTGCTGGGGCGCTATGTTCGCGAGCGCAGGATTCTCACGCTCGCCGAGGCCATCCGGAAGATGACATCGGTGCCCGCTGATCGGGTCCGACTCTTCGATCGTGGTCGACTCCTACCTGGTAACGCGGCGGACGTCGTGGTCTTCGATCCAACCCGGATTGCGGATACGGCGACCTTTGAACGGCCATTCCAGTATCCGAGGGGAATCTCGCTCGTGATCGTGAATGGAACTGTCACGCTGCGAGACGGGCAGCGGAGCCGCGCACACGCCGGACGGAGTCTGCGGAGCAATCCGGTTGCGGGTCGGTGACGTGGCGCTGGCATGCGCCGACACGTCACGCTCGTTTTCCTCATCGCCGTCACGGCCCGATCTGCCATGGCGCAGGCGGTCTCAACCTCGGGCGTCGAGCGCGACCTCGGCGCGGTGCTTTCCAGATGAGTATGGTGAGCACACACTCAGCTGGCGCCTCCGACGATGATGCTTGCGCTGCGCCGGACGACGTCAGCGTCCTTCTTGCTGCTACGGCTTGCCGCCCGTCATCAGCACGCCGTCAACGGATCCGAAGTCGTCGGCGGCCGAGGCCAGATTACTCGGCTGCTGCCACGGCCCATCGTTCAGGCGAACGGCCACGCGCCAGGTGCCCGCGCGTGGCGCGGTGCCACACTCGAACCGATGCCGCGCGCTGGGCCGACACTCGCGCGCTTGCCAGTCGGTGAAGTCACCGCGAAGCGAGGCGCGTGCCGCCGTCGAATTCTCTGCGTCCAGCATCAGGACACCGTTGACAATCATCAGCGACGGGCCGCTCCGGCGCGCTGGCGCCGGTCGACGCAGCAACTGTGCGCCGCTCAGCCGCATGCCCAGCAGTGCCGTGCGCCCCGATGGGATGCCGGCCCGCGCGTCGGGGAGCCGCTCTGCACCACCGACGAAGAGCGAAATTCCGCGCGACGTCTGGAACGTGAACGAGAGTTGTGGTCCGGCCCGGGTTCCGCTGACGCCGCGTTCCACCATCCGAAGCGCCAGTGACGCGTCGGTTCGCAGCCGACCGCGCTCCCAGATCATTCGCGGCGTGACGTCGAGCGTCTGAACCCCGAGCGTCACATCTGACGCTGACTCGAACCCAAGTTGCTGCCGCAGTGCCTCGGGTCGTCTGGCGTCGCTCAGCATGGCATCGGCGGCGAAGAGGAGCGACCCGCGGCTGTGCACCGCGCTCACGCCGAGCTCCATGTCACGCCAGCCGTCACCCGCGTAGCGCAGCTGTCCAGCGCGCGCACGCGCCATGACGGTTGTCGCATTCGAGCCACCGCGCCACTCCGCGCCGAGATCACCGTGAACGGTGGGAAGCAGCCCGCTGGTCTTGAGGAGCTGCCCGCTGCCGATCAGTCGGACGTTCCTGAAGGCCGGTGAGCGGATGTAGCCGCCTCCGAGGAACGATTTCCAGATCGGGGTGCCTGTCGCGAATACCGCGTCGCCACCAATCGTCATGTCGCGTGCGGTGAGCTGAGCGCCAGTCGAGAGATAGAATGCGGCGCCGCTGCGCACTAGTGGCTGCTCGATGGCAGCGGCGCCGGTCTCGATACTGCCACTGATGCGCGCGCGCTGCTGCGCGGCGAGTGAGCCCACGCTGAGCGCAGCGAAGACTGCCAGAGCCTGCAGGCGCACGATCATGATCGCGCGCGACATGTCAGGGCTTCGCGCCGGTATTGGTGATCCCTGGTCCTCTGTTCCCGTCGCCGGTCGCCCCGAGGCTGCTCGGCCCGAAGCCGCCGATCAGTCGCGTCATGCGATCGTTCAACGCCGCATCGGGTGACGCGCCGCTGGCCACGTCTCGGGCCAGATCGTCAGCAATGGCGAGCAGCGTACTCGACGCCACCTGCCGATCGATGAGCTGCCGCGCGGCGCGCATTGCCTGATCCTGCGTCACGCCGCGGCGCACCAGTCGGATGACGAACAGAAAGTACGGTTCGGCTGAACGCCGGCCGGCGGCCATCCGCAACGTGCGGAGTGACGGACCGGAGACGCCAACGGCGAGCGCCTCGGCACCGGCATGCAACTCGGGCCCGGACACCGCCGGCGCCAGGAGACGAGCGACCGAATCGACACGCGCCGCCAGCAGGGCGACCGCATCGGCGATCCGGGTTGGCGTGGCCCCTTTGGCGGCGCCTTCGGCGACCTTCGCGCGAAGCAAGTCAGTCGGCAGACCGCGGCGATCAAAATCGCGGATGATCACTTCGATGCGTTCCTGCGCGGTCCGGTCGCCGTCCGCGGCCGTGCCCTGGGCATCGACAGGCAGCGAGAACAGGATCAATGCGGCAAGTGCCGCCAGGCGCCGAGTCATGGTGCTTCACCGACCACGAGCTCCGAGCCGGTGACGCCGAAGTCGCGATCCTCGACCGCGTCACGAACGGGATCGCGCTGGAAGCGCAAACCATCCACCAGGAACGCGTACACATAGCGACCGGGAGGCAGCATCGTGGTCAGGCGCCAGCGCCCATCGCTCCCGCGCTCCATGCTGCTCACGTTTCGCGACCATTGATTGAAATCGCCCAGCACCTGCACCGAATGCGCAGTCGGCGCGTTCAGCTCGAAAACGATCGGGCGCGCTCCGGTAGCGATCACAGGAGTCATCGGCGTTGCCCCCGCAAACTCGGCGGCGGGGGCAGCGGCGACGACGGTGCCGTCGGAATCGGCGGGTGCAACTGACCGATTGGCACGTATCGCCGCCGCGCCGAGCACCACGATGGTGATCGCCGCCGCCGCCCGCAGCCAAAAGGCGTTGGTCTGGATCCGGGGTTCATTGGCAAGCACCGCGCGTGCCGCGACTCGCGTGACCGCGTCATGGTCCACCGCGGCAGTTTCACGCATGGCCGCCAGTGCGGCGTCGAGCCGGGAGTCCGGCGGCATCATCGAATCAGGCATCGAGGGTTTCCTCCGTCAGCAGTGCGCGTACCGCATCCATGGCGCGTTTCGCGCGCATCTTGCAGGCCGAGACGCCGACACCGGTCATCTCGGCAATCTCTTCGTAACTGAACCCTTCCACGTGATGCAGCAGGAAGGTCTCGCGCTGCATCGCCGGGAGCGTCGCCAGTGCGCGCTGGACGCGCGCCACGTCGCTGCGAGTCGAGGTCGCAATCAGCGGATCGAGCGTCTCGGCTCGCATCTGGTCATCGAGCGGTTGCGATCGCAGCTGCCACCGCCTGAGCTTCACACGCAGGCTGCGGCAGCAATTCGCCAGAATGGTGAAGTACCAGCTCTCGAATGATCGGCTCGCGTCGTACCGGGGCAGTGCGCGGTAGGTGCGGACCCAGGCATCCTGCACGATATCGTCGACGTCATCGCGACTGGCGCCGGTCATCTGCGCCGCAAAGCGGATCGCCCGGGGCTGCATCTGCTCCACCAGGGCCGTGAACGCCCCCGCTTCACCATCGCGCGCGCGCAGCGCCAGGACGTCGGCGGCGGCCGGCGCGGTCTCGGAGGTGGTTCGATCCAGGTGCAGGGTGCGAAGTGGCTGGGGCATTCGGCGGAAGACGGGGCAGAGGGCGGCGCTTCAAATACTCCACCTGCCGGGGTTTGGTCACCAGATGAGGAGCGCCGCCGAGTGCATCCCGTCGACCGCGCTGGAGAGCAGGGGCAACTCGCGTTGCCCGGTCTGCCATTTGAAGGTAACCTTGACCGGCTCTACCTCATCGGGCGGCGATTCGCGCCGTCGGTACCGGGGTCGTCGGCTCTGTTCGTCCGGAGGACGTGCATGACTGCTCATTTTGTTCGCCGTGCGTGGTGCGCCGTGGGAATGCTGATCGCAGCCCCGCTGGCGCTGAACGCACAAGCCGCTACGGGCACAATTCGTGGCAAGGTCACCGAGGCCTCGACAGGCCGCGGGCTGGCTGAGGCCCAGATACAGGTCGCCGGAACCCGGGTCGGGACGCTCAGCCAGGCCTCGGGTGAGTACGTCCTCACCGCCGTCCCAGTCGGCGCGCGGGTGGTGCAGATCCGCCGGATCGGGTTCCAACCGGTGAACAAGACCGTCCAGGTGGTCGCTGGCGCCACTGCCACGGTCGACGCGGCCTTGTCGGTCAGCGCGATCAACCTGTCGGAGGTGGTGGTGACGGGTTCCGCCTCGCCGACCGAAAAGCGTCGCGTTGGCACCAGCATCGCCACGGTCGACTCCACGGTCTTCACCAAGGCGCAGGCGGTGACGGTGGATCTGGCGCTGCAGGGCAAGATTGCCGGCGCGCAGATCTCGCAGAATTCCGGGGGCCCCGGTGGCGGCGGTATCTCGATTCGCCTCCGCGGCACCAACAGCTTCATCGCCGGTTCGGATCCGCTCTACATCGTCGATGGTGTGATCATCGACAACGGCTCGGCGCAGCTGACGGATCTGGGTGGCCGCGCGAATCCGCAGAATCGACTCGCCGATCTGAACCCGAACGACATCGAGCGGATCGAAGTGCTCCGCGGCGCCGCCGCCGGCGCGCTGTATGGATCGCGCGCCAACAACGGCGTCGTCCAGATCTTCACCAAGAAGGGTGTCGCCGGAAAGCCGCGTGTCACCTTCTCGACCCGCCTTGGCAGCAACGAACTGCGCGAACAGCAGCCGTTCAATTTTTATCAGAATGACATCAACGGATTGCCGATTGCCCGCTATAATCTGCAGGACGATATCTTCCGGCGCGCTCCCACCTACGAGCAGAACCTGACGCTCGAGGGCGGCAACGACGCCACGCGCTACTTCATCTCGCTGAATGCGCTGGAAGACCAGGGCATCATTCGCTCGACCGAAGCGCGCCGCCAGGGCGCCCGCATCAATGTGCAGCAACAGATCACGCCGAAGCTGCTGGCGAACGTGAGCACGAACCTGATCTCGTCGCGCAATCAGTTTCAGGCCTTCGGTGAGCAGAACGACTACGGCATCATGGGGTCGCTCTTCTTCGCACCGACGCAGACCGACTTCCGCCCGCGCAACGGCATCTATCCGCTGCCGCCGGCGCTCGGCACCAACCCGCTGCTGGCGATCGAGCGGATCAAGAATCCCCAGAGCATCAACCGGTTCATCGGCTCCGCCAAGTTGACCTATACGCCGACCGCGAAGCTGTTGCTCGACTACACCGCCGGCGTCGACAACTCGGCATTCGAGCAGGGGCAGTTCATCCCCCGTGGCGCGGTGCTCGGCACCGGGCCGCTCTCCACCGGTCAGTCGCAGTCGGTGTTCCAGAACACCCGCGTCCTGAACCAGGACGCCGTGGCGACCTACTCCTGGAATCCGGGCAGCAAGATCGAGTGGAAAACGACCGCGGGCCTGAACTACACGCAGCAGACGATCAACATCACCCAGTCGGGCGCGAACGGTCTGGCGCCGGTGGGTGAGCTGGTCAGCGCCGGATCGGTGCCGTTCGGAACGCAGCGCCGGTTGCAGCTGCGGACTCTGGGCTATTTCGGTGTGCAGCAGCTCGGGCTCTACGACAAGCTGTTTTTGAGTGCCGCATTGCGTCTCGATGCCTCATCGACCTTTGCGCCCGCGCAGCGGTGGCAGGCGTTCCCGAAGTTCGACGCGTCGTACGTCGCGCTCGAGAATCGACCCGGCCTCCTCAACAGCGTCCGCCTTCGCAGCGCGATCGGGTGGGCCGGCAGCCAGCCCGGTGCCGCCAACGCCTACTCGCAGTTCGTGACCTATTCGCAGTCGGCGTTCGGCGGTCGTCCTGGGTTCGTGAACGACGTCACGTTCGGCAACCCTGACCTGAAGAACGAACGCGCTCGTGAGTTCGAGGTCGGCACCGAAGTCGGCCTGCTCAGCGGTCGGGTGGGTGTGGAGGCGACCTACTACGATCGCCTCGTCTCCGACCTGCTGTTCTTCAAGCCGCTGCCCACCAGCACCGGCTTTTCGCGACAGTTCGCGCCCATCGGCACGATGTCCAACAAGGGCATCGAGCTGCTCGTGCGCGCGGTGCCGGTGGACCGCAAGAATCTGCGATGGGAATCGACCGTCACCTACACGCGTAACCGGAATCTGGTCGAGAGTCTGATCATCCCCGACTTCCAGTCGGCCGGTGGCTACCCCAATCGGATTCGTACCGGTGAACCCGCTGGTGTGTTCTACGGGTCGTACGCCGCGCGCAACTGCGTGACGGGTGCGCCGCTTCTCGATTCGCTTGGCCGTTATCGCCGCAGCAATCAGGCCGCCGACATGGGCGCCACCCTGGCGGCGCGTCAGGCACTGAGCGGTGGCACCTGCAACGATTCGTTGGTCAAGGTCATCGGCGATCCGAATCCCGATTGGCTCGGCTCGATCCTCAACGAATTCACGATCGGAAAGAAGTTGCGTGTTCGTGCACTCTTCGATGGCACCTTCGGGAATGAAATCCTGAACCTGTCGACGCGCGCGCAGAACGCTGGGGTGGCCAGCAACTCGAAGGAGTATGAGCGCGAACTGCTGCCGTACGGCGACCCACGCAAGCTGCCGCCGGGCTTCAACGCGCGGACGCAGGGCATCTTCGAGTACTGGATCGAGGACGGCAGCTTTGTGAAGCTGCGTGAACTCTCCGCCAGCTACACGCTGGATTGGAAGCCGGTCAAGCGCGTGTTCCGTGACGGCGTCGATCTCACCGTGTCGGGTCGAAACCTCTGGGTCTGGACCAGGTACTCCGGCTACGACCCCGAAGTGTCGGTATTCGGCACCAACGCCGGCGGACTGGGATCGGCGCAGACGACGGCCGCCGATCGCGGTATCGACTTCGGCGCCTATCCGATTCCGCGCGTCTGGTCTGTCAGTGCTCGGTTTACCTACTAATCAACGGAGACGCTCACCCATGCGCATTTTCAAGCGATGCGTGGTGGCAGTCGCCGCCATGTCGCTCGGCGCCTGCAATCTCGATCTGCAGAACCCGAATCAACCGACCGCCGATCAGGTGGTTTCGTCACCCGATGGCGTGATTGCACTCGCCACCGGCCTGCAGGCGCGCTTCGCCGCGTCGTACTTCAACTACGCCTACATGGCGGGTGTCATCACCGACGAGTTCGCGGCAACCGCGGCGGCGCTGGTGTCGATCAGTGATGCGGAGCAGGGCGCCGTCGCCCCAGGCACCGGGATCGCCGATAACGTCTTCAACTCGATCTATCGCACGGTGCGAACGGCGGACGAACTGCTCGCCGGTGCCGACCGTCTGTCCGGCTCGTTCGAGGCCGGGACGCGCAGCGGACTCAAGGCGCTCGCATTCACGCTCAAGGCGGAAGCGCTCGGCGAAGCGATTCAGAGCTACCAGCGGACGCCGATCAATACCTTCAATATCACGACGCCGATTTACGGGTCGCGCGCCGAGGCTTTGGTCGTGATTCGTGCGCTGCTGGACAGCGCCGCGGCAACCGTCGCCGGAACCCCACCGAGTGCGTTCTTCAACGCCTCGGTTCTCACGCCGGGCATCAGCCTGCCCAACATGATCCAGATCTACCGCGCCCGGTATGCGCGGATGGCTGGTGACGATGCGACGGCTCTTGCCGCCAGCAATCTGGTCGCACGGTCCGGCACGGCGGCGTTCTCCCAGTTGACGTACCCCGCGCCGGGGGTGAATCCGTTCTCCAACGTGACCGGTGGCACGAACGGTATCGCAGTGCGTCGCGGCTACCGCACCTCGATGTTGCCGGCCGATCAGCGATTCAACTACTTCGTCATCCCGTCGACGACGCTCACTGGACGTATCGGCACCACGCCGCTCGATCCGTTCAGCGTTCGGTACGCGACGGCGTCGTCGTCATTGCCGGTGTATTTCCCCGATGAAGCGCTGCTGATCAAGGCCGAGGCGCTTGCGAATCAGGGGAATCTGGCCGCGTCGCAGGCGGCGCTCGATTCCGTGCGCACCGATTGCACCGGCGGTCGTGGGCTGGATGATCCAAAGGCCTGTCTGCCCGCGCTGGTTGGATTGCTGACGCAGGCTCAGCTGTTGACCGAGACCTACGCCCAGCGCCGCCTCGAACTCCTCGGAACCGGTCTGCGCTGGGAGGATTCGCGCCGTCGCAGTGCGATGCGTGGCCCCGTCGCGGCACCCCAGCTGCCCGTCGATGCACAGCGCTGCTGGTTGCCCTACTCGTTCGGCGATCGGAACGCGAACGTCGATCCAACGACCAAAACGTCCAACGTGCCGGCCGATCCAGCCGAGCCCGCGGCGTTCCCCTCTGGCTGCGCGACGCCGTGAGCCGCGACGATATGACACTCATCCTTACTTCTGGAGTATCGCGCGTGGCGCATCGCACCACCTTTGCGGTGTTGACAGCGGCAGCGCTGTTGGCTGGCTGCGGCACCAAGGACGCAACGGCTCCCCTGCTGCCTGGCCCGCAGGGCCGCATCCGATTGGTCAACCTGATCACCGATACGACGCGCGGTCGCGTGAACGCAACCGTGTCGTCCGTCGCACTGGGCGTCAACCTCGTGTACGGTGCTTCCGGACCATCATCGTTACCGACGCCGACGACGTCGATCTACGCGCCGATCAACGCCGGTGCCCAGTCGATCGTGATGAAGCGGACGATCGACACGTCGGCCACCGTTGCGACATTCCCCGTCACGATCGCGACCAACGTGGACTACACCGTCTACGCAACCGGCGGCGTTGGCGCATCGGCGATCACGTCGTTCATCACTGCCGACACCAACTCGGTGCCGGCGACGGGTGCCGTTCGCGTGCGGGTGGTACACCTGGCTCCCTCGGCAGGCAACGTCGATGTCTTCGTGACCGCGGTGGGTGCCGATCTGGCATTGGCGACGCCGACGCTCGCGAACGTGCCGGTGCGCGCGTCGGCGTACCTGTCCGTCGTGGCGGGCACCTATCAGGTGCGCGTTGTCCCTGCCGGTACGGCGGCGGCACTGCGCGCAGCAAATGTGGCAATCAACCTCGCCTCGGTCGCGTTGCCGGCGAACGGTGCGAGGACCATCATCGCGGCCGACAACAACGTCGGTGGTGCACCGTTCAGGTTCATCGCCCTCGTCGATCGCTGATCGGTGGGCACTGGTGGACCACGACGGGCCGTCCGCACCTGCGGGCGGCCCGTCGTGTTTCTGACCGGCTCTCGTGTACCGGCGCCGCAGTCTCGCGGCAGTCGGGCGCATCGTTTGACGCGAGCCGGCGTTGCAACGCCTCGCGATACCTGCTGCCTTTCTCGAGCATAGAAAGAGCTACCGAAGAGCACACCGCCTGACGCCAAGACGCAAAGACGCAAGGGCCATCTGCCGGTTCCGGACACCTCGGCGCGATGTGAGGGTCAGCCGCGACTTCACCAAAGGTGTTTTGTAACAGCAACGGCAGCAGCGCTGAGATCCTGCTGTTCCCATTCATCTGCGGTCCTTTGCGCCTTTGCGCCTTTGCACCGTTGCGTTAAGCCGTTGCCGTGACGCCGTTGCCGTGACGCCGTTGCCGTGACGCCGTTGCCGTGACGCCGTTGCCGTGACGCCGTTGCCGTGACGCCGTTGCCGTGACGCCGTTGCCGT